>Ga0335077_10000382_pt1 | contig 48236 bp, 45 predicted proteins | sample Lox_Sample_31_FD_207151 | JGI IMG/M metagenome (GOLD analysis project Ga0335077, IMG submission 207151) | Soil microbial communities from Loxahatchee National Wildlife Refuge, Florida, United States - Lox_Sample_3.1 | ecosystem: Environmental > Terrestrial > Soil > Wetlands | place: USA... | reverse complement strand
TGAACGGCTGCGCCGCAACGGCGTCGCATTCGATGAACCATCCGTCGGCGCCGGTCGCGTCCTTGACCATCTGCTCCTCGATGCGCGCGATCACGGGGCGCAGCAGCCCTTGACCGCGCACGGATTGTGCGAAGACCAGGTACCCGCCAAAGCCGGCCCGCGCGAGCGTGAAGAAACTCGCGACCCCCTGTACGAGTTCGGAGGGTGGCGAGGCGAGACGCCACAAGTGATACCGGTATGCGCCGCTCTTTCCCGCGGCGAGAGCCCGTTCGAACTCATGCGGGGAGGCCGTCCGGCCCGCTGGCAACAGCTCCTGCAGCAAAGTCATCACTGCGTCGAAGGCGCGATGGCGCGCATCGATCTCCTCGATCACCAGGCCGCGCGGGACGTTTCGTCCAACGTAGTCGCCCAACGGAATCAACGGCACGGTCCGGTGCGTAGCGATGTGCCGCGCCAGCGCGCGGAACTGTGCATTGCGTGAAGGTTGCTCGATCCGCATCGCCCAGCGCATATATCCGCGCACGACCTCGAGCAGCCAGCCGCCATCGGCGCAAGTAGCCTTCGGCTCTGCGAGCATGTCTGCCACCAGCGTCAGGTTGTGCACGGGCCGCTTGCCTGCCGACAGGGCAGGTTGCACGTACGGGACATCGAGCTTGGAGAACCCCCAGCGGCCCCAAATCGCGGCGCGCTCGAAAGGGTCCATTTCGTCGGGTATCGCTGACCGGCGAAACGGATCATTCATCTCGGCCACGATCGCCTTGAGCCGGCCGGCGCGCGCGCGACGCGCGTCGGCCCGCAGCGCGTGCACGGTTTCGGCAAGCAGCGCGCTGCCGTAGCCACACGCACGCAGATCCGCGCGGGTGAACAGGAATTCAATCACGCCCGCGTTCGGACCAGCCAGGTAATCGAAGACCGAACCGCCAAGCGGCAGCCCGTGCTGTTGCGCGACCAGAATGTGAAAGTTGTTCGGCCCATACCAGCCCTCGGCTCTGCGCTTGATGTACCACGCCATGTTGCGTAGAGACTCGCGCTCATCGGCGTCGGGGAACGCCACGACATACAAGTCGCGATAGAACCGGTCGAGCGCCGCCCGGCCCGCGCGGGACGCGTCGATTTCCACGAAGCGCAAGCCGGCGTCCAGCCCGCGGCGCCTAGATCTTCGGGGCGACGTCATCGAAGTAGTCGCCGATCACCTCGACGAGGTCGCACGCCGAAAAGTATCCGCGCAGGGCCCACGGGCGGCTCTCCTCGGTCTCGTCTTGCTGGGGCAGCACTATCGCCTCGGCGAACGCCCGGTCCGGCTCCGCGGCCTGCCTCTTGCGCAGTGTCGTCAGAAGCGGATCCCGGGGTGCAAAGCGCAGCGGTCTGCCACAACCGCTGTAGTCGGAAGCACACGCCAGATGGAACCTGATCCCTGCGGCCACGTCGTCGGGGTCGAACAGCTCCTGCCGCCGCTCCCAGACCTCGTGCAACATGCGCAGAGCCTCTTCGACCAGCATCTGCTTCTGGAGCGCAAGCGCGGCCGGGTCACCGATGTTGGCGTGAACGAACACCGGGAGCAGGTGCTCCCACAGGTGCGCTTCGCGCAGGCGACGCCGCTCCTGTTCGTTGGTTGGCCAGTCCGGGCATTCCTTGCCGCGCAGCAGGCTCAGTCCCGCGGCCTTGAATTGCGGCCTGCGCGGCGGCACGGCAACGAGAAAGATGAGCCACAGGTACGCGGAGTAGTAGACCCGCGTCTCCGCGTTGGTCGAATCGATCTTCTCGAGTTGCAGCACGAGGTTCGGGTGAAACGCCTCGTTGTAGAGGGCCGCCTGGGCCGCCGCCGCACCCAACTGCGCGGCATGACCGGGATCGTCGACCTTGTCCTGCGATGCCAGATCGAAGCCCTGGTCGGCATCGGGTTCCGACTCCTTGCGAAGGAACCAAGGCGCCCAGCGAAGCCTGCCGGTCACCTCGGCAAATCGCGAGCCGCGTCGCTCTGCACACAGCGCGCTGCCGAGCGCATCGAGCGCAGGTGAGGCGGACGAACCGTCGCTCGGAACCTCCAGGAGCGGCAACGAATTGTTTTCATCGCCGTATCCATATTGATAGGCCACCAGCCCGCGCCAGCGACGGCACGTGCAAAGCGGCACGCTCGGCCCCCACATCAGCCAGCACATCCACTGCGAACTCTGCAGGCTTTCGAAGGCGCCATTGCGCTTTGCGGGAGACGGGATGGCACGCTGATACGAGTTGAGTACCTTGCGCCAGTCGTAGTCGAAGCGGCTGAGCAGCCCGGCCAGCAGGTACTGCGGCGCTATGAATCCAGTACGGACGTGAATTCGGCTGATCGAGGACAGGGCTTCGCGGCCCGCGTCTCCAAACTTTGCGACGGCGGTGAAGTAGGCCTTCCAGCGCTCTTCGCGGTCGTCGGTTCGAGCGAAGAAATCAGAGAGCACGTCGATCGATGCCGCCCGCTCGGAACCGACCGAGGCAACCTCGGTCAGCCGGCTCACCAGCTTCTCGAGTTCAGCGTCGGGAGCGAGCTCCGGCGACTCGAGTTCCGCTTCCTTCGCGTTGAGAAGGCGGTACTCGATGAAGTAGCGGACGACGTCGAACAAGCTGTCATGCCGGGTGCAGGAGCGCGCCGAGATTTGATCGACGAGCCGGCGCGCCCGGTCGTCGGCGTCGGGACCGCCAAGAAGTGCGTCGCGCAATAGCTTGACGGCCGCCTCGAACGTCCGGTCGCTGCTCGCGAGGATGGGGGTGCCGCCGGCGGGCCTCGCAGCCCCCGAGGCGCCTGCCGGCGCGAAGAAGCCCTCCTCGTAGAGCTTCTGAAGTTGGCCGCTGAACTGCAGCTGCAGGTCTTCGATGTTCTTGTATTCGCCGGGGAAGTGGCCCAGCGCCCGGAGCTTTTTCTTGAACGCCACCAGACTGATCGTGTCGCTATCGATCTCCCCGCTGCTGATCAGGGCGTCCTTGAAGTAGGTGAAAACAAATGGCTTGTTGGTGCTTTTGAACTGTCCGACCGCGGTTTCGAACTCTTCTTCGGTGTAAGGGCCGACCTTGGTGAAGAACAGCATCAGGAATAAATCGCATTTGCGAATGCGCTTGTCGTATTCATCCTGCAGCCGCGTCCTGGAAAAGGCATCCAGAAAATCCTCCCACAGCTCGAGTCTGAGAAATATCCCGACCTGTTCGACCCACTCCTTGTTCTTGCGATTGATGAATATCTCGAAGGACCGTCGATCCTCCTCCAACTCCTTCGAGGAGGCGAGAAAGATGGAGAACGTTTCCATAAGCCTTTTCTTCCCGTGAATTCAACTTCGACCACCGAGCTGGCCGCTGCCGGGTGATCCGGCGCTGCGAGCATCCGCCATGCTCGGCTCATCGCACGCATGAAGTGGGGCAAAAGCGTAAGCCCATTCAAAGGCTTGGGTTCACTCAGACCCGCCGATCCACCTTCTGGCCGCCGGGAGATGGGGCGACGGGCGACCGATGCCCGCCAGTCGGAGATCGACCTTTCCGGCGCCCGGCTGCGCCTGCGCTGACACCTGTGACGCCCCTGTAACGCCCGCGAGCCTAAAACACCGGGCATGACGGCGCTTACGCCGTCGCGAGGAGACGTCCGATGTATGCCGATCATCCGCGGGACGAACGCAGCGACCACGTACCGCTGCCCTGGCTGCTGGTGCTGGTCGCGTGGGCCTGGCTGCTGGCGCTCGCGCTGTATTTCACTGCCTGAGTCTCGATTCCACGCTCACCAGCCGGCGCGCCGCCGATCGCCGGTCGATGAGCGCCGCCGGCGGACCGGCCGATGTTCAGCGACAGCGCCGAGGCTTCGCTTAATCTCGCTGGCGTGAAGCGCCAGCCCGACGCCGGCTTGCCGGACCACCCGCAACTGCGCCTGCGCGGCGCGCCCAGCTGCGCTCTGCCCGACGGGCGGGTGATCGATCTCGAGGCGAAGGACGCCCTGCTGCTCGCATTTCTCGCGATCGAGGGCCAGACCTCGCGCGCCATCCTCGCCGAGCGCCTGTGGCCCGACGTGGACGCCGAACGTGCGCGCGGCAATCTGCGCGCGCGCCTGCTGCGCATCAAGCAGCGCGTCGGGGCGGAACTCATCGGTCCGGGCTCGCTCGCGATGCTTGCCGCGGGCGTGACCCACGACCTCGACGACACGAGCGACGTGCTCGCCCCGGTGGCGCTCGAAGGGGCGGGCGGTTTCGCCGAGTGGCTCGAAGCGACCCGTCTCGCGCGCCGGGCGCGCCGCGGCGAGCAGCTGGCCGCCGCATCGGCGCAGGCGGAGGCGGCCGGCCGGCTCGCCACCGCGCTCGAGCAGGCGCAGGCGCTGGTCGCGCTCGACCCGCTGTCGGAGCACGCGCACCGCCGCGTCATGCGCCTGCACTACCTGCGCGGCGATGCCGCGGCGGCGCGCGCCGTCTACCAGCGCTGCGCCGATGTCCTGCTGCGCGAACTCAACGCGAAGCCGTCGCGCGAGACCGAGGAACTGCTGCGCCAGCTCGATGCATCGGCCTCGCGCGTCCCGACGCGCGTGCCGCTGCCGATCACCGTGCTCCGCCCGCCGCGGCTGGTCGGACGCGAAGACGAAGCCGCCGCGCTAGCGGCCGCTTGGCACGAAGGGCAGCCCGTGCTGGTGATCGGCGAGGCGGGCATGGGCAAATCGCGGCTGCTCGCGGAGTTCACCGATGGGTCGACCGCGTCGGCCTCAGCACGACCGGGCGATGCTTCGGTGCCGTTCGCCGCCGCGGCGCGCCTGCTGCGCGCAGTCATCGGGCATGCGCCTGAGGTGGCGCCCGCGAGCCGCGCGCGCCTCGCGGCGCTGCTGCCCGAATATGCGGAATCCGATGCCAAGCCAGCCGCCAATCTGACCCAGCTTGCGCACGTCGTACAGGACATTCTGGACGTCGCCGCCGCCGCGGGCCTCACCACCGTGCTGCTCGACGACCTGCACTTCGCCGACGATGCGACGCTCGACCTGCTGCGCGAGGTGCTGGGCGGCGAGCCGGGCGCGTTGCACTGGGGATTTGCGCAACGACCGGCCGAGACGTCCGTGGTCGCGCAGGCCTTGGTCGCCGGGCTGGCCCAGGCGCGGCGGCTGGTCACGATCGAGCTCGCGCCGCTGTCGGTCGACGCGATGAGCGCGTTGATCGAATCGCTGCGCGTGCCGCAACTCGCCGCCGCGCGCCTGGCCCCCGCGCTGGTGCAGCACACCGGCGGCAACCCGCTGTTCGCCCTCGAGACGATCAAGCAGATGCTGGTCGAAGGCGGGCCCGCCGCGCGGGGCACGCAACTGCCCGCGCCGAGCAATGTCGGCGCGCTGATCGCGCACCGGCTCAAGCAGCTTTCTCCGCGTGCGCTCGCGCTGGCGCGGCTGGCTGCCATCGCGGGTCCCGATTTCAGCGCGAATCTCGCGGAGCGCATTCTCGCGACCCCGGCGCTCGAACTCGCCGACGGATGGGCCGAGCTGGAAGCCGCGCAGGTGTTGCGCGACGCGGCGTTCGCGCACGACCTGGTCTACGAGGCGACGCTGGCCGGCGTGCCGACCGCGATCGCGCGCGAACTGCACACGCGCGTGGCCGACGAACTCGAAGCGCACAGCGCGAGCGCCGAACGCATCGCGGCGCACCGCATTGCCGCGGCGGACCCGCGCCGTTCGATCCCCGCGTTGCGCGCGGCGGCCGCAGCCGCCGAAGCGAAGTTCCAGCGGCCCATCGCCGCCCAATGGCTGGATCAGGCCGCCCAGATGCTGGAGCAGATCGGCGATCAGGCCGAGGCGTTCGCGGTGCTGGCGCAGGCGGTGCAGCTGCGGCAAGGCTTCGACACCGGCGTCCGCCACGACGAGGCGACGCAGCGCCTGCTTGCCCTTGCAGTGACGCCGGCGCAGCGGGCCGAGGCGCTCACGGCGCGCTCGGTCTACCTGCACATCCTCGGCCGCAGTGCCGAGACGCTGCCGCTGCTTGCCGAGGGCCTCGTCGCGGCGCGCACCTCGCAGGAGGAGTTGTCGGTGTCGCGGGTGCTGAACGTGCAAGGCATCGTGCTGCGCCGGCTCGGCCGCAACGACGAGGCGATTGTCGCGCTGCGCGAGGCGCTCGCCATCACGCGCCGCCTCGATCCCACCAGCGGCGACGACCTGCCGGCGATCCTCAACAACCTGGCGCTGGCGCAGATGGAAGCGGACGATCACGTCACCGCGATCCTGCACTTCGAGGAATCGGCGCGCCTGCAGCCGGACACGCTGACCCGCGCACGCGTGCTGAACAACCTCGCGCTTTCGCTCGAGGAGGTCGGTAGCGTCGAGCGCGCGTACGAGACGCGCCTCACCGCACAGCGCCTCCTGCGCGGCCAGGACGGCGCCGACTTCGCGCGGCTGAACCTGCTGATCTCGCTCGCGGCGTGTTCGCGCTACCTGCAGCGCTACGGCGAGGCGATCAGCCTGCTCGAGCAGGTGCAGTCGCTCGCCGCAACGACATCGCACTGGCGGGTCGAAGACCTGCACGTGCAACGCGCGTTCCTCTGGATCGAACTCGGCGCGTGGCGCGCCGCCGACGAGGCGTTTGCGGCGGTCGAGACCGGCCGCCAGATGCCGCCGCCGGTCCGCGCCGGCGTCCTGATGGCGCGCGCGATGTACCAGCTGGCGCGCAACCTCGATGCCACGGCGACGGTGGCCGAGGCCGAGAAGCTGCTCGCCGGTGTCGACGAGCGCCGCATCTGGCGCCGTCTGCGCGTGGTCAAGATCCGCTGTCTGCCGCCGTCCGAGGGGCTCGCACTGGCGCTGGCGGAACTGGAGCGCGAGGCGACACGCGGCAACCGCGCCTCGCAGATTCCGTTCGCCACGCTCGCGGCACGCGCCCACCTCGCACTCGGCGATGCGCACGCGGCGCTGCGCATGGCGCAGCGCGCGCTCGAAGGCTTGAAGGGGGCGCTGCCGGCCGGATTTTCGCCGTTCGAGGTCCGCTTCACCCTGTCCGAGGCGCTTGCCGCGGTCGACGCAGCCGCCGCTGCGGAGGAGGTGCGCAGGCTGGCCGACGACCTGCAGCAGGTCGCCGCCACCCAGGTCCCGGAGGCGTACCGGCGCAGCTATCTGCAGGGTGTGACCCTGCACCGGCACATCCTCGCCGCGGCGGAGCGCGCCGCAGCGCGCACGCGCCTGCAACTGCTCAAGCGCTGAATCGCCGCGCCAGGACCGGGCGCAGTTCCTTGTGCGCGCGCCGGATCAGCTCGAGCGTCGTGTCCCAGCCGATGCAGGCGTCCGTGACCGAGACGCCGTAGCGCAGCTGCGCGAGATCGGCCGGGATCGTCTGGTTGCCTGCGTGCAGGTGCGATTCGAGCATCAGCCCGACGATCGAGCGGTTGCCTTCCTTGATCTGGTGGATGCAATCCATGAACACCAGCGGCTGCAGCGCCGCGTTCTTCATCGAATTCGCGTGCGAGCAGTCGATCACGATGTTGGCCGGCAGGCCGGCCTTTTCCAGGGCGTTTTCCGCCAGCTTGACGCTGACCGTGTCGTAGTTCGGCCGGCCGCCGCCGCCGCGCAGCACGATGTGGCCGTGCCGGTTGCCGCGCGTGCGCACGATCGCGGTGCGCCCGGCGCCGTTGATGCCGAGGAAGCTGTGCGGGCTGCGCGCCGAGCGGATCGCATTGAGCGCGACTTCCAGGTCGCCGTCGGTGCCGTTCTTGAATCCGACCGGCGTCGAAAGTCCGCTCGCCATCTCGCGGTGCGTCTGCGACTCGGTCGTGCGCGCGCCGATCGCATACCAGGTGATGAGATCCGCCAGGTACTGCGGCGACAGCGGATCGAGCGCCTCGCTGCCTGCCGGCAGCCCGAGTTCGCCGATGTCGAGCAACAGCCGGCGTGCGCGCGCCATGCCGCTGCCGATGTGGAAGGAGTCGTCCATGTCGGGGTCGTTGATGAACCCCTTCCAGCCGGTGACCGTGCGCGGCTTCTCGAAGTAGACGCGCATCACGAGCAGCATGGTATCGGCGACTTCGTCGGCGAGCGCGCGCAGCCGTTGCGCGTAGTCGAGCGCCGCGACCGGGTCGTGGACGGAACACGGGCCGACCACGATGAAAAGCCGCGGATCGCCCCGCTCGAGGATGGTTTCTAGCGCGGCTCGTCCCCGGGCGACGGTTTCCGTCACGCGCGCGGTCAGGGGTGCATCGCGCTTGATCTCCTCCGGCGTCGGCATCGGGTCGAGGCCAACGACGTTGAGGTTTTCGACCGCGGGAAGAGGGTGGGCGGGCATGCGGGGATTATCGACGTTGCGAGGGAGGCCGCAGCGGGTCCGAAAACAGGCCCGCAAACCCCCGGTTCTCGGGCCTTACCCAACTGCGGAATCGCGCGAAATGGCCGATATGCAGAGAGCCGACGCTTTCACCTGAAATGGCCGAACTGACGCTAACCTTGCGCGGGCTGCCGCACCATACAGCGGTGGCGCTGCGTTCGATGCTCGTGCTGCTCGATTCGGCACTGGGCGCGCGCTGGCGTCTGATGGATGCGCCGATCGCGGACGTCATCCTGGTGCCGGGCGAGCGCATGGCCGAGATCCGCAAGTCGGGCTCCGAAGAGGAGGTCCCGCTGCTGCTTGCGCTGACCAGCGACAACGTCTGCCCGCCCGGGGCGTTCGCGGTGCTGAAACGGCCGGTCACGCCGGCGCATCTCGTCGAAGTCCTGCAGCTCGCCGAAACGCTGGTGGAACGCGCGCGCGCAAGCGACGAAGGCATGCTGACCGTTCCCCTGATCGAAAGCCTCGATCCGGGCGGCCGGCTCGCTCCCCAGTCGTTCGACGCCCGTCTGCGCACGACCTTGCGCGCGGCGACCTGGCGCCTGTTCCAGGCCCCGGTCGCGGTCACCGTGCTCGACGATCGGCGCGACTCGATCTACAGCTTCCTTCCGGCGCGCGGCTTTACCACCCGGCTCACGAGTCCCGAGCTGGCGGCCGCGTTCCGCGCCAACCCGCCGGCGGTCTTCGTCGAGCTCGCGGCGGCCGAACAAACCGCGATGGCGCGCGCGCGCGAGTTCCGCAATCCGAAGGAACTCGAGTGGACGTTCTGGATCAGCAACGGTGCGCCGCGGCTGCGTCCGGAACTCGACCTGGTCCGGCGCTGGAAACTGAGGCGCTGGCCCGACTTCGGCCGCCTGCCGCACTACCACGCCGACGTGCGCATGGCCTCGGCACTGATGGCGCAGGCGCTGACGTTGCAGGAGCTGTGCGACGTGGCCAAGGCGCGCAACGAGACCGCGATCAACTTTCTCAACGCGACCTACACGCTCGGCGCCCTCACGGAGGAAACCGCGGCACAGGCCGACGAGGCATCCGGCCAGCCTGGCGAACTCGCCATCGCCACCGGTCCTGCCGCCGCCAAGCGCAAGGCCTCTGGCTTCTCCGGATTGATCGGCCAGTTGCGCCGCAAGTTCGGGCTCGCGTCCGCCTAGCCGGTGTCGTCGCCATGGGTGCCTACCGCATCGTGTTCGCCGGTCCGATCGGCGCCGGCAAGACGACGGCGATCCAGGCGCTTTCGGACATTCCGCCCATCAGCACCGAGGTGGCCAGCGCCGAAGCCGAGGCCGTCGGCAAGGCAACGACGACGGTGGCGTTCGACCTCGGGCAGGTGGTGCTCGAGAACGGCGACCTGGTCCAGCTTTACGGCGCGCCGGGGCAGGCGCGTTTCGATTTCATGTGGCCGATGATTTCCGAGAACGCGATCGGCGCCGTGATCCTCGCCGACAACCGCAGGCCCGACACGGTCGAGCTGACGCTGCAGTACGTGCGCGAGTTCGCGCCGCGCATCGCAGCCGGAAACTGCGTCGTCGGCGTGGGCCGCAGCAAGCTGCGGCACAAGCCCGGCGTCGACGAGTACCAGGACGTGCTCGAAGCCGCGGGGTTCGCCATTCCGGTGATGGAGGTCGACGTCCGCCGCAAGGAAGACACGCTGCTCCTGCTCGACGTGCTGCTCGCCCGCCTGGAGGCTGCGCACAGTGGCGCTTGACCCGCGCGACTCGCGCGTCGGCATGCAGCAGGAGCTGGCGGCGCTGTGCAAGAAAGTGCCGACCGCCAAGCTGGCCGCGGTGGCATCGGAGGACGGCTTGCTCACGGCAACCCACGAGCAGGCCGAGCCGAACCCGTCGGATCGCAAGAGCGCGATGCTGGCATCGCTGATCGCGCTCGCGCGCACCGCCGCGAGGGAGCACGGCCTCGAAGAAGCGCGTTGGCTGGTTCTCGGCTGTCGCCTCGGCGTGATGGTGGTGCGCCCGTTCGGTCGCCAGCGGCGGCGCCTGCTCCTGCTCGTGGTGAGCGACTCGGAGAAGCTCGGCCCGACGCTCGCAGCGGCGAAGGAATTCGCGCTGCGCATCGACGCCAAGTTCGGGCTGCCCGTCGGCGAACCTGCTCAGGCATGATCGATTGACGCGCCTTCGCGGCCGCGCAAGCGCCGCTGCGCGGCGCTCAGGCGTCGACGGGCGTCAGCACGAACATCCACGCGTTGTTCTTGAACGCGTGCTTGATCCAGACCATCGCCAAGGGCTCGAGCAGGCGCGACGCCTCGATGCCACCCAGGTCGGACGTCTCCCAGCCGAACTGCCTGAGCAGTCCCGCGACGGTCCCCTTCGCTGCGGCGTCGTTGCCGGCAATGAACATCGTCGGGGCCTGTCGCAGCTTCGGCCTCACCATCATGCCGTTGCCGACCGTGTTGAACGCCTTCACAACCCTGGCCTGCGGTGCCCAGGCCTGCACCTGCTCGCCCGCGGACGTGTCGAAGCCAAGCGCCAGGCGCGGACTGCCGCCGGAGAAGTCGAGCGGGTTGGTGACGTCGATCATGACCTTGCCGGCAAGATTCGCCGCGCCGGTGAGCGCTACCGCGTTCTGCGTCCCGCTCCACGGCGTGGCGAGCACGACCAAGTCGGCCTCACGCGCCGCATCGGCGAACGGCGCCGCGTGCGTGCCCGGTGCCTCGGCGACGGCTTTTTGTGCCGTGGCACGGGACGGTTCGCGCGAGCCGAACGTGGTGTCGTGACCGAGCGCGACGAATCCGCGCGCCAGCGCCTGTCCGACCGTGCCGGTGCCGAGAATTGCCACCTTCATGGAAGTCCTCCGTGAGTCGATGCGTCATCGTCGGTCGCGCGGACCGATTCGTCCAATGGATTCGAGACATGACGGCTATCGGCGCCAAACAAGGTCAGGCATCGGGGTCCGCAACACAATCGGCCTCGATTTCCACCAGCCACTGCGGGTCGATAAAACCCTTGACCTCGACGAACGTGTTCGCCGGCTTGATCCCGCCGAAGAACTCTCCGTGCGCTCGCGCCGCCTCCTTCCAGCGGGACACGTCGGTCAGCATTACCCGTGTCCGGATCACCTCGTCGAACGACAGGCCTGCATCGCCGATCGCCTTGGCGATGATCTCGAGGCAGCGTTTCGTCTGGCCATACAGATCGCCTGGCGCGGCGACTCCGCCGTCCTGCCCGATTGGCGCCGTGCCCGAAACCGCCACCACCTGGCCGACGCGCACTGCGCGCGAAAAACCGATGCGGGGCTCGAAAGGCGATCCCGAGGAGACAAGCTTGCGCATGGTCGCACCTCTCCTTGCCGGTTTGTCCCGAAGCGGTCGTTGCACGCTCCTAGAACCAGTAGTCGGCAACGCACCGGCCGTCGCGTGGCCGGTCTTCGAATGTGTTCAGCCCGTCGAAATGGTCGATCGGTACCTGCGCCACGGCTTCCGGTTCGGCGAGGCGCAGGTTGACGGCAATGCGACGGCGGCCCTCCTGATTCCCCTGCCGTGCACGCCAAAAGGCGACGCAGCCGCAAACGGGGCAGAAGTGGAACTCGATCGCTTCGCCTCGAGTGTAGGCCTGTGTCCTGCCTGAGACGGCGATGCCTTCCCCTTCGTAGCCATAGGCCCACAGCACACCGTAACGCCGGCACACCGTGCAGTTGCAGGCCGTTGCTCCGTCGGGTTGCCCTTCGAACTGCCATCGAACAGCGCCGCAGTGACAGGACCCTTGGATCATTTCAGGCCCTCATCCCGGCCGTTGCCGCACACCCGACGAAAGGCACGGCCGCCACAGCGCACTCCTCTGACGCTCGAGCATCGCTGCCATGCGCTGATGAACCAGGTTGATGGCCTTCAGCGGACGAATCATGACCTTGAAGTCGGTGATCTTTCCCGCCTCGTTCCACTTGATCAGATCCACCCCGTTGATGGCGATCCCATCGATCTCGGTCTCGAATTCGAGCAGTGCATCGGATGCGCCGACGATCTCGCGGACGTAGCGAAAGCGCTCGCCGGAGAGCACCTCGAATGCCGCGGAAAGGTACAGGGCGGTGAGCGCTCGGCCCCGCTGCGGCGTGTGAACGACCGGGGAATGAAAGACCGCGTCCTCCGCCAGCAGATCGTTCAACCCGGAGGCGTTGCGGGTTCCGACAAGGCGATGCCAGACGGCGACGGGGTGCTCGTTCATGAGTGGTTCCTGGTGGGAAAGCCGGTCATGGCTTGACCTTGCGGGCGGCGCCGCGGATGGCGTCGAGTTGTCGCATCAGCCACTGGCGGCTCTCGACCGGCGCTTCGCTGCCGCACCTGACCTGGTATGCCTTGCCCGACCAACTGCTCTCGGACGCGGCCAGCTCGATGAACTGCTCGGTGCTCTCGATCGTGCCCCTGCCATCGATGTACTCGAGCTTGCGCAGCAGGTGATCCCTGGCCTCCGCAGGCGAGTACCAGGAGCCGTTGCGATTGAATTGACAACTCGACGCACCCAGCACGGACAACAAGGCATCGATTTCCGCGCGCACCGGCGCAGGCGTCGGCGTTGCGGCAGAAAGGCAGCACCAGACGGCCAGAACGGATGCGCAGCAAAGACGCTTCATCGGTGTCAGGCGGCATTGCGTACAGGCCCGCTAGAAGAAACCGGCAGGGAATGTCGCCGCCGCTTCCGAGATGCCGGCGATCTTGTTGGTTGCCTGGCGATAGAACTTGAAGTTCAGTTCGGTCTCGGCGCGACCGTCGGTCCAGTCGGAGAAGCGCTTGAGCTCGTTGCGGCCAAGCGGCCGCTTCGCGAGCGCGGTTCGCCTCACGGCGATGCTCACGCGCGGCGTCTGCCGTGCCAGGCCCGGCTTCCTGGGGGTGGGCTCAGCCGCCGTCACGACGCCGCGCGCGACCAGGCCTTGTCCACCGTCGTTTTCGCTCGCGAGGACGAAGATCGCGTCGCCCATCGCGACGTGCTTGCCGCCGTACATCGTCTTCTGCGCGCCGAACACGAACCTCTTCGCGGTCGGAGCGGCGACTTCGGTCTTGATCGCGTAGATCATGCGCTTCTTCTCCAAACGTCCGCGGTCGCGGCGACCGTCAGCGCAGGATCTCCACCAGCAAGACCCAGGCGTTGAACATGGCGACCAGCATCGATGCGATGACGCCGAACGCGAACCACGCGATCCCGCCCGGCACCAGGCCCCAAAGGGCGAGACTCGCAATGACACCCGGCAAAGCAGCGATCTGGTGCAGCATGGCGCGGAGCACGGCGAGCCAGGGTCGATGGTACGCATGCCGCACGATCGACCGCGCCTGGATGATGATCGGCGCCAGCCACGTCGGGATCGTGACGACCAGGAGCGCCGTCGCCAGCTGTTGCGGCGACCGATGCGGGACCAGCGCGACGAGCGTGCCCCCCAGCGTGCCCGCAAGAAGAACGATGGTCTCGGCGGCTCGTCCCGATACACCGGGCAGAGCGATGATCCGGGCCAGGTTGATGGATAGCGTGACGAAGACGAGACCGGCAAGCGCGCCGGCAGCGCCGGCCGCCGCGATGAAGAACTCCGACCAACCCGCGATGGCAGTGGCTTCCAACGGACCTGCGCCCGATCACAAGCCGAGTGCCGACAGCCCCGGATGATCGTCGGGCCTCCTTCCGGGCGGCCAGTGATACTTGCGCTCGGGCGCGGCGATCGGGAGATCGTTGATGCTCGCGATCCGGCGGCGCATGAAACCCTGGTCGTCGAACTCCCAGTTCTCGTTGCCGTACGAGCGGAACCAGCTGCCGGAGTCGTCGTGCCACTCGTAGGCAAACCGGACCGCGATACGGTTGCCCTGGCAAGCCCAGAGTTCCTTGATCAACCGGTAGTCGAGCTCCCGGGTCCACTTGCGAGCGAGGAATTGCTGGATCGCCGCCCGCCCGGCAAAGAACTCCGCGCGGTTGCGCCAGACGCTGTCGGGCGTGTAGGCCAACGACACGCGCTGCGGGTCGCGCGTGTTCCAGGCGTCCTCCGCCAAACGAACCTTTTGCGTCGCGGTTGCCGTGTCGAAGGGAGGAAAAGGTGGGCGGGGTTGTTCGACCGTCGACATGGCGGAGTTCTCCTCAGGGCGATTGGGGACGCCGAACGGCGAAATTGACCGGCGGAGCGCCCGCCAGTGCGGCGGCCGGGGGGCCCGACCTCAATCAAATGTTAGCTATCTTGCATGCTGAAGCTACTCGCTGTGGCGCGAGGGCGGTGGCGTGCTCTTGAGAACGACCCGCGTGTTCTCGAGTTCATACAGATAGGCCGCACGACAGGACTTCCCGCCCGGAGTGGAGCGCAGCGATTCGTCGGAATCAATGGCGCCGATTCGCCGCCGCAACTCGCGCACCGTTTGCATGACGGTCCAGGAGGGAACCGAAGCACAGTACCTGGGAACCTCTTCCCGGGTCGCCAGTGCCAGGACGAATGCAGTGCAAGTGCCGACGGCCTCGCGAATCGACTCGACATGTGCTCGAGCGGCCCTGGCATCGGTCGTGCGGCTCAAGCGGACCGCCAGGCGAACCGCCCCGGGTTCGCAGTTTGCCGTCTGCCGATTGAGAGGAAGCATGGCCGTGGTCCAATGGCCGCCCAGATACGCGTTGACTTTGCCCACCCCATCGGCAGCGAGTCGGCGCTCCAGTTCAGGAACGAGCGAATCGGCCGCGGCCGCCGCGACCGGAAGCGTGAACGCGGCCAACAGCGACGCAATTGCTGCGCGCACGGCGCCTGGCGTCGAAATCGACCGGCAAGTGCCTCCGGCCGCGGAGCGGGCCGTCGGGTGGGCTTCGATATCCGACGCAGTGTCAGGCATCGTCCCAGGGAGGTCGCGATCCGGCGTGGTGCCTGCGTTCGAGCGGGCGCATGAGCAGTGATTCGTGCAAGCCGTGACGTCTCAGTCGAGGCTGTGCGTTTGCCAGGCTGGTGCAGCAAGGGGTTTTAGACACCTTCTCGCTTTGATAAAGCGAGATAAGCGCCCGGCGCCACCGGGAAATCGCGACTGGTCAGTTGCCGCTGCGGCGCCCTGGCGTCGGCTCCGAAGAATTGTCAGGCGTCACGCCTGACTCCCTCTGCCCGAAGAAGCCGCCTCACGCGACCACAGATGTCCGGTACTGATTCCAGGGAAGAGTCCACGACCAGATCGCCGCGCTCTGCTGCATCGAAGACAATGCGTGCGCTGGAGTCGCTCGAAGGAACTTCAGTTGATCCTCCGAATTGGGCTGCCCGGCGGAGATGAACTGACACAGCGGCAACGGTGATCGTCGGCGTCAGGAGCCCAGCCGCAATATCGATGCGGTCGCGTGGCAGGCCGTTGGATTGGAAACCTTCAGGCCTCTCGCTTTGCCAGAGCGAGGAAAGTGCCCAACGCAACCATTGTGGCTCCCGACGCGCGGCGCAGAAGCCGCGCGCGCGCCGCCCGGGCTGCGTGCGAGGCCAGCAACCGCGCAGACGAGAACACAGCCACAACATCAACGAGCGTGTTGAGGACGACACATATCGTGCCAAGCAGAACCAGCTGTGGGATGACCGGCTCCGATGCCCGGACGAACTGCGGCAGGAAGGCCAGAAAGAACAAGGCGGTCTTGACGTTGAGGGCTTCGACAACGACTCCGTCGAGCAGTGCCCGACGTGGACCTGGAGCCGCGACACTCACGGACCGAGGGTCACGGTCCTTCTGCAGAAGCAGCCGAACGCCCAAGTACACGAGGTACAGGGCGCCAGCGTACTTGACCACTGTGAACGCAACAGCAGACTGCGCCACGAGCAGGGACAAGCCGGTGGCAGCCGCCAAGACGTGGAGCATGCCGCCGACCGCAGTGCCGAAACAGGATGCCAGGCCCTCCGCGCGTCCGCCAGCGACCGTGCGTGCGACGACATAGGCAATGCCTGGACCCGGCGTAATGGCGAGGACGACGGCGGCGACGAGGAACGTGAGGACGGACATAGCGAAGCAGACCAGTCCGATGGCTATTTTTTCGGTCGATACCGCATCGCCACCGCCCCAGAGCCGAACTCCAGACGGCTTACGAGCTTCAGGTCGACATACTTGGATAGCCCGGCGAACAACGTCGGTCCATGGCCTGCCAGCCTCGGCTGCACCACGAACTCGTACTCATCGATCAACCCCAGCTCCGTCAACGCCAGCGCGAGCTTCACGCCTGCCACGAACAGTCCTTTACCCGACTCCCGCTTGAGCTGCTGAACGGCCTCTCCTAAATCCCCGCGCACGAGCTCCGCGTTCCAATCGACCCGCTCCAGGGTGCTCGACACGACGTACTTCTTCGCCGCGTCGATCGTCCGGGCAAAGGGTTCCATCCAGCGTTGCATCCAATCAGGCCTGACTCCCGTCAGCGCCGGAGCCCGCCACGCTGCCTCCATCAATTCGTAGGTCACCCGGCCAAAGAGGAGGGCATCGGCCCGGGATATGTTGCCCGTCGCGTAACGATGCAAGTCTTCGTCCGCGAAAATTGCACGATGATCGCAGCACCCGTCCAAGGTGACGTTGATGGAATATTGAAGGGGTCGCGTCACGTAAGCCTACCGAGAGCCATGGGATCGCCTAACGTTTGACATGAGCGAGTCCGCTCGATGGAAGGGTTTTAGGCCTCGGGTTCGTGGCAAACCGCCTCGATGTTGTGCCCGTCCGGACCAATGACGAAAGCTGCATAGTAGTTCGCGTGGTAGTGAGGGCGAAGACCAGGCGCGCCATTGTCTTTGCCACCTGCCTCCAGAGCCGCGCGATAGAAGGCGCGGACTTGCTGGCGATTCTCGGCCGTGAACGCCAAGTGAAGATGCGCCGGCATCTCCTCGGTCTGGTACAGGCACAACGAAGCAGCACCCTTTGCAATGAGCTCGACGCCGTAGGCTGGCGGACCCTCCGAGCCAACGGCTACTCCGAGTGGTTCGAGTGCTTTGAGGAAGAACGCCTTGCTCGCTGCATAGTCGCTGACTCCGAACTTGACGTGGTCAAACATGCGTCCTCCGGGCGTGTGGTCTTCGTGAGGTCTAACGTCGAAACTGACCGGCGGCGGCCCGGCCGCGCAGCGGACGCCACCAGGCGCCCGCGTTCAATGAAACGTTAGGCATCAGCCGCTCTCCCGCGTGCGCTCCATCGCCACCTCCGACCGCACAAAGCCCAGCTTCTCGTAAAACCCTCCAACGCCCTCTCTCGCCGCACGCAGCACCCAAGTCATGCTTCGGTCCTGGCCCATCACGGTTTCCACAAGCGCGCGGCCGACCCCTCGACGGCGATGCGCTGCTGCGACGACAACCATTGAGATGTACCCGTTCCTCATTCCATCCGTCAGCGCGCGAAGAAACCCGATGACCTCTCCGTCCTTTACGGCGACAAGCGCCCGTTGAGACCGGGCGACCAACTCTCGAAATTCTTCAGCATTCGATACGCCGAGATCCCAGCCTCCCGCAACGAGGAGATTTCTCGCGGACTCCAGTTCGTCCTCTCGAATGGGACGGATCTCCACTCTGATGCCTAACGTCGAAGCTCAGCCGCCGCCCACGAGCGAAGCGATTGGGCTATCGGTTGCAGCGACAAGTTAGAACCGTTCCGGCTCGGGGACACCGAGGTCACGACAGATCTTCCGTGCGAGATTCCTGTTGACCTCAATGTGTCGCGGCACCGCGCTACGCGTGTTCAGCGCCGGGTTATGCCACGAGCCAACTGCGACGCAACCGGGAAGATCCGGCACGTAAAGCACCGTACGAGTTCTCGCCCTTCTCAACGATGACGACGTAATCCACCTTTACGACCTCACTTCTTCGGCCCTGCCTGCCGCAAGGCGCTGTTCAACGTACCGGCGGAACTTCGACACTCGGGTTGCCCGATACGGTGACGGTACCGCGTTTGACGGGGTGGTGAAACTGGCGGTGACTGCCCTGCGTCCGCACGAGAAGCCAACCATCCGCCTCTAGCAGAGCGATGGGGTCCTTCACCTTCATTGGCATGCCGAGGACCTCCGCATTGACTCCTAACTCAATGTAGGCCGCACGTGTCCGTATAGCAGCGTCCGCACATCACCCAGCCGTGCGCCCCAGTACGGCGAAGGTCGTAGGAGAAATGTCCGTTGTGGCGCGGGTTAGGCGTTCCTAAGGTTCGGTTCGCCGGTTCGTGCGTGCGCGATTGCTCGCCATGCTCGCTGCCGAGCGCCGCGTTTCGGCTCAACCGGGCCCGTTCAGGAACCGCTCCACCAGCTGCAACTGCTCAGGCACGTTCAGCGCCGGCGCGTGTCCGCAGCCCGGAACCGTGACTACGACGGCGCGCGGGCCGCGCCGGCGCATCTCCTCGGCGGTTTCCGCGAGCAGCAGGTCGGAGGTCTCGCCGCGCAGGCACAGCACCGGAATGTCGAGCGCATCGTAGGCATCCCACTGGTCGTAGTCGTGCGGGTGGTGCACGAATTGCAGCACCATGTTCGGGTCGTAGTGCGGCGTGACCTTGCCGTTCGGCAAGCGGCGCGTCGACGTTTCCGTCAGGCGGCGCCACTGCGCGTCGGACAGCGAGCCGTAGGGCTTGTAGATGGTGCGGAAATACGACTCGAGCTCGCTCACGCGATCAAACTGCGCCGGGTTGCCCGTGTAGCCGCGGATGCGTGCCACGGCGGCTTCGGCGAGTTTGGGCCCGATATCGTTCAACACCAGGCGGCGGATGCGACCGCGCAGTGCGCCCGAGGCCAGCCGCAGCCCCAGCGCACCGCCCATCGACGTGCCGAGCCAGTGCATTGAGTCGATGCCGAGCCGGTCGACCAGGTCGAGCGCGATGCGCGCATAGAAATCGAGGCAGTACTCGCGGTCCGGGGCCGGACTCCACTGCGACAGGCCGCGTCCGATCGTGTCCGGGCAGATCACGCGGTAGCGGGTGGCGAGATGCGCCGCGACCTCGTCCATGTCGCGCCCCGTGCGTGCCAGACCGTGCCATGCGATCACCGTGTCGCCCTGTTCCGCGCCCCACTCCGTGTAGTGGATTTCGCGCTCCGCGGAGACGATGTAGTTCGACGTGAATTTCATATCGGTTCTGCGTTTCGGCGTGACGGGGGGACCGGCATCAGCCTCGCCTGAATGCCTGCAGCCGCAGGCGCCCGACGATGCCGCTCGGGAAGAAATAGACGCACACCACGAACAGCACGCCGAGCCAGAGCAGCCAGCGGTCGGGCGAGAGCAGGAGCGCGACCGCCGGCATGCCGCTCGCCGCGCCGGCGGCGACCTGCAGCAGTTCCTGCAGGTAGTTCTGCGCGATCAGGAACAGCGCCGAACCCAGCACCGCGCCGTACATCGTGCCCATGCCGCCGATCACGACGATCAGCAGGATGTCGAGCATGATCTCGAACGCGAGCGACGTATCCGGTCCGTTGTAGCGCAGCCAGAGGGCGAGCAGGGCGCCGGCGAGCGTCGCGAAACCGGCGGCCAGCACGCTCGACCACGTGCGGTAGACGACCGTGCGATAGCCGATCGCCTCGGCGCGGAAGTCGTTCTCGCGGATCGCCTGCAGCACACGTCCGAACGGCGAGTTGACGCAGCGCAGGAGGGCGAGGAACGAGATCGCCACCACCAGCACGATGGCGTAGTAGGTGAGCAGGCGCCCGTCCAGGGTGCGTGTCAGGTGGAAGCCCGGTGTAAGGACTTGCGGTACTTTGAACGAGAGACCGTCCTCGCCGCCGGTGAGATCGGACAGCTGCGACGCCAGCGTCTGGAACGCGGCCGCCACCGCAAGCGTGATCATCGCGAAGAAGATCGCTTTCACGCGCAGGCTGAACAAGCCGATCAGCAGCGCCAGCGCGAGCGACAGCACCAGCGCGGCACCGAAGCCGACCGCGATCGCGCCCCAGCTCGCGCCGAGCCGCGTGCTGGCGATCGCGATGCCGTAGGCGCCGAGGCCGAAGAACATCGTGTGCGCGAAGCTCACGATGCCGGTGTAACCGAGCAGCAGGTCGTAGCTCGCGACCAGCAGGATGAAGACGGCGATCTTCGCCGCCACGCCGAGCGCCTTCGCCCCGGGAAAGACGAACGGCGCGAGCAGCAGCCCGATCGCCGCGAGCGCGAGCAGGATCGCCAGCGCGCGGCTGCGCGGCAGGTCGTGGGAGAGCAGGCGCGAGAGCATGGGAGCGATCGGTGCCTATTCGGCGGTGAACATCCTCATCGACTCGTCACCGGATACAGGCCCTGCGGCCGCCACAGCAGCACCGCGACCATGAGGGCGATGTTCGAGAACAGCGCCGCCTTCGGAAGCAGGAAGCCGGTGTAGTTGGCGAGCAGCCCGACCATCAGCGCGCCGACCAGGCAGCCGAGGGTCGAACCGAGGCCGCCGATGATGATCACGATGAAGATCAGCACGTTCACCTGCGCGCCGATCTGCGGCACCACGCTCTGCTGATACAAGCCCCACAGCACGCCGCCGAGCCCGGCCAAGGCGGAACCGGCGACGAACACGCCGACGAACAGACTACGGATGCGGTAGCCCAGGCTTTCGACCATCTCGCGGTCCTGCACGCCGGCGCGGATCAGCAGGCCGATCTTGGTGCGATTGAGCGTGAACAGCAGCACGGCCAGCACGACGGCGCCCACGACCACCGCGAACACCCGGTAGCGTTCGACCGCCGCATCGCCGATCGCGATCGCGCCGCGCAGCGTCTCGGGCAGCGGCAGCGGAATCTGCTGCGGGCCCCAGATCGCCTTGATGAGTTCCTCGCCGATGATCATGCCGCCCATCGTGATGAGGATCTGCTTCAGGTGCTGGCCGTACACGGGGCGGACGATCACGCGTTCGAACGCCAGCCCGACCGCTCCCGCCAGCGCCATCGCGACCAGCATGGCGGCGAAGACGGCGAGCAGATTCGGGCCGAGCGCGGGGGCCGTCGCGTAGCCGCTCATGGCGCTGAACACCGTGGTGGCGATGAACGCGCCGAATGCGATGAACACGCCGTGGCCGAAGTTCAGCACGTCCATCAGTCCGAACACGAGCGTGAGTCCGGAAGCGATGATGAAGACGATCATCCCCATCGCGAGGCCGGCCACGGTGAGCGTGACCCACGTCGAAGGCCGGATGAACGGCAATGCCGCCAGGGCAAGCGCGACCACGAGCAGCAACGGCACGAAGTCGAACTTCGGCTTTGGCACGCCCGCCGCGGCGGGCATCGAGGCGGAGGCGGCGTTCATCCGTCTATTGATGCGCCGCCAGCGAAAGGCCGAGCAGGCGCGCCTGCAGCCCCTCGTCTTGCGCGAGGTCGGCCATCGAGCCGCGATGGACGATGCGCCCGTCGTCCATCACCGCCACCGTGTCGCCGAGCTGGCGCGCCATGTTGAAGTTCTGCTCGACCAGCAGCACCGTGGTCTGCGTCGCCTTGAGTTCGCGCAGCGCGGCGATCATGTTCTGCACGATCGCAGGTGCCAGGCCCTTGCTCGGCTCGTCGATCAGAAGCAGCTTGCGCGGCTCGACGACGGCGCGCGCGACCGCCAGCATCTGCTTCTGGCCCCCCGATAGTTTCCCGGCCGGATAGAGCCAGAACTTCTTCAGTGCCGGAAACAGCGCGAAGATCCAGTCGAGCCGCCGCGCATCGATCTGCTCGGCAGTGCGCGCGCCGCGCGCCGCGAGTACGAGGTTCTCCTTGACGCTGAGGTCGCTGAAGATGCCCATGCTCTCGGGCACGTAGGCGATGCCGCGGCGTGCGATCTCGGGCGTGTTCGCCCCGGCATCTGGTCCGCCGATCTGCGCGCCGTCGAACGTGATCGTGCCGCGCGATGCCCGCCACAGCCCCATGATCGTGCGCAGGCAGGTGGTCTTGCCCGCGCCGTTGCGGCCGAGCAGCATCGTCAACTGGCCGCGCGGCACTTCGAGGTCCACCCCGTGCAGGACGTGATAGGCACCGATGTGCGTGTGCACCCCGGCCAGCGTGAGGAGTGCGTCGCTCACGCCTCCTCCGTCACCGGTGCGGTGCCGAGATACGCCTGCTGGACCACCGGCGAAGCGATCACGTCGGCGGGCTCGCCGTCGGCGACAAGCTGCCCGTTGTGCAGCACGATGATGCGATCCGAGAGCTCGCGCACCACGTCCATCTTGTGCTCGACCAGCAGGATGGTCTTGTCCTTCTGTGCCTTCAGGGCGCGGATCAGGTCGAGGATGACCGGCACTTCGTCGACGCTCATGCCCGCGGTGGGCTCATCGAACATGTACACGCGCGGCTCGAGTGCCATCAGGATCGCCACTTCGAGCTTGCGCTGGTCGCCGTGCGGCAGGCTGCTCGCCGCCACATGCCGGCGGTCGGCCAGGCGTACCAGCGCGAGCAGTTCTTCCGCCTGCCGCGTCCAGTCGTGGTGATCGCTCCAGATCGACGTGAAGTGCAGCGCCGCGCCCTTGCGGCGCGCCTGCACCGCGAGGCGCACGTTCTCGAGCACCGAGAGGGTCGGGAACAGCTGCGTGAGCTGGAATGCGCGCCCCAGCCCGCGCTGTGTGCGCAGCGGTGCCGGCAGGTGCGTGATGTCCTCGTCGTCGAGCAGCACCTGGCCGCTCGTCGCTCTCAGCTGCCCCGAGATCAGGTTGAAGTACGTCGTCTTGCCCGCGCCGTTCGGACCGACGATCGCGGTGAGCGACCCGGGCGCGAACGTGCACGACACGTCGTTGACCGCGACATGCCCGCCGAAGCGGACGGTGAGTGAGCGGGTCGCGAGCATGCTGCCCGGTCTGTTCGGCCCCGCGCGCGTGCGCTACCGCTTGTTCCTGATCGGTACGTTCATCTGTTCGGGCTTGATCTCCTCGACCAGCTCCGGAATGCCCCACGCGACGCTCGGATCGACCTTGATCCTGAAGTGGAACATGCTCTGCATCGCCTGGTGGTCTTCCTTGCGGAACATCATGCGGCCCTTCGGCGTGTCGAAGCTCAGGCCCTCCATGGCGGCGATCAGCTTCTCGGTGTCGGTATCTCCGTTGGTCTTCTTCAGCGTCTCGACGATCGCCATCGCCGCCGCCATGCCGCCCGCGGTGAAGAAGTCGGGCGGGGCGTTGAAGCGCTTCCGGTGCTCGGCGACCAGCCACGCGTTGGCCGGGTTCTTGGGGATCTCGTAGTAGTAGTAGGTCGCGCCTTCCATGCCCGGCAGCTGCTTGTAGGCAGCCATCGCCGGCAGGATGTTGCCGCCGGTGGCGATCTCGATGCCGTAGCGCTTCAGGTCGAGGTCGGCGATCTTGAACGGGTTGCCGGCGCCGGCCCAGATGATGAAGATCACCTTGCGCCCGGGCTGGTCCTTGAGCGCATCGATCAGGCGTTGCGCCCCCGCGGTGAAGTCGGTGGTCGTGGTGGGCAGGTATTCCTCGTGCACGATCTTGGCAGTCTTCAGCGCATCCTTGAACGCCTTCACGCCGTCACGGCCGAACGCGTAGTCCTGGGCGAGGGTGGCGATGCTGACGTTCGGCTTGTCGAGCGCGACCGCGTTGGAGATCGCGTCCTGCGACGAGTTGCGGCCGGTGCGGAAGATGTAGCGGTTCCACTTGTCGCCGGTGATCGAGTCGGCCACTGCAGGCTCGACCAGCAGCACCTTCTTGTATTCCTCCGCCACCGGCAGCATTGCGAGTGCGACCCCCGACGACGTCGGTCCCACGGCAAGATCGGCCTTGTCGTCGCTGTAGGCAGCCGCGAGCTGGCTCTTGCCGATGTCCGGTTTGCCCTGGCTGTCGCGTTCGATGACGACGATCTTCTTGCCCGCGACCTCCATCTTGCCGCCGGTCGCGTATTCGAACCCCATCATCAAGCCGGTCTGCGTCTGCTTCGCATACGCCTCGAGCGGGCCGGTCTTGTCGTAGACGTGGGCGATGCGGATTTCCTTGCTTTGCCCGAACACAAGCCCGCTTGCCGCGAGCAGTGCCGCGGCGGCGAACCACCTGTACTGACGCTTCATCAATGTCTCCCTGTTGTACTGACGAGCGAGGGCGCAAGGAGCGTGCCAAACGAGGGCGGCCGCTCAACACCTTGATTTGATGCAGACGTGCTTTCCTGCTGCAGAACTGGAACCGCGGTCGGTGTCCGGCATCCGGACAGGTGTCCGGCTTCAGGACAGTGCTACGAAACCTCCGGCGGCGCCGCGCGCATGGCGGCGAGCTTCTCGTACAAGGTCGCGCGCGAGATGCCGAGCAGCTTCGCCGCGGAGACCTTGTTGCCGCCCGTGGCGGCGAGCGCCGAGCGGATCGACTCGCGTTCGAGTTCGGCGATCCGCTGCGGAAGAGGGGAGGTGCTGCCGCCCTGCCGTTCGTTCGCTGCCGCCCCGGCCCTCCACGGCACGGCGGGGGAGGGGGCTGAAGTCAGCAGCACGTCGGTGAAATCTTCGGCGTCGAGGCGGATCTTGTCGGTGAGCATCGCCGCCTGCTCGAGCGCATTGCGCAGCTCGCGCACGTTGCCGCGCCACGCGTGTTCGGCGAGCCGCTGCAATGCGGCCGGCGTCAGCTCGCGTTGCGGCATGCCGCTGCGCGTCGCGATCTGTTCGAGCAGCGACTCGGCCAGGGCATCCAGGTCCGCGAGCCGCTCGCGCAACGCCGGAACGCGGATCGGCAGCACGTTGAGGCGATAAAAGAGATCGGCGCGAAACTGGCCCGCGTCCACCAGCGCCTTCAGGTCGCGGCTGGTCGCGGCGATGACGCGCACGTCGATCTTTTCCACCTTGTTGGAGCCGAGCGCCTCGATCTCCTGCTCCTGCAGCGCGCGCAGCAGCTTCGCCTGCAGCGCGAGCGGCATGTCGCCGATCTCGTCCAGGAACAACGTGCCGCCATCGGCCAGCTTGAACTTGCCGTCGCGTTGCCTGCGCTCGGCCCCGGTGAACGCGCCGGGCGCCACGCCGAAGAACTCGGCCTCGATCAGCGTATCGGGAACCGCGGCAAGGTTGATGCCGATGAACGGCTTGTCGGCGCGCGACGACGCCGCATGGATCGCGTGCGCAAGCAGCTCCTTGCCGGTGCCGGTTTCGCCCAGGAGCAACACGGTCGAATCGGTGGCTGCGGCGCGCCGCGCCTGGCGCTTGACCTCGGCCGTCGCGGGGCTCGAGCCGATGAAGCTCGCGAACGTGTACTTCGGCCGGCGCTGCACGGCGAGTTCGCGCCGCGCCTCGTCGAGATCGCGTTGCAGCCGCGCGAACTTCCCGATCAGCGGCTGCAGCGTGGTCTCGGGATGATCGAACAGCACCATGCCGAGCGCGCCGATCACTTCGCCGTGGTCGTCGCGCAGCGGGATGCGGCTGACGACGAACGTGCCGGCCTTGTTGGTCAGCAGGTCGACGAGGATCGGCTTGCCGGTCTCGAGCACCTTGTGCATCAAGGTGTTGTGCACCACGTCCTGGACCGGCTTGCCGACGAAATCCTGCTCGCGCTCGAAGCCGAGCGCGGGCAGGAAGCGCTTGTAAGCCTCGTTGATCCAGACGACGTGCCCGGTGCGATCCACCAGCAGCATGCCCTGTGCCGCGTTGGCGAACAGATCGAACATCGAACGTGCGGCGAGTTTCAGGATGCTCGCCGCATCGCTGGGCAACGATGTTCGCTTCGACATGCCTTCCCTCCAGCGCGAGCTGCGGCCGATTCTATCCGCGGACGCGTGCCGTGCCGGTATAAAGCGCCATGCGCTGCGAACTCGATCACCTCGTCATCGGCTGCAAGGATCTCGACCAGGGCTCCGCATGGCTCGCCGGCCTGCTTGGGGTCGAAGCCCAGGCCGGCGGCAAGCATCCGTTGATGGGCACGCACAACCGCCTCGTGCGTCTCGGCGCCGGGAGTTTCCTCGAGTTGATCGCGATCGATCCGGAAGCACCGCCACCCGCGCGCCCGCGCTGGTTCGGCCTCGATGCGCCCGCGCTGCAGGCGCGCCTGGCCGACGCACCGGTTCTGTTGACGTGGGTGGTGCGCACCGACCGGATCGTGGAGGCGGTGACGCGTGTGCCGGAGCTCGGCCAGGTGCTCGCTGTGTCGCGCGGCACTTTGACATGGCGCATCACGGTTCCCGAGGACGGCAGCCTGCAGTTCGGCGGCCTTCTGCCGACCGTGATCCAGTGGGACGGCGACCTGCATCCAGCCGCTGTGCTCGACGACAAGGGTTGCGAGCTGCAGGAGCTTGCGCTCGCACACCCGATGTCGGCCGGGCTGGTGCCCATGTTTCGCGCGTTGCGGATCGCCGGACCGGTCGACCTCAAGCCGGGTCCGAAAGAACTGGTCGCGCACGTGCGGTCCCCGAAGGGGCTGGTGCGCGTTTCGTGATGCCGTGTGAGCCGGGCGCCCTCAGGCGCGCCGGCGCAGAGTCTCGAGGGCTTCGATCGCCGCGACGCCTCCGGTCGGGCGACTGCGCTTCGGCACCGGCTGCACCATGATCCGGCTAGCGCGCGAACTCGTAGGCGATCGACTCGATGGTGCCGCGCCAGTATGGCTTGCGCCCTTGCGGCGTGAGCCAGGTGACCTCGCCGCGCAGTGGCACGCGCATGCCGTCGCGCACCGCGTAATCCCAGAATCGACCTTCCCACGGCAGCAACTCGACGCGGTCGCCATCCAGGCGGCCGCGCGCATCGGCGTGCACGGTCTCGATCAGGCCGTCCTCGTCGAAGCGGAACGTCAACGCGACGACGTTCTGTCCGTCCACCAGCGTCGCGAGGGCGCTGCGCGCGTCGATCGCTCGCCAGCGCACGCCCTGGCGCGGAAGCAAGGCGGTCGGAAACCACGCGGCCTCGGCGAGGAAGCGCATCAACTCGCCGCGCGCCAGTTCACCGCCGCCGCGGAGGTTGGCGAGCGGCACGAGTCCGAGGATGGCCGGCCGCAAACAGCCTTCGCCGGCAATGTAAGCGTCGTGCACGTGGACCGTCACGCCGGGGGCCATGGTCATGCGCGCGTCCCAGACGAAGCCCGGATCCCGGACGACGATGCGCTGCGCCGCGGTGAAAGGTATCCATCGTTCCGCGGTGGTGCTCAGATTGAAGGTGCCGACCTGAGTCAGCCGTGCCGTGCTGACCATGGGCTGCCCGGGCCGCAGCACGGCGCCAAAATAGTGTCGGACCGGCGCCGGCAGGTCGTCGACTTCATAAGGCGCATACGCGCCCGCCTGCGTCTTCACGCGCTGGGTCTCGAGGCGCGCATGGAGTTCGCGCGTACGCCTGGCCCAGCGCCCCGCGCCATAAAGTGCGAGCAATGCCAGCGCGGCGAGCAGCAGAGCGACGCCGCCGATGATCCATTCGAGCCACAGCATGGAAAGTCTGCTCGCCGAGCCTGCAATGCGCCGATTGTCAGCGCGTGATGCGGCCCGCTCTTGACCTGCGTCAAGCGGCCGCGGGCGCTTGCGCCAGAATGCGGCCGCGAACCGCAGCAAAAAATGCTCGTCTTTCACAACCCCGTACACGACAGGCACGCCGGCAAGCTGGAGATGTTTCGCGGCCGGCTGGTGCCGTGCCATGAATCGCCTGCGCGGCTGCAGTTCGTGCTGGATGAACTGCGGCGTCGCCCCGTCGGAGAGCTACGCGCTCCCGGCCGACCCGACCTCGATTTGATCCGGCGCGTGCACAGCGTTCGGTACGTGGCATTCCTCGCAAGCGCGTGGAACGAATGGGTCGCGCTCGATCCGGCCAACGAGCAGCTCGACGTGCTGCCGTCCGTGTGGCCGATTCGAGGCTTCCGCCACGACATCGCGCCTTCCAACTTCGCCGCGCGGGTCGGCCTGTTTTCTTTCGACGCCGGCTCGCCGCTGACCGCCGGTACGTGGGAGGCGGCGCGCACCGGCGCCGCATGCGCCATCGATGCCGCGCGCGCGGTTGCCGGCGGTGCGCGCGCAGCGATGGCCTTGACCCGTCCGCCGGGCCATCATGCCGGGAGCGATTTCTTCGGCGGCTATTGCTTCCTCAACAACGCCGCGCTCGCGGCCCAGTCGCTGCGCGACGCCGGCCTGCTACGCGTGGCCGTGCTCGACGTCGACTATCACCATGGCAATGGCACGCAGAGCATTTTCTACGAGCGTGCGGACGTGTTCACCGTTTCGATCCACGGCGATCCGGTCACTGAATATCCGTTCTTCCTCGGTCATGCCAACGAATTCGGGCACGGTCCGGGCCTCGGGTTCAACCTGAACCTGCCGCTCGACAGAGGAACCGGATTCGCAAAGTGGGGGCAGGCACTGCAGCAGGCGCTCGACGCCATCGCGAGCTTCGGTGCCGATGGGCTCGTGGTCGCGCTGGGCGTCGATACGTTCGAGGGCGATCCCATCTCGGGCTTCAGGCTGAAAAGCGCCGACTACCTGCGAGTCGGTGAATCGATTGCGCGGGCGGGACTGCCGACCGTGTTCGTGATGGAGGGCGGCTATGCGGTCGCCGAGATCGGCGTGAACGTGGTCAACGTGCTCGAAGGATTTGTCGGGGCATCTTGACGCTGTGTCGTGTGGGGAACGGGAGATCCGATGTTGCGCACGGCGGGAAAACCAGATGCCGATCGCGCGGATCCGCGGCCTCTTCCGCCACCGGTTCCCGGCCCTGCCACGACGTTGTCGTCCGCGGCCGCGCCAATCGGATTTCGTCGTTAAGCTTTCTTCGTTGCCCGGTCGTGGCGAGCGATCGTGTCCTTCCTCGAAACCGACGTGCTGGTGATCGGCGCCGGGCCCGCGGGCTCCGCGGCCGCACGCACGGCGGCGCAACTCGGATCTCGCGTCGTGTTGGTCGACCGGCATCGGTTCCCGCGCGACAAGGTGTGCGGCGATGCGCTGATCCCCGATGCGCTCGAAGCGCTCGCACGGCTCGGGCTGAATGCGCGTGTGCTGGCGGAGGCGCGCCCGCTGGGGTCGCTGCGCATCTACGCGCCGAACGGGCGCTGCGTCGAGCTGTACGCCCAGATGGGATGCCTGCCGCGCAGCCGGCTCGACGAGCTGATGCGTGAAGGCGCCGAGCAGGCCGGCGCGACGTTCCTCGCGCCCTGCGCACTCGCGCAGGCGCTGGACCGCGATGGGGTGATCGCGGGCGCCACGTTCGAACCCGCGGCCGGCGGTGCGCCGATCACCGTGCGGGCGCGTCTCACGCTGCTTGCCACCGGCGCGGCGGCCGGACCGCTGCTGAAGTTCGGCGTGTGCGAAAGAAGACCCGCCAGCGCGATCGCCGCGCGCGTTTACGTACGCGCACCGCAACGCTTCGCCGTCGAGCACGACCATCTTTGCATCTCGTACGACCGCCACGTCTGCCCCGGCTACGGCTGGCTGTTTCCGGGCCCGGACGGCGTGTTCAATGTCGGCGTCGGTTATTTCGACGACACGAAGGCGCGGCCGCCCACCACGAACATCCGCCGTCTGTTCGACCGTTTCGTGCAGACGTTTGCACCGGCGCGCGCGCTGCTGGCGGTCGCGACGCCTCTCACCGACCTGCGCGGCGCGCCGCTGCGCACGGCGCTGGCGGGCGCGCATCTCAGCCGACCCGGTCTGCTCGTCATCGGCGAGGCAGCCGGAACGACGTATTCATTCAGCGGCGAAGGAATCGGCAAGGCGATCGCGAGCGGGATCGTCGCAGGCGAGATCGCCGCGCGCGCACCGCGCGACACGCAGGCGGCGATCGACGCGGCGCGCACCTACGCAGCGTGCATCCGGTCGGATTTTGCCGAGCGGTTTCGCGCATACAAGATCGCGCAAGGATGGCTCGCCTACCCAGCCGTCCTCGGGTTCCTGGCGCGCCGCGCCGCCGCCGGCGGGTACGTGCGCCAGCAGCTTCAGGCGCTGTTGACCGAGACGGGAGATCCAAGTGAGCTCTTCTCGGTCGCCGGCCTCTTGAAGTCCTGCCTGCGCTAGTCCGTATTCATCCGCGGAAATCCGCGTCGAAAGGCCCTTCGCTCTCTACTCCCTACTCTCCATTCACCTGCAGGCTGCGTCGCCGTCACGTCGGCAGCCGCCTCGCACCCCACGCCAGCAGCAGCGCGCCGATGACCACCACGCCAAGGGCCCAGCCGAGCGACATCGCGTGCGCGATGCTTCCAACCAGCGGCGGCCCGAGGACGAAACCGAGGTAGCCGACCGACGACACGGTGGCGATTGCCGCGGCGGGCGAGACGCCGGGCACCTTGGTGGCGCCGATGAAGAGGATCGGCACCACGTTGGCGAAACCGATGCCGACCAGCGCGAAGCCGATCAGCGCGACGACCGGATTGCGCGCGAGCAGAGCCGCCGCCATCGCCACCGCGGCCAGCAGCGTGCTTGCGGCAAGCAAGCGTCGCGCGCTGACGCGTGTCCTCAGCGCATCGCCGGTGAACCGCGTCGCCGCCATCGCCGCCGAGAAGCTCGCGTATCCGAGCGCCGCCAGCGCCGGTGGCGCCGCGGTCTGCGTCTGCATGTACAGCACGCTCCAGTCGTACATGGCGCCTTCGGCCAGCAGGCCGACGGCCGCGAGCATGCCCAGGAGGGCCAGGGTGCCGCGCGGCAGGCGATAGCCGGACCGGTGTTCGGGATGCTGCGGGTGTACCGGCAGCATGAACACGCTTGCGCACGCGATCAGCGCCGCCAGCAGGACGCCGAGGCCGGCGAGTTGCCAGGCGGGCGGCACGTCGGCGGCGATCAGGAGCGCGCCCACGCCTGCGCCGCTCATGCCGCCGACGCTGAACATACCGTGGAAGTTGCTCATCACCTTCTTGTCGCTGTGCTCCTCGAGCACCGTTCCTTCCGCGTTGATCGACACATCGAACAGTCCGCTCGCACCGCCGAAGATCCACATCAGCGGGAGTAGTGCGAGCAGCGTGGTGCCGTGGACCACGAGGGCCAGCGCCGCGCAGAGCACCAGCCCGGCGACGAGCACGACCAGCCGCGCACTGAAGCGGGAAACCAGCCGGCCCGCCCACGACAGGCACATCACGGCGCCCACCGCCACCGCAAGCAGCGCGATCGACAGCGTGCCCTCGCTGAGGCCGTAATGCGCCTTGACCGTGGGGATGTGCACGCCCCAGACGCCGGCGCTGAAGCCGAGCGCGAGGAACTGCATGCGCGTGGCCCAGCGCGCGGCGCGCAGGCGCGCGGCGGGGTTGCGGCCCAGGGCCAGCACGGCGGCGTTCATGCCCCTCGCGCCGCGCGGGCGGCGGCGGAAGCGGGGTGGGGGATCGGGCGGACGCTCTGCATGGCGGGCGGCGGGTAAAGCTGGCTTGGTCGGCGCAATTGTGCTTGAATCGGCAAATTCGTGCAAATATCGGAAAAACCATGGCGCGACCATCCAGTCCACCTGCCGCGCGGGCGACGGCGATTCCGCGCTTCGCGCAGGAGCGCCAGCGCGAGATCGCACAGACGCTGCGCGAAAGCGGCCGCGTCGAGGTGGCGGCACTCGCCGCGCACTACGACGTATCGGAGGACACGATCCGGCGCGACCTGCGCCTGCTGGCGTCGCACGGCCTGGTGCAGAAGACCCACGGCGGCGCGGTCGCGCTGCATGCGGCCGTCATCCCCGCCGCCGAACGTGCCGGCGTGCGGGCGCAGGCCAAGCGCGCCATCGCGCAGGCGGGCGCCGCCCACGTACGGCCGCACCAGACGCTGTTCATCGACGGCGGCACCACGACGCACGCACTCGCGCAGGAATTGCGCGCTGCCGGCGCGCCGCGGCCGCTGACCGTGGTCACGACGTCATTGGACGTGGCCACGGCCCTGCTCGACGACCGCCAGGTGCATCTCGTTCTTGCCGGCGGCGCGTGGATGCCCGAGTCGCGCATCTTCGAGGGAGCGCAGGCGCTCGCGACGCTGCGGGCGCATCGTGCCGACATCGCGTTTCTCGGCGCCTGCGCCCTGCACCGACGGATGGGCATCACCGCCAACGAAGCCGGCGACATGGCGCTCAAGCGGGCGATGATCGACGGCGCCGCGCAGCGCATCGTGCTCTCCGACGCGAGCAAGCTCGACGCCGTGGCTCCGCATGCTGTCTGCGCGCTGGCCGAGATCGACCGCGTCATCTCCGATGCCGCGCCCGCCTGGCTGCGCAAGCAGGTGACGGTCGAGGTCGTCTAGCGAGCGCTCGAGGCGCGGGTTGCGGCACGGACAGCCCCGGCTAGATTTGCGCAATTCCGTATCGATCGGCGGCGCGCTCCCGTTGGCGGGCGCGGGATGCAGGCGGCGCCGCAACAATTTCGCGTCGTCGCCGCAACGGCCCGTTCACAAGGCATCGAAATCCGACCGCAACCCGGCTATAACCGCAACCTCGCCCAAAACCGCCCCACGACGGTCCCGAGCGCGGCGCGAAGATGTCAGACGAAAACCACAAGAACAATGCCGGCGCTTCCTGGTGGCGTGGGGCGGCGATTTACCAGATCTATCCCCGCAGCTTCGCCGACAGCAACGGCGACGGCGTCGGTGATCTGGCGGGCATCGCGGCCAAGCTCGACTACGTGGCCCGGCTCGGTGTCGATGGCGTCTGGCTGTCGCCCTTCTTCAAGTCGCCGATGAAGGATTTCGGCTACGACATCTCCGACTACTGCGATGTCGATCCCATCTTCGGCACCTTGCAGGACTTCGACCGGCTGGTCCGGCGCGCGCACGAACTCGGACTGAAGGTGCTGATCGACCAGGTTTACAGCCACACGTCGGACCAGCATCCGTGGTTCAAGGAAAGCCGGTCGAGCCGCGACAACGCCAGGGCCGACTGGTATGTATGGGCCGACGCCAAGCGCGACGGCACGCCGCCGAACAACTGGTTGTCGATCTTCGGCGGCTCGGCCTGGCAGTGGGAAACCCGGCGGCGCCAGTATTACCTGCACAACTTCCTCACCAGCCAGCCCGACCTCAATTTCCACAACCCGCACGTGCAGGACAAGGTTCTCGACACGGCGCGGTTCTGGCTCGACCGCGGCGTCGACGGCTTCCGGCTCGACGTCGTGAACTTCTACTTTCACGACGCGAAGCTGCGCGACAACCCGCCGTGGGGCGACCGCCCGCGCACCGACGGCGCGATCTCCGACGTCAACCCGTATGCGTTCCAGGAACACCGGTACGACAAGACGCAGCCGGAGAACCTCGCGTTTCTAGGTCGGTTGCGTGCATTGCTCGATCGTTATCCGGCAACCACGAGCGTGGGCGAGGTCGCCTCGGACGATCCGTTCGGCACGATGGCCGAGTACACGGGCGGAACCAATCGCCTGCACATGGCCTACATCTTCAACCTGCTCTCGTCGACGTTCAGCGCGGAGCACATTCGCACGACGATCGAGGGCCTGGAGGCGCGCATCGGCGACGGCTGGCCGTGCTGGTCGCTCGGAAACCACGACGTGACGCGCGTCCTGACGCGCTGGGGCGGCACGGATGCGCCGCCGGCGCTCGCCAAGGTGCTGGTCGCGCTGCTCGGCAGCCTGCGCGGCAGCATCTGCATCTATCAGGGCGAGGAACTGGCTCTGACCGAGGCCGACGTGCCGTTCGAGCAGTTGCAGGACCCGTTTGGCATCACCTTCTGGCCGGAGTTCAAGGGCCGCGACGGGTGCCGGACGCCCATGCCCTGGACCGCGAGCGGGCGATTCGCCGGGTTCTCGGAGAAGGCGGCGTGGCTTCCCGTCGCCGAGGCGCACCGCGAACGTGCGGTGGACGTGCAGGACAGCGCGCCCGATTCGGTCCTGAACGCGTTCCGTCGTTTCCTCGATTGGCGGCGCCGCCATCCGGCGTTGCGCCGCGGCAGCATCCGCTTCATCGACGCTCCGGACAACGGCCTGGCGCTCGTGCGCGAGGACGGCGAGGAACGCATCCTTGCCGCCTTCAACCTGTCGGCGCGCGCTTTCGCCGTAGCGCTTCCGCGCGACTGGGACGTCGCACCGCTGGGCGGGCACGGCTTCGAACCGGTGCGGGCGACGGGGTCGATCGAGGTGCCGGCGTATGGGGCCTTCTTCGGCAGCGTGAAACGGTAAGGGGTGCAGCGGCGTGCCGCGCCCCGGCGCGGCATATAGTTAGGGCTAGAAGACAGAACAACGACGGAGACAGGCATGGCTGCAGTTGAAATGCGCAAGGTCACGAAGGCCTTCGGGCCCGTGCAGATCATTCGCGGCGTCGACCTGCAGATCGAGAGCGGCGAATTCGTCGTCTTCGTCGGCCCCTCGGGCTGCGGCAAGTCGACGCTGCTGCGCATGATCGCCGGCCTGGAGGACATCACGTCCGGCGACCTCATGATGGACGGCGTGCGCGCCAACGCGCTGGCGCCGGCGAAGCGCCACGTCGGGATGGTCTTCCAGTCCTACGCGCTGTACCCGCACATGACCGTGTACGAGAACATGGCGTTCGGGCTCACGCTGGCGAAGGAGGACAAGGACGAGGTCAGGACCCGGGTGCTGCACGCAGCGCAGATCCTGCAGCTGGATCAACTGCTTCAGCGCCTGCCGAAGGAACTGTCCGGCGGCCAGCGCCAGCGCGTGGCCATCGGGCGCGCCATCGTGCGCAAGCCGAAGGTGTTCCTGTTCGACGAGCCGCTCTCCAACCTCGATGCGGCATTGCGCGTGCAGATGCGCATCGAGATCGCCAAGCTGCACGACAGCATGCACGCGACCATGGTCTACGTCACGCACGACCAGGTCGAGGCGATGACGCTGGCCGACAAGATCGTGGTGCTCAACAAGGGCAACGTCGAGCAGGTCGGCGCGCCGCTGGAGCTGTATCACTATCCGCGCAATCTCTTCGTCGCCGGGTTCATCGGGTCGCCGAAGATGAATTTCATCGATGCACGCCTGGTGCGTGCCGGAGCGGACGCCGCGGTCATCTCGGTGCCGGACTGCGCCGACATTCGTGTCGCCGTCGATGCGACGGCCGCCAAGCCCGGCGACAAAGTCGTCCTCGGGATCCGTCCGGAGCACTTCCAGGTGTCGGATACGCCCGGCGCGGGCATCGGCGGCCTGGTCACGGTGATGGAGCAACTCGGCGACGAAACCTACGCGTACGTCGAGGCACCAGGCACCAAGGAAGGGTTGCTCAACGCGCGGCTCGATCCGCAAACCCTGGTCAGAAACGGGCAGTCGCTGCGCCTGACGTTCGCCGAACAGTCGGCGCACCTTTTCAACGAAGCGGGCATTGCTTTCCGCCGCGTGGGCGATGCCCTGGCACAGGGAGCCGTGAAGCACTGAACACGCAAGCAGCGAACGGATACAAGAAGAACGGAGTCAGGACTGCGGACGACGCAGAAACCGACGCTCGGAGCGAAACGGCGCGGATCAACGCTGCGCCAAGACAAGGAGAAAGCAATGAGTCTTCGTAAGTACGCCGCGTTGATCGCGGGGGGTCTGTCCGCAACGCTGATGACGATCGGCCTTGCCCATGCCGCGACCATATCGATCTCGTGCGGTGCCGTCGGCAAGGAACTGGAGATGTGCAAGACGGGCGCCGAAGCGTGGGCCAAGAAGACCGGCAACACGGTGACACTCGTCTCCACGCCGGATTCCACCACCGAGCGGCTTGCCCTCTACCAGCAGCTGCTCGCCGCCGGCGCCTCCGACATCGACGTGTTCCAGATCGATGTCATCTGGCCCGGCATTCTCGCCAACCACTTCATCGATCTTTCAAAGGCCGCCGGCAGCGCGGTCGGCGAGCATTTCCAGCCGATCATCAAGAACAATACGGTCGGCGGCAAGCTGGTCGGGATGCCGTGGTTCACCGACGCCGGCGTCCTGTACTACCGCAAGGACCTGCTGGAGAAATACGGCGCCAAGCCGCCGACGACCTGGGAGGAGCTGACCGCGACCGCCAAGAAGGTCATGGACGGCGAGCGCAAGGCCGGCAACGACAAGATGTGGGGCTTCGTCTGGCAGGGCCGCGCCTACGAAGGCCTCACCTGTGACGCGCTCGAATGGGTCGCCAGTTACAACGGGGGGACGATCGTCGATCCATCCGGCAAGGTGACGATCAACAATCCCAACGCGGCGGCCGCGCTGAAGACGGCGGCGGGTTGGGTGAACACGATCACGCCGAAGGGCGTCCTGAACTACGGCGAAGAAGAAGCGCGCGGCGTGTTCCAGTCGGGCAACGCGGTGTTCATGCGCAACTGGCCGTACGCGTGGAATCTTGCCCAAGGTGCCGACAGCCCGATCAAGGACAAGGTGGGTGTGATCGCATTGCCCAAGGGCGGCGCCAGCGGCCGCAACGCGGCGACGCTCGGCGGCTGGCAACTCGCCGTGTCGAAGTACTCCAAGAACCAGAAAGAGGCCGCAGACCTGGTCATGTACCTCACCAGTACCGCCGAGCAGAAGCGGCGCGCCATCGAGGCCTCCTACAACCCGACCATCGGCAGTCTCTACAAGGACAAGGAGGTGCTTGCCGCCGTGCCGTTCTTCGGTTCGCTGTACGAGACGTTCGTCAACGCGGTGCCGCGTCCTTCGACCCCGACGGGCAGCAAGTACAACCAGGTGAGCTCGGAGTTCTGGAACAGCGTGAGCTCCGTCCTGGGTGGCCAGGCCGAGCCGGCGGCGGCACTCAAGACGCTCGACGAGAAACTCACCCGCATGAGCCGCGGCGGCAAGTGGTAGGTACGGCGGTGTCATCCGTGGCGTGGCCCCAGGGGGACTCGCCCATGCAAGGGTCGAGGTTCCTCGCGGCCGCGCGGAATGACACCGGGAGAGAGGTAGTGGAGTTTTGTCGTCCCGAGGCGTAGCCGAGGGATCCCGGGCCGCGCAAGCCTGAGATCCCTCGCATCGGCTCGGGGTGGCACGGGAGGCGCTGTTCTCAGCGGAGCATCACGATGGCCGAGCAATCAGAACTGACACGCTCTCGGATCGGATCGGCCTGGATGTTCCTGGCGCCGATGCTGTTCCTCCTCCTGCTGGTGGCCGGATGGCCGCTGGTGCGCACCATCTGGTTCGGCTTTACCGATGCCAATCTTGCGGACCTCTCGTCGTGGAAGTTCGTCGGCCTCGATAACTACGTCGCCCACTACGACGAGAAATGGACCGGGCTGCTCGTCGATCCCGACTGGTGGCGCGCGGTCTGGAACACGGTCTGGTTCACGGTGGTCTCGGTCACGCTGGAGACCATCTTCGGCATGGTCATCGCGCTGGTGCTCAACGGATCGTTCAAGGGCCGCGGTCTCGTGCGCACCGCGGTCCTAATCCCGTGGGCGGTTCCGACCATCGTTTCCGCCAAGATGTGGAGCTGGATGCTCAATGACCAGTTCGGGATCGTCAACGATGCCCTGATGACCCTCGGACTGATTTCGCATCCCCTGGCGTGGACCGCCAATCCGAGCCTGTCCATGATCTCGGTGATCATGGTCGACGTCTGGAAGACGACGCCGTTCATGGCGCTGCTCATTCTTGCGGGCCTGCAGATGCTGCCGTCGGACTGCTACGAAGCAGCGAAGGTCGACGGCATCAACCCGGTCAAGGTGTTCTTCAAGGTCACGCTGCCGCTGGTCCGGCCGGCGGTCATGGTCGCCGTGATCTTCCGCGCACTCGACGCATTGCGCATCTTCGATCTGATCTACGTGCTGACGTCGAACAGCAAGGACACCATGTCGATGTCGGTGTATGCACGCCAGCAACTGGTGGACTTCCAGGAGGTGGGGTACGGATCGGCTGCATCCACCCTGCTCTTCCTGACCGTGGGTGTGTGCATCGTGCTGTACATGGTCGCCGGGCGCATCCAGCTCGAGAAGGATTAGCCATGAAGCGAATCTTGAGCGTGGGCGGGCTGTACCTGCTGGTCGCGGTGATCATCTTCTACGCGGTGTTCCCCTTTTATTACGCCATCGTCTCGTCGCTGAAGCCGCCGTCGCGGCTCTTCATGGTGGAGTACCTGCCCTCCGTCTTCACATGGGACAACTACGTCTCGGTGTTCCGCGAGCAGCCGTTCGCGAAGAACATCTTCAATTCGCTGCTGGTGTCGGTCTCGGTAGTCAGCCTGTCGCTGCTGCTCGGCGTCACCGCCGCTTATGCGCTCGGGCGCGTGCAGTTCCGCGGCCGCGGCATGCTTCTGCTGATGATCCTGGCGGTGTCGATGTTTCCGCAGGTCGCGGTGTTGTCGGGGATGTTCGAGCTGGTGCGCGGATTCGGCCTTTACAACAACCTGCTCAGCCTGACGCTGTCGTACATGATCTTCACGATCCCGTTCACGGTCTGGGTGCTGACGACGTTCATGAAGGGCCTGCCGAAGGAGCTCGAGGAGGCGGCGGTCATGGACGGTGCCACGCCGTGGACCATCATCACCCGGGTGTTCATGCCGCTGCTCTGGCCGGCGCTGGTGACCACGGGCCTGCTGGCGTTCATCGCGGCGTGGAACGAGTTCCTGTTTGCGCTGACGTTCACGCTCACCAACACGCAGCGCACGGTCCCGGTGGCGATCGCGCTCATCACCGGGTCGAGCCAGCACGAGCTGCCGTGGGGCAACATCATGGCGGCATCGGTCATCGTCACCGTGCCGGTGGTGCTGCTGGTGCTGATCTTCCAGCGTCGCATCGTATCCGGCCTGACCGCCGGGGCGGTCAAGGGATAGCGGGCGCCCTTCAAAGGGAAGGGCCCCTGACGCGCATTTGCGCCGACGAGCGCGGATAAAACGGTCATTTTCGATCCGCGCAAATCCGCGTAATCCGCGTCCGGTTTTCTGCCGCGCGTTGCGCGGATGTCCCGACAAGGTGGCGCCACGTTTTCGCGCCGCATCCACGGCAGACATTCAGCTTCCGTTCAGATTCCTTCGTGCGAAGACGCCGCGCGACGGAATTAGCGGCCGAACCTGCACCAATTCCCAACTAAGGGATTCCGCCTAGAAGCCGTAGATAGAACGGTAGTCCGGACGTGGGCGTCCCTGCCCGGATCCGGACAGCGGAGCGGAACATCGATGGGAAAGCGTGTCTTGCGGGTAGCCGCGTTCGGGCTCAAGCCGAACGAGCAGAGTGTCCTGAGCAGCATCAGCGTGCTGAGCAGCCATTCGAGCCGCGCCGTGGGGTTCGATCTCGCCGCGGATGGCTCGACGGCGGACCTGTTTCTCGTCGATGTCGATTCGCAGGAGGCGGTCGACCGCTGGCGCGGCTGCGATCCGATGCAGGCGCGCCCGGTGCTCGCGATCGACACCCAAGGCAAGATCATCGCGGCCAAGGTGCTGCGCCGGCCGCTGCTGGCCTCGCGCCTGCTCGCGGCCCTGGACGAAGTCGCCATGAACGCGGAGCGCTACGGTCCGCGCACGCTGATGCCGATCGCACCGGGCGTCGGTGCGCCGGCGCCGGGCCCGCAGCAGGCGCCGTCGGGGGCGCCACGTTTGCGGCAGGCCGTGCTGGTGGTCGACGACAGTCCCACCGTGCGCAAGCAGCTCGAGCTCGTCCTGCGCGGGCGTGACGTCGAGGCGACCTTGGTCGCCACCGGCGAACATGCGCTCGACGCCATCGCGCAGCGCGAGTTCGACCTGGTCCTGCTCGACGTCGTGCTGCCTGGAACCGACGGCTACCAGGTGTGCAAGGCGATCAAGAAAGGTCTCGGCAAGCGCACGCCGGTCGTGATGCTCACCAGCAGGTCGTCGCCGTTCGATCGCCTGCGTGGTTCGCTCGCGGGATGCGACAGCTATCTCGTCAAGCCGGCCAGCCAGGCCGACTTCGAAGCCGTGCTCAACAAATATCTCGCCGCCGCTCCGGCTGGCGAACTCAAGGTCGCCCAGGTGCGCCCCATGGCCGCCTGAAACCCTCTGTCCAATCCGTCCGGGGAGAAATTCGCATGAGCAAGAAAGTACTTGTCGTCGACGACTCGACCGTCGACCTGAACAGCCTCAAGACCATCCTGGCCGACATGGGCTGCTTCGTGCTTACCGCGAGCGGTGGCGTCGAGGCGGTCGCCAAGGCCAAGGCCGAGAAGCCGGCCATCGTCTTTCTCGACATCGTGATGCCGGACATGGACGGCTACGAAGCCTGCCGGCAACTCGCCGCCGATCCCGCAACCAAGCACATCCCGGTCGTCTTCGTCACCAGCAAGGGCCAGAAGGCCGACCAGGTGTGGGGCCAGTTGCAGGGCGCGCGCGGCTACATCGTCAAGCCCGCGCGGCCCGAGCAGATCGTCGAGCAGCTGAAGGTCGCGGCCGCGTAAGCGCCGCGGTTGACATGCAGACGCAGGCCGCGCTCGACGAGCCCGACCTGCTGGCGCCAAGCGAAGCGCTCACGCGCTTTGCGCCGCCGGCAGGTGCGCTGCTCGGCCCGGTGCAGGTGCGCGACGACGAGGTCGCGCGCTACGGTTTTCGCGTCAGCTCGCTCGGACTCCTCATCAAGCCCGGTACCGGCTCGGAGGTGGTCGAAGCGCGCGGGATCGCCGCGCTGCCGAATGCGCCGCGCTGGCTCGCCGGGGTGATGAACCTGCGCGGCAACCCGGTGCCCGTATTCGATCTGTGCGCGGCGCTCGAGCTTCCGCGCAACAACGAGTCGCAAAAATCGATGGTGCTCGTCCTGGACAAGGGCGAGCACGCGGCCGGCCTGCTGATCGACGGGCTGCCGCGCGTCGTGCCGCAAGGCCGGCCGGTCGATCCTCCCGGTGCGTTGCCCGCGCGGCTCGCACCGTTCACCCGCCAGGCGGTGGCAACCAGCGACGCCGTCTGGCTCGAATTCGATCACGTTGGATTTTTGACAAGCCTGGCGGCGACCTGACCGCCGCATCGACGAAGCTCGTCCTGGAGCTGCCCCATGAAACTGGAACCCGGATTTCTCCGCAAACTCAAGCTGCCACACAAGTTCTCGTTCATCGGCGTGCTCGCCGTGGCGATGGCGGCGGCGCCGCTCTACGCGATCTACCAGCGCAACCAGAGCGACATCGACGCGATCCGCACCGAGCAGGCGGGCCTGCAGCCGGTGACGGCGACGCTGGAGCTGATCGCAGCGATCCAGGACTTCCGCGGCGCCTCGTCCTACTTCCTGCTCGGCGACGACAAGCAGGAGGCCGCGGTGGTCAAGCTCGATGCCACCGTCTCGGCGGCGATCGCCAAGGTCGAGCCGATGGTCCTGGCGGCGAAGGAAGAGCGCATCACGGAGCGCTGGCAGTCGTTCAAGCGCGACTGGGCCGCACTGCGCGACAGGATCGCCGGCCGCAAGATCGACCAGCGCGGCGCATCGGATGCCCAGGTGACCGCGGTGCGCGACCTGCTGCAGATCAAGGACGAATTCATCACGCGTTACCGGCTCGACCTCGACGACGACTTCGAAAACAGCCACCAGATCCGCGCTTCGCTGGTGGAACTGCCGGCGCTCAGTGAAAGCCTTGGCCAGCTGCGCAGCCCGATCGTGTCCCGCCTGCGCGACCTCGCGCGCGTGCGCGGCAACGCGCCCTCTTCGGCACAGGCGATGGAAGCGCAGCTGCGCGCTGCCTTCTCCACCACCGACCGCGCGCACTTCGCCGAGACGGTGAAAGACGTGCAGGAGGCGCTGGACCGCTACGTGAGCCAGGCCCAGCTGGTGACACGCGCCTCACCCGACATGCGCGAGAGCGGCGACGCGCTGATCGCCGAAATCATCCAGAACACCAACTCCGCGCTGAACCTGGTCCGCCGCGAGATCCTCGGCAGGGAGGTCCCGACCGTCGATCCCGCGCAGTACCTGGCCGACGTGTCGAAGCCGCGTGAAGCGGTGCGTGCCGCGGCGACCAAGGCGGAACTGGTGACGAAACGACTGGAACACAACGCGGCCGACCTCGTGCGCGCGCAGCGGTTCTTCGTGCTCGGCGCCGCCACGGTTGCACTGCTTGGCCTGCTGGTGGCGGTCTTGATCATCCGCAGCATCACGCAGCCGGTCGATTCGCTGCTGCATGCCGTGCGCCGCCTCGAGGCCGGCGACGAGGAGGCGCGGGCGCGCCTGAACCGCACCGACGAGATCGGCCAGCTCGGCGCCGCGTTCGACCAGATGATGGACGTGCGCGTGGGCAACCTGAAGCGCGAGAACGATGCGCTCAACAACTCGGTGCTTGCGCTGCTGCAGGCGGTGGCCCAGCTCTCGCGCAGGGACCTGACGGTGAAGGTGCCGGTGACCGCCGACGTGACCGGCCCGGTGGCCGACGCGTTGAACCTGCTCACCGGCGAAACCGCCAAGGTGCTGCAGCAGGTGAGCGACATCTCGGCCGAGGTGACGGCCGCGTCGCTGAAGGTGAAATCGCAGTCCGACACGGTGATGAGCGCCGCGGCGCTGGAGAGCCAGCAGGTCGAGCAGACGGCGCAATCGCTCGAGCGCGCTTCCGAGACGATGACGCAGATCGCGGCCATGGCGCAGCACTGCAACAGCTCGGCCGAACGCGCCATCAAGACGACGCAGCAGGCGCTGGAGACGGTGACCGGCACAGTGGGCGGCATCAACAGCACGCGCGACACGATCCGCGAGACGGAAAAGCGGATCAAGCGGCTGGGCGAACGCTCGCAGGAAATCTCGGTGGCGGTGAACCTGATCAACTCGATCGCGGAACGTACGCACATCCTCGCGCTGAACGCGGCAATGCACGCCGCGTCGGCCGGCGAAGCCGGCCGCGGATTCGCGGTGGTGGCCGACGAGGTGCAGCGCCTGGCGGAAAGCGCGCGTCAGTCGACGCAGCAGATCGCCACCCTGGTCAACAACATCCAGGTCGAAACCGCGGACACGGTCAACACGATGAACTCGGCGATCTCTCAGGTGGTCGAGGGCTCGAAGCTCGCCGAGCAGGCCGGCCGCCAGATGCAGGTGACCCAGGAGGCGACCGCCGAACTCGTGTCGTCGGTGCAGCGCATTGCCGAGCAGTCGCAGCAGCAGGCGCGCACGACGACCGAACTGCTCGAACGCGCCAGTCTGATCAAGAAGAGCACGCAGGAGACGAGCAAGCAGCTCACCGAGCAGGGCCAGCAGACCAACCTGCTGGTGGAATACGCGCGCAACCTGCTTGCGACGGTGCGTGTGTTCAAGCTCTCCTCGACCTGATCGCCGCGGGTTCTGCGCCGGTCGGAACCGGCGCCGGGCCGGGGGGCATCGATGGGAACGTTCGACAACCGTTTCGCGCCGCTGGGTGCCGCGATCACCGCGCTCGAAGAGGGCTTGGTACGCGCACGCGCCGAGCCGGGCGACGATCGCGCGGCAGCGGCGGCCGCGTGCTGCCGCGCCATGCAGCAGGCAGTGGTGCGCTTCGGAGCGCAGGCCGGTGCGGCCGGCGCGACCGGTCTGGCGCATGCCGCGGAGTGGCTGAGCGCGAACCTGGAATACCTCGCGCAGAAGCGGCGCGACCTGCTGCCCGAGGAAGAAAGCAGCCTCCGGCGCTGGCCGCGCCTCGTATCCGACTACGTCGCCGGACCCGGTCCGTTGCAGGCCGCGGCGAAGCAGCTCGTCGTCTTCGCCGAGCAGGCGGTCTGGGTTCTGCGGCCGTCGCCGGTCGGCAGCGCGAACATTCTCACGCGGCTCAGCGCGTACCAACCTGCCGAACGCAGCGTCGCGACGCCGGCTACCGTGCCGGCCCCGGAAGTCGTTGCGTACGCGGCCGAACCGGCGCCACTCGTAGCGGCGCCGGTGGAACTTCCACGCCTCGCGCCGCCGCTGCCGGAGCCCGCAGCGACGCAGACGTCGCCGCAGGAGGAACTCGATGCGGCATTGAACGCCCTGGCCGCCGCGGCGGGCGAACTCGCGTCCGCATCGACCGAGGGGCGCGCAACCGCGCTCACGCACTACGGTGCACAGCTCGCCGTCGCGGTCGAAGCCGCGCAGAGCGCGGAAGCGTTCGGACTGGCGGACGCGTGTGGCCTGCTGCTCGAAAGAGTCGAGGCGACGCGCCCGATCGCCGCGGAAGCCACGGCGACGCAGCCGGACTGGCTGCTGCCGGCGCTCGACTTCGCAGCGCTCGCACTGAGTCATGCGGCGGACCGCGGTGATCTCGAGATTGCACTCGGTCTCGTCGCCTGCCTCCAGCACCACGGTTGGCCGAATCCGCTCGATGACGGCGAAGCCGCGGCGTTGCGCACCGTGCTCGGGCTGCCGCCCCCGCACGATGAAATTCCGGCGCGGTACGAGGCGGCGCCTCAACCCGAGCCTGCGCTCGAGGCCGTGGAGCCCGACCTGCCGCAACGACAGCAGGTCGATCCCGAGCATCTGGCGCTTCTCGCGCACGAATTTCCCGCGATGCTGGCCGCGATGCGGGCCGATCTCGACGCGGCGCGCAGCGATGCAAGCGCGGTCGAAACGTGCGCCGATGTGTTCGAGCGCGGCGCCAACGCGGTCGAGGTGGCGGGGCTGGTCGCACTGCGCCACGTGCTCGCGCACGTGGCCGGACGGATCCGCGCCGCCGCACCCGCGCTGTCGGATGCGCAGCACGCCTGGCTGGCGGATTTTCCGCAGCGCGTGCGCGCTTATCTCGCCGCACCGGTGGATCCCTCCGCGTCCGCGGCGTTGATCGAGTCTCTGGACGAGGGCGGCGCCTGGATGGCGCCTGCGCCGCGTTTCGCCGCGTTGCTGGAGCAGGCGTTGGCGCGCGTCGCACTCGTGACGGATACCTCGGCACCGCAGCGCGCGAAGAAGGCCACGCCCGAGCAGGTGTCGCTGGCCGTGCCGGCCGACATCAATCCCGAGCTGCTGGACGGCCTGCTCGCCGAATTGCCGGTGCAGACCGCGGAATTCGCGACGGCGATGCAGCGGGTCGCATCCGGCGCGGCATCGATGTTCGACCTGGACGTGGCCAAGCGCGCCGCGCACACGCTCAAGGGCGCGGCCCACACGGTCGGCGTCCAGGGCATCGCCAACCTGACGCACCATGTCGAAGATATCCTGATCGCCCTGACCAGGCACGGCCGCATGCCCGCGCGCGACCTCGCGGAGACGCTGATCGGAGCGGCGGATTGCCTGGAGGCGATGAGCGAGGCCGTGCTCGGCGTGGGCCCGGTGCCGGAGGACGCGCAGCAGACACTGCAGCTCGTGCTCGACTGGGCGAATCGCATCGACACGGATGGATTGCCCGACGAGGACGAAGCGGCCCCGCCCGCGCCCGAGACGGCGGATGCGGCACGCGGCGCGGCGACGGACGCCGCGACGCCGCATGCAGCCCACCATGGCACGGCGGAGTCGAATCCGCCCGCCGGCGCCGAAAGCACGCTTCGCCTGGCGGCGACGCTGGTCGACGAGCTGCTGCGCCTGGTCGGCGAAACGATGATCGCCAACACGCAGATCAAGGAGCAGCTGCGCCTGTCGGTGGAGCACACACGCGCGGTGACCAAGCAGAACACCGCGCTGCAGGAACTCGCCGGCGAACTGGAGCAGCTGGTCGACGTGCGCGGCGTCACTGCGCCGCTCGGGCGGGTGCAACGCGACGGCGATTTCGATGCGCTCGAGTTCGATCACTACAACGAGCTGCACACGGTCTCGCGGCGCCTGATCGAAGCGGCGACCGACTCGCGCGAGCTCTCGCTCGCGGGCGAACAGCGCCTCGCCGCGCTGGCCGAGCTGCTCGACGGCCAGGGACGCCTCGCGATCGAGAACCAGAAGGTCGTGATGAAGACGCGCATGGTGCCGGCCTCCAGCGTCGTCTCGCGCCTTCAGCGCAGCGTCCGCCAGACCGCACGCCTGCTCGACAAGCGCGTCGACCTGCAGGTCAGCGGAGCGGGCACCGCCATCGACAGCCAGGTCCTGAACGGGCTGGTCGATCCGCTGATGCATTTGCTGCGCAATGCGGTCGACCACGGGATCGAGGACGCGCAGGTGCGTGCCGCGCGCAACAAGCCGGCCGTGGGACGCATCGACCTCGGCTTCGCGCGCGAAGGCACGTCGGTCGTCGTGCGCGTGAGCGACGACGGTGGCGGCCTCGACCTGGCACGCATTCGCACCAAGGCCGAAAGCCGCGGCCACCTCGCTCCCGGACAGGCGGTCACAGACGAAGAGATGGGGCGGTTCATCCTGCTGCCCGGCTTCTCGACGCGCGACGATGCGACGCACGTCTCGGGGCGCGGCATCGGCATGGACGCCGTGCACAGCCGGGTGCAGGCGCTGAAGGGCACGCTGCGGCTGCATGCCGCGCCGGGTCGCGGGCTGACCGTCGAGCTGCGCCTGCCTGCCTCGCTGATGACCACGCATGGCCTGCTGGTCCGGCACCACGACCAGGTGCTCGCGATCTCCAGCTACGGCATACACGACATCCGCTACGTGACGCGCGATCAGGTGCGTACGCTCGGCAACGGACTCGTCTACCAGGACCAGGGACAGGTCTACGACCTGCACCGCCTCGAGTCGTTGATCGGCCGCTCGTCGCAAAACGACGAGCGCGACTGGTTCCCCGCGCTGCTGGTGCAGGCCGACAGCGGAGCACTGCGTGCGGTGCGCGTGCAGGAGGTGCTCGACAGCCAGGAGATCGTCGTCAAGAACCTCGGCCGCTACGTGCCGCGGCCGCAGGGCGTGGTCGGCGTGACGATCCTCGGCGACGGCAGCATCGCGCCCGTGCTCGACCTGCCGCAATTGCTCCGCGCGCCGCAGCGCGTCAGCCGCGTCGCCCCGACCGCAGCCGCGAGCGGCCTGGCCGCGCGTTCCCCGGTCGAGCATCGGCGCTCGGCGCTCGTGGTGGACGACTCGCTGTCGGCCCGGCGTGCTGCCGCGCAATTCATGCGCGATGCCGGCTTCGCTGTCCGCTCGGCGATCGACGGCATCGAGGCCGCAGCGCTGATCGAAAAGCAGGTGCCGGACATCATCCTGGTCGACATGGAGATGCCGCGCATGAACGGCCTGGAGTTCACGACCCACGTGCGCAGCCGCGAGGCGTCGCGCCACGTTCCGATCATCATGATCACGTCGCGCTCGACCGAGAAGCACCGCCGCCAGGCCGAGGCGGTCGGGGTCGATGTGTACCTCACCAAGCCGTTTTCGGACGACGAGCTGCTCGATCACGTCGAGCGGCTGACCGCGGCCACGCCGGTCGCAGGCTGACGCACATTTCGCCATGGACGGACCGTCGAACAGCGCGCAACTGGTGTTGCTGCATTTCGGTCGCACCCGGCTGGCGCTGTCGCAGCGCGTGGTGCGCTCGCTCGAAGCCACCGCCGATGTCGAATTCGGCAGCGTGCCGCCGCCCGCGCTCGGCGCGATCGCGACCACTGCCGGTCGCTGGCCCGTCTATGCGCTGGACGAGGAACTCGAGCCGCTGCGTCACGTGCCGCGCGCGCGGCGCATCTGCGCGTTGCTCGCCACGGAAGGCGGGCTGTTCGGCGTGCTGTGCGACGAAGCGCAGGTGCTGGCGCGCCAGGGCCTGACCGCGTATCCGCTGCCCCTGGCGATGCGGCGGGCGGGCACGCCCGTCGAAGGCGTGCTGGATGGTGCAGGTGTCGCGCTCCTCACGTCGGCGCGAGCGCTCGCGATCGTCGTGAACGTCGGCGCGGGCCTCGCGCCTGCGGGCGAGCGGGAGGACCGATGAGCCGCGCCGCCGGGTGGCTGCTCGCGCTGGGCAACCATCGCGCCGCCGTCGGCGTGCGCGAGCAGGTGCACCTGATGCTGGATCCGGCGGCCGCCGAGCTGGCGGCGACGCCGGCGCATTGCCGTCACGTCATCTTCTGGAACGAACGCTGCGTCCCGGTGATGGATCTCGGTCGCTGGCTCGACGCGTCGGCCGGGCTCGGGCCGGCCGAGCAGCGGCGGCATCTCGGCATCTACGCGTACCAGCAGAATGCGCAGGCGCAGGTCGAGTTCGGTGCACTATGGCTGGCGCGACCGCCGCAGCGGATCGAGGTCGATGACACGGCCGCCGCGCCGTTGCCGCATGCGCGCGCCCGCTGGGCGCGCGTGGCAGCCGCATGCTTTGCGGACGCGCTGGGCGCGGTTCCGATCCTGGCTTTGTCGCGGATCTTTTCCGGCGCCTTGGCGGATTGACGCGCCTCACTCACACCGCGCTTGGTCATCTTGAAATGCGCCAGGCTTTCCCGCTCTGCCATCCCGAGGAGCGCCAGGGCCGGCGCCTTGTCATCCTGAGGAGCGCCGGCGACGAAGGATCCCGGCCGTTCGCCGCGCCGAGATCCCTCGCTACGCTCGGGATGACAGCTGCTAGCCCGCCGGCAGCGGCGTCGCCTCGGCGGCAGGCGTGGGTTCGTCGAGCACGAACGCCGATTCCGGCTCCGCGGTGGTGCCGAGGAATCCTGT
>Ga0335077_10000381_pt1 | contig 48308 bp, 42 predicted proteins | sample Lox_Sample_31_FD_207151 | JGI IMG/M metagenome (GOLD analysis project Ga0335077, IMG submission 207151) | Soil microbial communities from Loxahatchee National Wildlife Refuge, Florida, United States - Lox_Sample_3.1 | ecosystem: Environmental > Terrestrial > Soil > Wetlands | place: USA... | reverse complement strand
CACGCATCGCGGTTCCACGCGCATTCCTGCGGTCAGCGTGTTCACCGAGGGAGGCAGCTATTCCAGCATCGACAGCGGCGCACAGATCAGTGGGCTGCTGGGCGGCTTCGATTATTCCGGCGCGACCGCGTACCTGGAAACGAGCGGCCAGGGCCCGAACGACAAATTTATCAACCGCACGATCTCTGGAAATTTCGGCTACGCCCTGAACGCCAATAATCAACTGCGTCTTTCACTGCGCAACAATCAGAGCGACGCGGGAATCGCCGGACAGACTGACCTGACGCCGCCTTCGCTCTATCAGCAATACAATCAGCACCTTTTTACCGCGAATGCCCGCTGGGATTTCGCTTCCGGCGAGCACTGGCACTACCAGGTGATGGGCACGGAAGCCTACACGCGCCAGCACAGCTACAATCCGCAACAGAGTTTCTACGCCAGCGATCCCAACGCGTTTTGCCCGCAATCGAATCCCAATGCGGTGGCCACGGCGGACTTCTGCGATTACGTCTATGATTCGCTCTACAACTACAATCGCGCGGGCTTTAATGGCCAGGCTGCGTACGTGCTGCAGAAAATCAGCCTCGCGGCCGGCTACCAGTATGAAGTCGAAAACGGCTACATCTATTACCTCCAGCAGGGGCACGTCCGCCGCAATAATCAGGGCGGCTTTCTGGACCTGCGGTATTCGCCGGTCTCGCGGCTTTCGCTCGACGTGGCTGTCCGCGCCGAGGCCAACGATTATTTCGGCACGCGCGTGGTGCCGCGCGCCGGAGCCACCTACGCGCTGCGCTATGGCAAGGGCTTTTGGGGCGATACGCGTCTCCGCGCGTTCTACGGCGAAGGGATTAAGGAGCCGCGATTTGACCAGACTTATGGCAGCGATCCTTGCGATCCCGGCAATCTTTCACTGAAGCCGGAATCGAGCAAGACCTGGAGCGCGGGTGTGGACCAGAAATTCGCGAACGATCGGGTGAAAGTCTCCGCGGATTACTTCTCGAACCGCTTTTACGACATCGTCAGCTTTGCGTTCTGCTCGCCGCTCGCGCCCTGCCCGGGAACGCCGCCACCCGGCTGCCCTTTCGGCTACGGAACTTACTTCAACACCGACAAAGCGCGCGCGCGCGGCACTCACATCATCGCTGAAGCGCGAGCCGCTTCGTGGCTGTTTATCTCCGGATACTACGAATACGACGACAGCCTGATTCTCGCTTCGCCGAATGCCATTGATCCTTCGCTTCTTCCGGGAAACCGTTTGGCGCGGCGGCCGTTGAATTCCGGCTCTATCACATTCACCGGCACCTACCGCCGGTTCAGCGCAACGCTGGCCGGCTACGTCAGCGGCGAACGGACCGACAGCGATTTTCTTGGGCTGGGCCTGACGCGCAACCCCGGCTACGCTCGCCTCGACCTGACGGCGCGATACATCTTCGCAAATGGTTTTTCGATCTATGGACGCGCCTCCAACCTCTTCGACAAAAATTATCAGGATGCGCTGGGCTATCCGGCGCTGGGACGCGACCTGCGATTGGGCGTGCGCTACCAATTCGCCGGGCGCGATTAAAGCATGCGCACACCGGTACTCTTTTGCTGGAGCGGCGGGAAAGACAGCGCCCTGGCGCTGCATTCGTTGCGGCAGAATCCGGAATTCGAGGTGACCGGCCTGCTCACGACCGTCACCGAAGGATTCGAACGCATCAGCACGCATGGCGTGCGCCGCGAACTTCTTTACCGCCAGGCGGAGTCGATGGGCTTGCCGGTGGAACAGGTGCGCATTCCGCCGAACTGCCCGAACACGGTTTACGAAGCGCGCATGGCCGAAGCGATGCAAGGCTGCCGCGAGCGTGGCCTCTACCACGTTGCGTTCGGCGATATTTTTCTCGAAGACCTGCGCGCGTATCGCGAGAACAAACTGCGGCAGGCCGAGATGCAGGCGCTGTTCCCCATCTGGAAGGTCGACACGCGCGAGCTGGCAGCGCGCTTCCTGCGAGATGGATTTCGCGCCATTGCGGTGTGTATTGACCCGCGCAAGCTCGACGCCTCGTTTGCCGGAAGGGAATTGGATGCTGCGTTTTTCCGCGATCTGCCGGCGGACGTCGATCCCTGCGGTGAAAATGGCGAGTTCCACACTTTCGTTTTCGCCGGGCCGATCTTCCGGCACGCGATCCCGGTACAAACCGGCGCCCTCGTCGAGCGCGATTCTTTCGTCTTCCGCGACCTGCTTCCCGCCGCGGATTCGGCGCCCCTCGCGCGTGGCGCATGAGGCGGCTCAGCCCCCGCCTCTGCTATACTTTTCTCCTACTTTATGACGAAATTCGCCACTGAATCCGCCGTTACGCCCGAGTTGCTGGCGAAGTACGAGCCGGTGATCGGGCTGGAAGTCCACGCGCAATTGCTGACGCGCACGAAGATTTTCTGCAGCTGCTCCACGCGCTTTGGGGACGCGCCGAACACCAATGTCTGCCCGGTCTGCCTGGGTCTGCCGGGAACGCTGCCGGTGCTGAACAAGCGCGCCGTGGAAATGGGCATGCGCGCGGCGCTCGCGCTCAACTGCACGGTGCACGAGCACTCGCGGTTCGCGCGCAAGAATTACTTCTACCCGGACCTGCCCAAGGGCTACCAGATTTCGCAGTACGAACTGCCGCTGGCCACCGGCGGCTGGATCGGTATCGAGCACGATGGCAAGACCAAGAAGATCGGCATCACGCGCCTGCACCTGGAAGAAGACGCGGGCAAATCGTTGCACGACGGCTTTCCTCATTCCGACGTGAAAACCTACGTGGACTTCAACCGCTGCGGCACGCCGCTGGCCGAAATTGTCTCCGAGCCGGACATGCACACGCCGGATGAAGCCTACGCATACCTCACGACGCTGCGGCAGATTCTGCTGTATACCGGCGTGAGCGACTGCAACATGGAAGAAGGCTCGCTGCGCTGCGATGCGAACGTGAGCGTCCGGCTGCGCGGCGCCGAAGAATTCGGCACCAAGGTGGAAGTGAAGAACCTCAACTCCTTCCGCTACCTCGCCAAAGCGCTGCAATTCGAGATTGAGCGCCACATCGGCGTGCTGGAATCGGGCGGGCGCATCACGCAGGAAACGCGACTGTGGAATCAGGCGGCGAACCGCACCGATGCCATGCGCTCGAAGGAAAAGGCCCACGATTACCGCTACTTCCCGGAGCCGGACCTGTTGCCGGTGCACGTCGGCAATGCGTGGCTCGCGGAAGTGCGCGGATCGTTGCCGGAACTTCCTGCCGCCAAGCGCACGCGTTTCGTGTCGTCGTTTGGAGTCACCGCGTACGATGCGGAAGTGCTCACGGCCACGAAGGAACTGGCGGACTACTTTGAATCAGTGGCGAAAGCAGGCGTGCCGGGCAAGGCCACAGCCAATTGGATGCAGACCGAACTGCTGCGCCGTTTGAATGATTCGGGCAAAGAAATTACCGAAAGTCCGGTAGCTCCCGCGGCTCTCGCGAAGCTGATCGAGCTGGTGGAGGGCGGCAAGATCACCGCGGCCATCGGCAAAAAAGTTTTTGCGACCATGTTTGAAACAGGACGCTCTGCCACGGAGATCGTGGCGGCGGAAGGGCTCGGCGCGCAAGTTGGCGACGAGGCCATTGAACAGGCCGCGCGCGACGTCATTGCCAGGAATCCGGATAATGTGGCGAAGTTCAAGGCCGGCAACGAAGGCGTGTTCAAGTTTTTTGTGGGCCAGGTGATGAAGGCCACCAAGGGCCAAGCGAGCCCGCAAGTGGTGAATGATATCGTACGCAAGCTGCTTTCCTGATCCCGCTAGCGAATAGGGAGGCGCTCATGCTCAAAGTTGGCGACAAAGCTCCGGCCTTCACGTTGACCTCCGATGACGGCAAGGAAGTCTCGTTGAGCGATTTCCGGGGCCAACGCGCGGTGATTTTCTTTTATCCGAAGGCCAACACCTCCGGTTGAGCAATCGAAGCGTCCGAGTTTCGCGACGCAAAAAAGGAATTCGACAAGCGTGGTGTGGCGATCATAGGTGTGAGCGCCGATCCGCTGAAATTGCTGCAAAGCTTCCGCACCAGGCAGAAACTGAATTTCTTTCTGCTGAGTGATCCGGAGCACAAGATGATTGAGGCCTACGGCGCGTGGCGCATGAAGAAATTTATGGGCCGCTCGTTTAAAGGAATTGTCCGCAGCACGGTGTTGATCGATCCTGCGGGAGAAATCGAGGAAGTCTGGCCCGAGGTAAAAGCTAAGGGCCATGCCACGGCGGTTCTGGCACGCGTGAAAGCTTGAAGCGTCACGTCTCTTCTACAGCTCGGCATGCAGTTCTTCGCCAACCGGCGTAATCAGCAGATTGTCAATGAGCCGCGTTCTGCCGATGTGCACGGCCAACAACGCGTAAGCGGGGCGCGTGATGCGCACGACCGGCTCAAACGATTCGGCGTCGACAATTTCCGCGTAGTCGACGCGCGCCCGGGGTTCGCTCGCCAGCACCTTGCTCAACGCGCGCTGCAGTTCCAGCGAGTCGCGCACGCCGGTCTTCGCTTCGGCCGCAGCAGCCTGTAATGCGCGGTGCAGAACCGTGGCCGCTTTGCGTTCCTCTCCAGCGAGGTACGCGTTCCGCGAACTCATCGCCAACCCATCCGGCTCGCGCACGATGGGGCAGACAACAATCTCCACGTCGAGGTTCAGATCGCGCGTCATCTGCTGGATAATGTGCACCTGTTGTGCGTCCTTCCGGCCGAAATATGCGAAGTGTGGCTGGACGATTTCAAACAGCTTCAGCACCACGGTGGCCACGCCGCGAAAATGCCCTGGCCGCGACTTGCCCTCCAGCCGCTCGCTCAATCCCTCCACGTGGACATAGGTGGCAAAGCCGGGCGGATAGACTTCCCTGGCATCCGGCAGAAACAATCCATCCACTTTCGCGGAGGTCAATCTATCGATGTCCGCTTCCAGCGGGCGTGGATAGCGGGATAAATCCTCATTCGGGCCAAACTGCGTGGGATTCAGGAAAATCGATGCGTACACGGGCGCGCACTCTTTTCTTGCGCGTTCGGCCAGCGCCATGTGTCCCGCGTGCAGCGCGCCCATAGTGGGCACCAGACCAATGATGCGCTGCTCTTGCCGGGCCTCGCGCGCTTTTTCTTTCATCCAGGCAACGGTGCGAATGGTTTCCATGCCGAATCGCGCTAAGCCTTCGCCGCTACCTTTCGCTCGCGATAGAACGCGATGAGATCACTGCTGGCGCCTTTGGCGCCAAGTTGCCGCAGCATGGCAATCACCTGTCCGCGGTGATACGTGCCATGATTCACCACGTGCTGCATCATCTGCCAGCGCGGATCGCGTGAGGCGCCGAAGCTGAGCGTTTTGTAGTCCACGTCTTCATCGAGCTCCGCCTGATCCAGGCGGCTCACATACGCGAGCCAGCGCTTCTCGGTTTCCGCCCAGCTCGCGCGCAGCGTGGCTACATCGGGATACTCTTTCGCCTCGGGAATGGAAGATGGCGAACGCCCTTCCATCCGTTCGAGCCACACCCACTCCACGCCGCAAATGTGCGCCAGGGTATCGCGAACGGAACTGAAGCTGGAGCCCAGGGGCTGGGTGAACTGCTCCGCGGTGAGCGCTTCCGCGGCGCCAAGCACGCGGTGGTTCGCCCAGGCGTTGAACGCAAACAAGTCGCGCATTTCTGCCGGTTTCGTCGGCTCCTCCTTGGCAAGACGAAGGGCGCTCCGTTGGATTCAGAGCGCCCGGGATCTCGCGTCATCGTTTCGCGTTTACCGCGCGATGGAAATGGGTTTGCGGCCCTTCATGCCGGCCTGCGCGTGATACGACTCGGCATCCGTCGGGAAATTGCCGCGCTGAACGTCGTCGCAATATTCGCGCACGGCTTTGGAAATGATTTCGCCGACATTCGCATATTGCCGCGCAAATTTCGGCGGCTCCTGGAAAGTCAAGCCGAGAAGATCGTGCAGCACCAGGATTTGCCCGTCACAATCCGGGCCCGCGCCAATGCCGATCGTCGGGATGTGCACCGCGCGCGTAATTTCCGCCGCCAGTTCGCGCGGAATTCCTTCCAGCACAATGGCAAACGCTCCCGCAGCTTCCACCGCGCGTGCATCACGCAGCAACTGCTCCGCGGTGGCCGCTGTTTTCCCCTGCACGCGATAACCGCCCATGGCATGGACGGATTGCGGCGTCAGCCCTACATGCCCCATCACCGGAATTTCCGCTTCGGTGAGCCGCACAATCAATTCCAGGCGCCGCTCGCCGCCTTCAATTTTTACCGCTTCCGCGCCCGCCTCTTTGACGAAGCGCATGGCATTGCGCAACGACTCGTGCAGCTCGCCGTGGTAAGAGCCGTACGGCATATCTGCCACCACCAGCGCGCGTTGCACGCCGCGCCGCACCGCCTTCGTGTGATGCAGCGCTTCGTCCAGCGTCAGCGGCAGCGTGTTGTCGTAACCCAGCGCGACCATCGCCACCGAATCGCCCACCAGAATCACATCGACACCCGCCGCGTCCAACAAACGCGCGGTCGGATAGTCGTAGGCGGTCAAGCTGGTGATTTTCTTCTTGGGAGAACCTGCGGGAAGGGACTTCCGCTGCAGGAGTTCGGGCACGGTGATTTTCCCGTCGCCCAGATTCGGCAGGATACTCATGTCGGCCTCCGGTGCCGTTCCCTAGCATCGGGATACAGCCCATATCCAGACGAGCCCTACTATAGCAAAAAGTGATGCGGGTCACCAATAAATGTGATTCGTGGAGCCAGGCGCTCGCATATCTCTCACCTTGCGTTCGAATCGCCCTATTTTCCTGAAGTTATGGGCATCGCTTGGGAGCTATCGAATGGCGCGCGACCTTCTATGCTCCGCCAACGGCGACTCAGTCCTTCGCCTGTGCCTGCGCGCGGCCTTTCCACTGCCCGCCGCGGCCCAGCCAGTAGCGTACTGCGGACAGGATCGTGGCAAACGAATAAAACGCCGCCGCGATCGGCAGAAGTGGCGCCCAAAGTGGCGAGCGCTGATAGAAACGAACCGTGGGGAGATAGGTGAGGGTCATCAGCGCCCACGCGGCCAGGCTCACGCGCCACACCAGCGGTTGTGTGTGGAACGCGAACACCACCGGCGCAATGTAGGTCAGCAACATTCCAAGAACGGTGCCGAGCAGCAACACGATCGAATAATTCAGCTGCGTGTAGGCGGTGCGCGCGATCAGGTCGCGGATTTCCGCGAACGTGGCGTAGCTGCGCAAGCTGACGCTCTTCCGCGTCAGACCCATCCACAACGAGCCGCCGGTGCGCTTAACGGCGCGTGCCAGTGCGCAATCGTCGATCACTTCCTGCCGGATCGATGCGATCCCGCCAATTCGGGTCAGCGCTGAGCTGCGAAGAAGGACGCAGCCGCCGGCGGCACCGGCCATGCGCGATTTTGGCGACGCGATCCACTTCGGCGGATAGAGCTTCAAGAAAAAATACAGGAACGGCGGAATGAGCAGTTTTTCCGGAAACGTCTTTGCCTGCAGCAGCACCATCAGCGACGCTAGATCGAGGCGCTCTTTTTCAGCGCGAGAGACGAGACGTTGCAGCGTGTCGAGAGCGTGGACGATATCGGCATCGGTGAACCAGAAAAAATCCGCCGCAGCGCTGGCGGCATGCTCGATTCCTTTTTGCATAGCCCAAAGCTTGCCCGTCCAACCCGCCTCAAGCGGAACCGCCTTCAAGATCACGACGCGCTCCGCGGCGCCAACGGACTCCGCTGCCTCGCGCGCGAGCTGGGCGGTCGCATCTTCACTGTGATCGTCAACCACTACGATCCGGAATTCGCCCGGGTATTCCTGCCTGGCGAGCGACTCGACCGCGCGGCCGATCGTTTCCGCTTCATCGCGCGCGGGCAGCACAGCCACGACGCGCGGCCATGTGGCGAGCGCGGGATGGGCAGCAACGTCGTCGTCGAAGAAGCGAATCAGCCAGAAACCACCGCGAAAAAAGGTGAGAACAATCCAGACACACAGCGAAAGGGCGGCAAGAATGAGCGCGAAAGAGGGCACGCCTTATTTTGTCGCGAAATCGAATTCGCGGCTAGGCAAGATCCTCGGTTTGAATCGGCAGCCGGCGGAATCGCTTGCCAGTCAAGGCGAAAAGAGCATTGCAGACAGACGCGGCCACGACCGGAAGGCCGGGCTCGCCAATTCCGGTTGGCGCTTCTGTACTGTTCACCACGTACACTTCGGTCAACGGAGTCTCCGCGATGCGCGGCATGCTGTAATCGTTGAAATTACCTTGTTCCACGCGGCCGCCTTTGATCGTAATTGCGTCGTAGAGCATCGCCGATAGGCCATAAATCGCGGCGCTTTCCACCTGAGCGCGCACGCCATTGGGATTGACGGGACGGCCGCAGTCCACGGCGTAGACCAGCCGATGCACCTTCACCGCGTGGTCATTGACGCTAACCTCCGCGACGCAAGCGGTGTAGCTCTCAAACGAAAAATACGACGCGATACCACGAGCCGTTCCTTTTGACAGCGGCGTGCCCCAGCCGGCTTTTTCTGCCGCCAGCTTCAGCACCGCCTTCTGGCGCGCCGTATTCAGCGGCTTGCCTTCCTTGGGATTGCCGAAGTCGGGAATTTCGCGGTCGTTGCCGATCATAGCGAGCCGGAATTCATAAGGATCCGCGCCGGCAAGCGCGGCCAGTTCATCGGCAAAACTCTCCACCACGAAGCCGCTGGTCGAATGCTCAACCGAACGCCACCACGCGCGAGGCACACCGGATTGCGCAAGAGTGTACTCCACGCGGAAATTTGGCGTCTGATACGGAATGAAAGTAGCGGTGCCGAATTCGGAGTTCTCCGGCGTTTCGTTGCCCTTCTCGCTCCACATCGCATCGATCGATGTGGAAGTCTGGAAATGCTTCCAGGCGACGATTTCTCCGTCGCCGCCAATCGCGCCTTGCAACTTGTGGTAGGAAGCCGGCCGATAGAAATCGTGCTGCATGTCGTCTTCACGGGTCCACAAGACCATCACCGGTCTCCCCGTGACCTTCGCCACTTGCGCCGCTTCCATCACGAAGTCAGCCTGATACCGCCGGCCGAATCCGCCGCCCATCAACGTAGTGTTGACGACCACCGATTCGCGCGGCAAGCCGGAAACTTTGGCGATGATGTCCTGCGCCCACTGCGGTGCCTGGGTGGGAACCCACGCTTCGGCGCGGTCCTTCTGGATGTGCACCGTGCAATTCATCGGCTCCATTGTGGCGTGTGGCGCGAACGGGAACTCGTAGATCGCTTCCACTTTTTTCGCGGCACCCGCCAGGGACGCGTTGGCATCGCCATTGTTGCGAACCACTTTGCCTGGTTTTGCCGCGTTTTCGCGGAATTGCTTCCGCAAGCTTTCCGTGGATTCCCCCGCCGTCGCGCCTTCGTCCCATTCAATTTTCAGCGCCTCTCGCCCTTTCATCGCGGCCCAGGAGTTGTCCGCCAGGACCACCACGCCGCCGGTTGTGAACGCGCCCTTGCCAACCGCATCAATCGTGAAAACATCGCGCACCCCGGCTACCTGTTTCGCTTTTGCCGCATCGAAGGACTTCACCTTGCCGCCAAAAACCGGGCAGCGCGCGATCACCGCATACTGCATGCCGGGAACACGGGAATCGATGCCGAATTTTGCCGCGCCATCGGCCTTGGACTTGGCGTCCACACGATGCATGTCGTAGCCAACGATCGTGAAGGCGTGCGAGTTTTTCAGTGGAACGGTCTTGAGGTCAGGAACCGGCAGTTTCGAGGCCGCGGGCACCAGTTGGCCGTAGGTCAGAAAATTCTTGCGCGCGCCGTGCAGGACTCCGCCATCCTGCGCCACGCACGTATCGCGATTCACGTTCCACTGTGTGGCGGCCGCGGTGATCATCATCTCGCGCGCGGCGGCTCCTGCGCGGCGCAGCGGAAGCCAGGATCCCGCAACGCTGCCACTGCCGCCTGTGCCCAGATCGTAGATCGCCGGATTCGTTGGCGCCTGCTCAATTCCAACCTGCTTCCAGTCCACACACAACTCTTCGGCCAGAATCATGGGCAGTGCGGTGATGACGCCCTGCCCCATCTCGGACTTGCCCAAGATCAGCGTAACGCGGTTGTCTGGCGTGATTCTGACCCAGGCGTTGAGCGGATTCACCGGAGGTTTTTCCTGACCTTGCGCCGGATCGTCCGCCCGCGCGTCCAGCCGGAAGCCAATGAGAAGCGCGGCTCCCGCGGTCACACCCGTCTTCAGAAAATCACGTCGATCGAGAGCGAAACGGTCGGCCATGATGCACCTCATCAATGCCGCGCAACTTGCCGAGGCGGCGGAACAGAATTACTTGGTGGCCTGCAGGGAAGCGGCGCGATGAATTGCCTTGCGGATGCGTTGATACGTGCCGCAACGGCAGATGTTGCCGCTCATCGCATCGTCGATATCGGCGTCCGTGGGAGTGGGTTTCTTGCTCAGCAGCGCCACGGCCGACATGATCTGGCCGGACTGGCAGTATCCGCATTGCGGAACGTCTTCTTCGATCCATGCGCGCTGCACGGGATGCGACGCGTCGGAAGACAGGCCTTCGATCGTGGTGACCTTTTTCCCAGCAACGCTGGAGATCGGTGTTATGCAGGAGCGCGATGCTTCCCCATTGATGTGCACAGTGCACGCGCCGCAAAGCGCCATGCCGCAACCGAATTTCGTGCCGGTCATGTTGAGCGTGTCCCGCAATACCCAAAGCAGGGGCATTTGCGGATCGACTTCGACGGTGGTGGACTTGCCATTCAGCGTGAAAGTGACTGCCATAGCTACCTCCTGAGGGAGGCAGGTATCGTACAACAACGCGGGATCGGATGGAAATATGCGAAAAACTGCAGCCGGGTGGCGGGCCTGCGTCCATCGCATGCCAAAGCTGGGGAAGTCAAAGACCTCCTGCCAGTATGGCGCTGAGAATCATTTCCGAATCTGCTAGAGTACAGTTCCCGCACACCGAGGTAGCCGCGTGGAATCGACCCACAATCTGATTCTCGCCCAGTTTCCACCGCAGGACCGCCACAACGTTTCCTTGCTGAAGCTGGCCGACCGCGTGGAGGCCCTGGTGCGCGCGGGGACGCTACACTCCCGCCTGGATGCGCTGGTAGCGCTGCTGGCCTGGTTGCGTCAGAAAGACAACAAGATTCCGGAACTCAGCCAGGAGCAGGCCAGCGACGCGTGGGCCGGTGCCGAGTGGCGCCGCGAGCGCGTCTGGCTCGCGATTCTGGCGGCCTCCCCGGAATTGCGCGACCGGCACAACGCCGCCATTGCCGCCATTCTGGAAGAAACCGACGGCGTTTCCCTCTTCGCGCAAGCCGGATTGCCGACCGACCGCGGGCTTATCCCGGAAATGTTCGAGCGGCTTTTCCTGGCGCTGCTTCCTGCGCCGCGCGAAGAGAATGATCTGGCCAAACTCTTCCTGCGCATGTTTCCGACGAACAGAGAGGTCGATCACTTCTTCAGTCTGCCGCATGCCCGTTTGGCCGACTTCATTCGGGTGACTGTTCCGGTGGAACACCCCGAGGCGTGGGAAAAGCCGGTCGCTTCATTGCTGGATGCATTTTGCCTGTTGGCGGCACGCATCCAGGGACTCGGCCTGTCGGAGAAATTGCGCATTCGCGGCCAGGGTTGGCCAGTGCGGCAATCGCCCTTTTTTCGGTTGTCGCGGGCGTCCGACGCTTTGGTGGTGGCGCTTCGCGAAAAAACGGGAGTTCCAGAAGCGGCACAAACGTGGAAGTCGGCGGTGGCGGATTGCCGTGAGGAGCTGAACGCCATCATAAGCCATCTTGACGCACGTGGCGTGAATCTCGACATCGTTTATGCGATGGATGTGATCGAGCAAAGCCTGAAGCGCATGGAAATCATCTGCGGGGTCCTGGTGGCGCTGCCGGGCCCGGCAAAGCAGATCACTTCTTTACGCCTAATGCGCGAGGTTATCCGCGGCAGGCTGCACGACCGCAGCCTCTGGGGCCTAGTGCAAAGCAGTTTTCGCCTGCTCGCCAAGAAAATCGTGGAGTGGGCGGGGAAAACGGGTGAGCACTACGTTACCAGCAGCCGCGAGGAATACCGCCAGATGTGGTATGCGGCGCTGGGCGGCGGGCTGCTGACGGTTGGCACCGCGGCCATCAAGATGATGGTGACGCATCGTGGGCTGCCACTGTTTGTCGAAGGATTCCTGGCGGGGCTGAACTACGCTATAAGTTTTGTGCTCATGCACATTTTTCATCTGGCGCTGGCTACCAAGCAGCCTTCCATGACCGGCGCCGCTTTGGCGCAGATTATTCAGCGGCGACGCGACGAAACGGACGACGACGAACTCATTGGTTATGTGCAGCGAATCGTGCGCTCGCAGTTGGCCGCCGCGTTGGGCAATATCATCGCTGTCGGGGCGGGTGCCGTGGTCTTCAGCTTGCTTTGGAAATGGACATTCGGACAGCCCTTTCTGGATGCCGATTTGGCGGAATATGCCGTCAAATCCATGAACCCGCTGCGCAGCGGTACCATCTTCTTCGCCATGCTGACCGGGGTAATCCTGTGGCTTTCGAGTCTGGCCGGCGGCTGGATTGAAAACTGGGCCGTCTATCACCAGTTGCCACGCGCCATCGCCGAACACCGTCTGGGCAGTTCCTTCAAACCAGAGACCCTGCAGCGCGTGTCGGAATCGTTCGCGAAGAATATTGCCCCATGGGGAGGTTCGATCGTGCTCGGCTTCATGCTGGGGATGACGCCCTCGATCGCCCATTTTTTTGGATTGCCGCTGGATGTGCGGCACGTGACGCTCTCGACCGGAACGCTCTCGCTGGGAATTACCTCGCGCGGGCCCGAAGTGCTGGGAAGCGGGGCGCTGATCATGGCGGGATTGGGCATTGCGGTTACTTTCGTGATGAACCTCGGCGTCAGTTTTTATCTGGCATTGCGATTGGCGCTGCGCGCGCAAGACGTCTCGCCGAATGATTCGAAGCTGATCATTCGCACATTGCTGCGGCGCCTGCGTGCCAACCCAAGGGAATTCTTTCTGCCGCCGCATGTGGCACCCACCGCCGAGCCTTCTCATTGAGTTTGAGTCTGATGCGTCGGCGCAGCCTTATTGCGTTGCGGGCGCCGGTGTAGTGCGCCTGGGCGCCGGCGGCTCGTGTTCCACGCCTTTCCATCCCACAGGCCGGCCGCTTACGGCCTCCTTTACCGAACGGAACAGCACAATATACATCAGTTGGCGGTAGTAGAAGCGCTGCAGCAGCACCGGAATCAGCAGCGTCCAATCCTCATGCCGTTCCAATGCGAATGCCACCACGCAGGTCAGCACGTCGATGATCAGGAATCCGAGGAAGAAAACCACGGACCGCTGCACATCCGCCGCCGTCCAGAGTTGCGGAATTTGCGTGATGTGGAGTTGCGCCAGTGCCCACAGCAGCAGGCTGCCGAAGAAAAGCAAATCCAGCACGGGAGAAATCAGCGGCAATAGGATTTGAAACACGAAAATGTTGGGAAGCGCGATCCAGCCGAGTGTTCCGTACTTCGGCCGGAACAGCGTGTCGCGGTGTTTCCAGAACGATTGCAGCGTGCCAAACGTCCAGCGGAAGCGCTGGCGGATCAACGCCCCGGGAGTCTCCGGCGCCTCGGTCCAGGCAATCGCTTCTTCGTCGTAAGTGACGCGCCAGCCGAGCCGGCGGATCGCGATTGTCAAATCGGCGTCTTCCGCAACGGTGTCCGCGGTGATTCCGCCCCCGTCTTCAATCGCTTTCTTGCGCCACGCCCCCAGCGCGCCAGGCACAACTGTGATGCAATTTAGTAGATCGAACGCGCGCTTCTCCATGTTCTGGCTGGTGACATATTCGAGGGCCTGCCAACGCGTCAGCCACCGCGACCGATTCCCGACTTTGACGTTTCCAGCGACCGCGCCGACGCTCGGGTCCGAAAAGTGCCGCAACAATTTGCGAATGGCGTCAGACTCGATTTCCGTGTCGGCGTCAATGGTGACCACGATTTCCGTACGCGCATGGGAAAGCGCATTATTCAATGCCGCCGCCTTGCCCCGGTTCACCTGATGAATGATCTGCACCGCTTCATTGCGGCCAAAATTGCTATGCAACAATTCCAGCGTCGCATCGGAAGAGCCGTCGTCCACGACGATCACCTGAATATCGGTCAAATCCGAAAGCAACACGGAGGTGACCGTCTGCACGATCACCGATTCTTCATTGTGCGCCGGAATCAGAACGGTGACGCCCGGCGGCGGTTCCGACAGCTTGGCGTGATCCGGCCGCAGTTTTTCAATGATGGCCAGAATACCTACGACGAGCGCCCGGCCGCTGACCAGGAAGATCCCGAGGAGAAAAACCGTCGCGATGGCCAGGCGCGCCCACTGAAAAATCCCAAAGATCAGGCCGTCGGCGCGGGCGCTCAGCCGTTCGCGGAAGGATAGCGGCGCCATCACGTCGGCGCGTGTTCTGCCCAACAGATCCGCGATCGAAACGATTTCGTAGCCCTTGGCGCGCAGGCCGTCGATGATCATGGGCAGCGCTTCGACGGTTTGTTCGCGTTCCCCGCCGCCGTCGTGCAGCAGCACGACGTTGCCCTTGTTGGCCTGGCGGAGCACATCGTCGGCAATCTCCCGCGCCGGCCGCTGCTTTTGCGTTTCGTTCAGCCGCCAGTCGTCGGGATCGATCATCTGGCCGACGATGATGTAACCCAAATCCTGCGGGTAAGGGAGTTGCGCCACCTCTTCGGCATATTCGGGCTGGTGATCGATGCCGTAGGGCGGCCGGAAGAGAATGGATTTTACGCCGACGGTGCTTTCGATCAGCCGCTGCGTGAGATTGAGTTCCCACTTGAGCTGGGTATGCGACACCTCATCGAACTTGGGATGCGTAAAGGTGTGATTCCCGATTTCGTGCCCTTCGTTGTACTCCCGCTTCAGCAGGTCCGGCGACTGGTTTCCCTCTTCGCCGATCACAAAGAAAACCGCCGGCGCTTTTTTCTCCTTCAGAACGTCGAGAATCCGCGGGGTCCAGCGGCGGTCCGGCCCGTCATCGAACGACAGGGCAATTTTATTTTTGGCCGCGCCAATCTGGTCGATGTCATAAGAGCGCGGAATGGCATCGTAGGTTTCTTCGGTGATCAGGTCGCTGGCGGAGTCGTACTCAAACGACCGGCTGCCGGATTTTGGCGTGTCGATGATGTGCCAGATGTCGCCGGCGCCCTCGAGAATCAGGTCGGGGCCGGGCGGTAACACTTTCAGTTTGTCGCGTGTTGCCTGGTCGGCGTGGGTGGCGTCCCAGATCGGCCACAGCGACGTGTCCGCCGAGCCAAGCCGCCACAGCGCCGTGCCTTGTACGCCCAGCCGCTCGCTGGCCCGCAATTCGTTGTACGCCGTCACGGCGTCGAGCATCCACACCTGATGCGTACGGTTCTGGTCGTCGTCGTAAGAATAGTGAGGATTCAGGGAGGCGGAGTCGAACTCAATCTCGGTTTCGGATTCGTAGGCGTGCAGCAGCGCTTCCTGAATGCTCACATCCTCGCCGTGCGGGGTTTCGCCCTTCTTGACTTCGGTCCAGTCGTACGCGTAGTTGCCGATGCCGACGACGATTTTCTCTGCCGGCACGACTTCGCGAATCTGGCGCAGATTCTCCATGAACCAGTCTTGCGCCGCGATGGGGCCGGGAGGCGAAGTGAGCCAGTGCTGGTCGTAGTTCATCAGCACAATGGCGTCGGTCTCGCGTCCGAAAAAGGCGTAATCGTACTCGTCGTCGCGCGCCGGGAGCGCGATCATCAGTTTCATGCCGGCGGCATGCAGTGCCGGAGACAACTCCGCGATGAACTCGCGGAAGTGCGGCTGGCTCTTGAGCGGCACCTCTTCGAAATCGACGACGATGCCGGACTGTTTCGCCAGCGTCGCGTATTCCGTGGTGTCTTTCACCAGGCGATGCCGAGATGTAGGAGTCGCGAGCATGCCTGCCAGCTCTTCAACGCGCCAGTTCACGCCGTCGTAGTTGTTCAGCACACCCATCATGGGGAGTTCAACCGGGTGATTCAGCGAGCGCATCCACTGGTGCAGCTTGTCTTGACTCAAGCGCGCGAGAATCTCCTGCGGGGAGGCCTCGAGCGTCTGATTGCGCTCATAATCGACCACCGTCAGCGCCCCGTTGGCGGAGACAGAGTGGAGCTGTTCGGGCATGAGCAAGTCGATGTCTTTGTAATGTTTTTTCAGCGAGGCCAGGCTGTTGGGGTCCCAACTAACGAAAAATGCCGCACGGAGCGGATCGTAACTTGCCGGAACCTGGCCGATCCGGGCGACACGCCGATGGCGGCCTTCCCGAAAGGTCACCGGCTTGGTGTTCTTCTTCTTTGCCGCGTGGTAGGCCGGGCGCGTATCTGGCAGCAGGGAAGAGGGAAGCTCGACGCTGCCCGCCACAGTCACAAAAAAGTACACCAGCAATAGCGTCAGAAGGGCGCCGCTGATTTCCAGAGCGCGGCGCGTCCGGCGCCAGCGAACCTTCTCTGCGTCATAAAATATCGGTTTTCGTTCTTTCATGCAGCGCGGCCGTCCAGAGCGGGAAACACGCCTCCGTGACCTTCAATCTCCGTCCGTGGAAGCTAACCTCTCTATTGTAAGATGCAGGAAACCGAATGAAACGCCTTTTCTCCAATCCCTGTGTGGCGCTGGCCGCGGGGGCCTGCTTGCGCCTGCTGTTCGTGTTCAAATTTCCTTTCGTTTCCGGGGATACGATCCTTTACGACCAGTTCGCCACCAACTGGTTGAAACTCGGCAAATTCGCCATGAACGTCAGCGGGCAGCCCACGCCCGTCGACCTGCGTATGCCAGGGTATCCGGCATTTCTGGCGCTTGCGTATGCTCTGACGGGCCGCACCGGGGAAAGCGCGCGATTGCCCGTCATGCTGGCGCAAACGATTGTGGATTTGGCGACGTGCGTGGTGATTGCCGCGCTTGCCACGCTCCTGGCCAACCTGGCGGGGCAGCGAGAAAAAGCGCGCTGGGTGTTTGCAGTGGCGCTGTGGCTGGCGGCGCTGTGCCCCTTCACCGCAAATTACGTGGCGGTTCCGCTCACCGAAGTGTGGGCGGTTTTCTTCAGCGCCGTGGCGTTTTACCTGCTGTCAGTGCTGGCAACGCAGCTGAACGGCGATACCGTGCCGTGGTTTCACAAACGAAGTTTGACGGCGAAAGAGACCACCGTCGTCGCATTGCTCGGTGGCATTGCCGTTGGCGTCGGAACATTATTCCGGCCGGAAACGCCCTTGCTTCTGGCCACCACGATCCTGGCGCTGGGCGTGCTTGCGCTGCGGCGCGGTGAATGGGCGCGATGGATTCGTGTCAGCGCGCTGCTGGGAATCGCTTGTGTGGCGATGCTTGTGCCATGGACCGTTCGCAACGCGCTCACCCTCCACGAATTCCGGCCGCTGGCGCCCAAAGATGCTACCTTGCCGAGTGAACTCGATCCCAAGGGTTTCATGGCTTGGGAAAGCACCTGGCTCTATCGATTGCGTGATGCCTACTTGGTGGCCTGGAAGCTGAACGACGATGAAATTCACATGGAAGATATTCCAGCAACGGCGTTCGACAACCAGGACGAGCGCGACCGCGTTGCGGCCATCCTGGAAAAATACAATGACGACTTGACCTGGAACGCCGAAGAAGATGCGCAGTTCGCGCAATTGGCTCGCGAGCGGACGGCGCGTCATCCCCTCCGTACCTATGTATGGATTCCGATGCGGCGCGTGGTGCGCATCTGGTTCACGCCACGAATTGAATTGTTACCTCTTTCCGGCAGCGTCTTTCCGCTGGCCTATCAATGGGAAGAAGATCCTGTCGATCAGCGAGTCACCATTCTATTTTTCCTCGGCAACATCTTCTTTGTGGGCCTCGGGCTTCTCGGCGCGGGGAAACTGTGGAAGTTTCCGGCGGCGCGCCCCGCGGTAATCGTGCTGCTCACTTACCTTGTGATTCGGACGATTTTCCTCACCACCCTGGAAGCGCCCGAGCCCCGCTACACCCTGGTTTGCTTTCCGGCGCTGCTCGCCTTGGGCGCGCAAGTCTTCTGGCGAAAACCGAAGGCCTGATTTCGCGCGGTTGTCCTTGCCCCTCCCGAATGCCATAATTCTTGCTTCGTGGCGGCGTTTGACGGTGGCGAATTGCACAATTCTGCCGCTGACACGAGCCACGGTGGCAGGTATAAGGGGGTTTCCATGGCGTTACGCGATACCTGGATTGAACTGCGCGAAGCAGCGCAGGCCGGTGCCAACGGCAACCGCAACATGTCGCAGATGCATCTGGCGCGCCTCGGAGTAGTCACCGAGGAGATGACCTACGTCGCGAACCGCGAGAAGCTGGACCCCGAGTTGGTGCGCGCCGAGGTGGCCCGCGGCCGCGCCATCATTCCCGCCAACATTCACCACCGCAACCTGCAGCCGATGGGCGTCGGGGTGGCGTTTAAATGCAAGATCAATGCAAATATCGGAAATTCCGCCACCACTTCTGAGATTCAGGAAGAATTGAAGAAGCTCCACCACGCCGTACACTACGGCGCGGACACCGTCATGGACCTCTCGACGGGTGGCAACATCCCGGAAATCCGCAAGGCGATTATTGACGCGTCGCCCGTGCCGATCGGCACGGTTCCGGTGTATGAGGCGATCTCGCGCGTGCGCCGTCCCGAGGACCTGTCGATTGGCCTGATGCTCGAAGTCATCGAAGAACAGGCCGAACAGGGCGTGGATTACATGACCATTCATGCCGGCGTGTTGCGCGAACAGGTGCCGCTGGTGCGCAAGCGCATCACCGGGATTGTTTCGCGCGGCGGTTCGCTGATGGCGCACTGGATGGAGCACCACAAGAAGCAGAACTTCCTCTACGAGAACTTCGAAGCCATCTGCAAAATCTTCAAGAAGCACGACGTGAGCTTTTCGCTGGGCGATGGCATGCGTCCGGGCTGCCTGGCGGATGCCAGCGACGAAGCGCAATTCGCGGAATTGAAAGTGCTCGGCGAGCTGACCAAGAAGGCTTGGGAGCACGACGTGCAAGTGATGATCGAAGGGCCCGGTCACATCCCCTTGGACAAGATCAAGGAGCAGGTGGATAAAGAGGTGGAATGGTGCCACGAGGCGCCGTTCTACACGCTTGGGCCGCTGGTTACGGATATTGCTCCCGGCTATGACCACATCACCAGCGCCATTGGCGCCGCGATGATTGGCTGGTACGGCGCGTCGATGCTCTGCTACGTGACGCCGAAGGAGCATCTGGGTCTGCCGAATCCGGAAGACGTGAAGCAGGGTGTGATCGCCTACAAGATTGCCGCTCATGCGGCCGATGTAGCGCGCCACCGCCCTGGCGCCCGCGACCGCGACGACGCCATCAGCTACGCGCGGTTCCTCTTCGACTGGAACAAGCAGTTTGAGCTTTCGCTTGATCCCGTTACCGCGAAAGCCATGCACGATGAAAACCTCCCCGACGATTTCTACAAGGAAGCCAAGTTCTGCTCGATGTGCGGCCCGAAATTCTGCTCCATGAACATTACCCAGCTCGCGGAGGCCGAGGGCGGCAAGGATCAAACCGAGCGTAAGCAGAAGTTTGTGGAGCTGCTTACAAAGGTGCAGAGCGCCGGGGTCTACTACCCGAATCAAGCTGGAACAAATCGCCTACCGGATACGTAGTAGCAGTTAGAAGAAGCTATCAGGCGAGCGGGGTGTGCTGCGCGCCGGGGAGGGTTTATGTTGACCCTTGCGTTTTCAGTCCTGCTGTATTTTCTTCCAGCCATTATCGGACGGCACAAACGCGACGCGGCCGGGATTTTTCTGGTCAATCTGTTGCTCGGCTGGACCGTGATTGGGTGGATCATCGCGCTGATCTGGGCTTGCGCCTCGGAAGACTATCCGCAGGTGCGCTATGTACACGTGCCGGTGCAGGCGCGGTATTGCTGCCAATGCGGCTCGGCTGCTTATCCTGGAGCGCACTTTTGCACCGCTTGCGGCCGCACCGTTTGATACTCTGTGGTCATCCTGAGCGATGACCGAATCCAACGCGCAATCCCTTCGTGAAGAATTCAACCGCTGGGCCGAAGCCGGGCGCGGCGACGGCATGGAAAAAGACCACCTGCCGATCACGCTGCCGGTGCTGGCGAAGATGAACCTCGGCCGGGCCGAAAATGTGCTCGACGTGGGCTGCGGGTCAGGATGGCTGGCGCGCCGCGTTTCCCAAATGGTGCCCGACGGCCGCGTCGTCGGCATGGACGTGTCCGACGAAATGATCCGCGTGGCGCGCCGCAACAGTCTGACCCACGACAATCTGCTCTACGTGGTGGGCGAAACCGGTGAAATTCCCTGGGAGCCGAACTTCTTTCACCATGCCATTTCCGTGGAATCCGCGTATTACTGGCCCGAGCCCGCAGCGGGCTTGAAAGAGGTGCATCGCATCTTGCGGCCCGGCGGTACCGCCTGGATTCTTATCAACTATTACCGCGACAACCCGCACTGCCACCAATGGGGACCTTTGCTTGCCGTGAAGACGCAACTGCTCTCGGCCGAGGAGTGGATGGAGCTGTTTCGATCGGCAGGATTTTCGCGCATCCGTCACGAGCGCGTCGCGGACCCCACGCCCAGTCCCGAGACCTATTCCGGCCGATGGTTTCGCGACGCAGCGCAATTGCGGGAATTCAAGGCCGAAGGCGCGCTCCTCGTCTATGGCAGCAAGCCATAGTTAATCCGCCCAGTACTGCTTCGCCACTCCGTATCTTTTTCGCATCAAGGCGCTCCCGCGGAACTGCTGGATGGGCGTCCTCTGTTAGATTGAAGGGAAGTGCGCCCGCACAGGCCAGCGAGCGAATCCGCAAGTCCAGCGCCTGCTTGGCGCCGAATCTCCAAATGAGCCAGGCGTCCACATACGAATTGCTGGTGGTCGACGATTCGGCGGTGTACCGCAGACTCGTCGAACAGGTGTTCTCCTCTCAGGCGTACAGCCTCTCTTTCGCCCGCGATGGCGCGGAAGGCATCAAACTTTACGAAGAACGTTCGCCCAGTTTCGTTATCACCGACTGGATACTGCCGGATTTTTCCGGCTTCGAGTTGTGCCAGCGTATCCGTGCGGACAATTCCCGCCCGTACTGCTACATCATCGTGATGACCAGCAGCCGCGAGAAGGGGCACGTTGTGAAGGCATTGCAAGCGGGCGCAGACGACTACCTGACCAAACCGTTCGATCCCGAAGAAATGCTGGCACGAGTAGGTGTGGGCCGAAGGATCATCGATTTGAACCGCGAGTTGGCCGCCAAGACGCTCAGAATGGAAGAAGCCGCGAGAACCGACCCTTTGACCGGACTGCCGAACCGGCGCGCAATCGAAGAGTGGACCTCGAAGCAAATGCGCGGCGCGGACCGCCACGGTTTTCCGCTGTGGGTCGCACTCGGCGACATCGACAACTTCAAGAAGATCAACGACACGTTTGGGCACGACGCTGGCGACATCGTGTTGAAGACCTTCGCCGACCTGCTGAAACGCAATACGCGGGCTTCGGATATTTGCGGACGATTGGGCGGCGACGAGTTCGTCCTGGTGATTACGCACGTGGAACCGGACAGAATCGCGGAGACTGTGAACCGTTTTCGGGAGACATTCTCGGCGTTATCGTTCCCCCTGCAGGGCCAGAGCGTGCGAGTGACCGCCAGTTTCGGCGTGGCTGGTTTGTCGTCTGATGGGACTGCGGATTTTGGCGCCCTGCTGCGGAGGGCGGACAAAATGCTATACGAAGCGAAACGCGCGGGGCGCAACCTCGTGCAGGTATCCCGAGAAGATCTAAAACACTCTAAACAGTGACGGGCAATCTGGCAGCGGGAATCGAGTTGTGGTAAGAGTCCCACAGCAACCGGATGGTAGCGAGTTCGCCCGTTGAAGGTGGCTTATGGGGTTTCTGGATGATGGTGTGGCCGTCGTGACCGGGGCCGGTTCCGGGATGGGCCGTTGCCTGGCGCAGCAACTGGCGGCGAGGGGTTCGGTGCTGGCGCTGGCCGATGTGAGTGAAGCGGGGTTGAACGCGACAGTGGATTTGTTGCGCGGAGCGCGCGGCAAAGTCACGACGCATATCGTTAACGTTGCCGAGGAAGAACAGGTCAAGGGCTTCGCAGGTGCTGTGGAACGCGAGCATGGACGCGCGACGGTTCTCTTTAATAATGCCGGCGTGGCGCTCCTTGGCCATCTGGACGAAATTTCGCTGCAGGAATTCCGTTGGCTGATGGACATCAATTTCTGGGGCGTGGTTTACGGCGTAACGTACTTCCTGCCGATGTTGAAGAAAGAAAAGCGTGCCCACATCGTGAACACGTCGAGCTTGCTGGGGCTATTCGGGGCCGCGGGACAAGGGGCGTATTGTGCGAGCAAGTTTGCGGTGCGCGGTTACACCGAATCGTTGCACCACGAATTGCTGGGAACCAGCGTGGGCGTTACCTGTGTGCATCCGGGATTCGTCCGAACTTCGATCGCCGAACACGCGAAGGTCGGCCAACGGGCCGGCGCAACGTTGCGCCAGGAGAGCCTGGCGCGCTACGAAAAGGTGGTGCGGACCGATGCGCCGACTGCCGCCGCGAAGATTCTTCGCGGCGTTGAGTTGAATAAGCCGCGCGTGCTGATCGGGCCGGACGCATACTTTGTGGACGCCTGGCAGAGGCTGAAGCCGGCCGGTTACTGGAACCTGATCGCCACGCAGTTTGAAGATCCTGGAAATCGACGTGCATGAGGCGGAGCGAGCCCATTGAGCCGAATACGTCTGGAAAAAGAAGATGAGCTGACGCGGACGCTGGCGGAGAGGCTACGTATCGTCTGGGACGCCTATCTTGCCGCGGACGAAAATGCTCACAGCGGGATCTTGGCCGACGATTACCGCGCCGTGCATGCAGACGGTTCGATTCGCTTGGGGAAACCCACGGCGAAGGAGATGGCGGCGGCGCCGATCGAGGATTACTGGCTGCGCGAATCGCAGGCGTGGCCGGTTGGCGGGGAAGGTGCTATTGCCACGTACACCGCCGAGGTGGAAGTGAGGAATGGTCTTTCGGCGGAGCGGTCCCAGTTTGCCGTGGGCGAAGTGTGGATGAAGCATGGCGGGGAGTGGAAGTGCCGGTATTACCGCGCAACGCCTCTGAAGTGAGCCTCGCATCCCTGACATTTGCAAGCCTTCCAAGACGAAAAGGGGCGGCAAACAGAAGAGGTCAGGGTGGAAAAACACAGGCGAGCCGGCCCCCCCGAATCATTGTTGTCGGATAATTAACTACAATAGTAAAGCACCTACTAGGGAACGAGATGCAACTTGACAAAACTAGTTAACTCCGACACTATGGTTGTGGATCAAGGCTGTCTGCGGTTTCCGCCATTCTCCGCCACCCTGAATCAACCTTGGCCTAGAAACTAGGTTGCTCTCCGTGTTTGTGCGCAAAGCCGGCATTTTTGTCGGGCCCATCGGGATCTCCAAATTCCGTCCGGCCCATACCTCCACCGCGAAAAACGATCGCAGGACCACGTATCCGGCGTAGCCGCGCTTAACTTTTCTGTTTCAGCCAGGAGCAATTCCAACGGCCTGGTGCTTCTCAACCGTCTGGGATAGGAGAAATACATGTATCCACTCGCGTGGGTTTTCATCGGGGTGCTTGTTGGTGGGGGAGTAGGCAGATTGCTCGAGGGAAACGGCTATGGGCAGTTGATGGATGTCGTGATGGGCATCGGCGGGGCCGTCGCCGGTGGATTCGTGCTGAGCATGGCGGGTTACGGCGGCCCAGTTGTTACTAGCGTCTTCGCGATTGTTTGCGCAGGGCTGCTGACGATGCTCATGGCCCTGGCAGATGGCCGAAGGATTTACGCCCGCCAGCGGTCTTAGTGTCTATATCTGGCGTTCGAATACCGTGAGAGTTCGGGAGATGCAGACGTGAAAACTATCCGCAATTCGTTTTTGTGCTTCGCAATTATGACGCTGGCGGCACCGGTGTTGTTTGCTCAGAGCTTATCCAAATACCGAGCCTTTTCGTTCAGCACCAGCTTGGCCTCGGTGTTGAAGCTCACGGATCGGACAGCGGCCGACGTAAAAACGACTCATGAACGGCCCGCGCTGATGCAAGAACTTACCTGGTGGCCGGTAAATACCTCCAATACCTCCCAAAACCGTTCTGTCGAGCACATCAATTTTTCCTTTTACGACGGTCAGCTCTATAGACTTTCGGTCAACTACGACAGCCGGGCGGTCCAGGGACTCACTGCGGAAGACGTCGTCAAGACGATAACCACCATGTACGGTGTTCCGGCGGACCCGGCCTCCGAGAGCGATCGCGGCGCCACTGATCGATTCGATTCCAAACCGAGAATCATCGCCACTTGGGTCGACCCGCTTTACAGTTCAAGCCTTTTTTACACCACGCCCGGTGAGTTCGTGCTGATTGCCTTCTCCAAATCCCTGAACGTGAAGGCCGAAGCGGCCGACACGGAAGCCATCGCCCTCGACGACCAGGAGCGCCCCCAGAAGAAAGCCGCCGAGTTGAAAAAACAGGATGCCGATCTGGAGATCGTTCGCCAGAAGAACATGAAGTCATTCCAGCCCTAGGACGTCCTAGTGTAAGGAAGGTCAAATCGACATGTCTCAACAAGAAGCAAACCCTTTTCGAAAAACATCGGTTCTCGCTCGGGTGGTCTTGGAAAATGGGGAAATGATCGCTCCTCGTTCCGAGGAAGTTTTGACCCTCGACCAGATTGACTTGGAAGACAAATCCACGCCCGAATGGCCGATACATCCGCGGGCGATCCTGCCCGCGCGTGTCGGAGTGATCGGCAACTATCTTCCGAGGCAATGCGGCATTGCCACTTTTACTACGGACCTGTGCGATGCCCTGCACGCCGAGTTCGCCGCCACCGAATTGCTTGCGCTTCCCGTGAACGATACAGAACAGGGCTATAGCTATCCGCCTCGCATACGTTTCGAACTCTCGCAGGACGTTGTAACTTCCTATCGCGAGGCCGCCGATTTCCTTAATTTCAGCAACATTGATCTGGTTTGCCTGCAGCACGAATACGGAATCTTCGGGGGCCCCGCCGGCAGCCACATCCTTCAGCTCCTGCGCCGCTTGAAAATGCCCTTGGTGACCACGTTGCATACCGCGCTGCGCGAACCGGACCCAGACCAGCGTGCGGTAATGGATGAAATCACCACGTTATCCGACCGTCTGATCGTCATGAGCCGGCAATCCGCGGAAATCCTTCACGAAGTGAATCATGTGCCGCTTTCGAAAATTGACTTGATTCCCCACGGTATCCCGAATTTGGCGTTTACGGATCCTCATTTCTACAAAAACGCGTTCGGTACCGAGGGTAAGAACGTTCTGCTTACATTCGGATTGCTCTCTCCGAACAAGGGCCTTGAAAACGTCATACGCGCCCTCCCCGCTATCTTGGCGCGCCACCCCGATGTTGTGTACATGATCTCCGGCGTCACCCACCCGCACATTCTGCGCCACGAAGGCGACCAGTACCGTCATTTCCTGCAGCAGTTAGCGAAAGACCTCGGCGTCGAGGCCCAGGTCATTTTTCGCAATCGCTTCGTCAGTGCGGAAGAATTGGTGGAACTGATCGGCGCGGCAGATATTTACATCACGCCTTACAAACACAAGGGACAAGTCGTTTCCGGCACGCTCGCTTACGCTTTGAGCGCCGGTAAAGCCATCATTTCCACTCCTTACTTGCACGCCACCGAACTCCTGGACGAGGAGCGCGGGGTGCTAGTTCCCTTCGACAATCCCGAAGCCATCGCCGCCAAGACTTTGGAACTAATTGACCATCCGACCGCCCGCCACGCCATGCGGAAGCGTGCCTACCAATACACCCGGTCGATGGTTTGGAATCGCGTCGCGCAACAATATATGGGCAGCTTTGAACGCGTATACAACGAGCGATTGCGCAATCCCCGTGCCACCTTTTCGGCCAGCAGCACGGAGAAGAAGCTCGATTGCCTCCCCGCATTAAAACTGAATCACCTCCAGCGCATGACCGACCACACCGGCATCATCGAGCATGCCATTTTCAGTGTTCCGAACTATCCCGAAGGCTATTCGACCGACGATAACGCTCGCGCTTTGATCGTCACCGTTCTTCTTGAACAACTCGGTGTGGAGCAGGGCACGCGAATCCGTGAACTGGCCTCTCGTTATCTAGCCTTTCTGTGGCTGGCCTTCGAACCGCTCACGGGTCGTTTCCGAAATTGTCTTAGCTACGATCGGCAGTGGCAGGAATCGGAAGGCTCGGAAGACAGCCATGGTCGCGCGGTGTGGGCTTTAGGCAATATCCTGGGCAGATCCAAAGATGCGGGGTTACGCGGCGCCGCACGACGCTTGTTCGAACTGGCCATTCCCGCAGCCGCTGCATTCCAAAGTCCTCGGGCGTGCGCTTTCGCCTTGTTGGGACTTGAGGAATATCTCGATTCCGTCCCTGGCGACCGCGCGGCGATTGGCGCTGCCGCTGCGATTGCGGATCGCCTGCTCAATGCCTACCGCGCCCATCAGTCCATCGACTGGAGATGGTTTGAAAACGGGCTTGCCTATTCCAATGCGCGGCTCCCACAAGCTCTCATCCGGACGGGGGTCCGAGCCTCGAATGAAGATATGATTGCCGCTGGATTGCAGGCACTGGAGTGGCTCGCGGGCGTTCAGCGTTGCGAAGCCAAGGGTCACTTTGTGCCTATTGGTTCCCACGGCTTTTATTGCAAGACAACCGAAAAAGCTCGTTTTGACCAGCAGCCCATCGAAGCATGTGCCATGGTCTCCGCATGCCTTCAGGCGCATCGCGCAACCGGGAAAGTGAGCTGGACAAAACACGCGTGGAACGCGTTCAACTGGTTCCTCGGTTCCAACGATTTGCAGATTGCCCTCTACGATCCGAACACCGGCGGGTGTCGCGACGGCCTCCATCCCGATCGCGCCAACGAAAACCAGGGAGCGGAGTCGACACTCTCCTTTCTGATGGCGCTTCTGGAAATGCGTCTCAGTAAATCAGTCTCCGCGGATCTAGAAACCTCCTGAAAGGCGATGATGGCGCAATACGAAACCCTCTTTCACCGGCACCCGGCCAATCCGATTCTCTCTGGAAAGGATTGGCCGTATTCCATGAACAGTGTCTTCAATGCCGGTGCAACCCGGTTGCCCGATGGTTCGACCCTGCTCCTCTGTCGCGTCGAGGATCGTCGCGGCCTTTCTCATTTGTGCGTGGCGCGATCGTTGAACGGGGTCGACGGGTGGCAGATCGATCGTGAGCCGACGTTGATGCCCGATCCTTTGAATTATCCTGAAGAGTTGTGGGGGATTGAGGATCCGCGTATTACCTACGTGCCGGAGCTCGCGCAATATGCCATTGCTTACACATCCTATTCCCGCGGCGGGCCGGGTGTATCCCTCGCTCTGACCAAAGATTTCCGCAACTTTGACCGGCTCGGTGTCGTAATGACCCCTGACGATAAAGACGCCGCCCTCCTACCCCGAAGAATTAACGGATACTGGGCCCTGATTCATCGGCCGATGACGGCTCTCGGCACTCACATCTGGGTCTCGTACTCTCCTGATTTACGTCACTGGGGTAACCACAAACTCATGCTGGAAGCGCGCCGCGGCGCCTGGTGGGACGCGAACAAGATCGGTATGTCACCCCCACCCTTCGAAACACCCGGCGGTTGGCTGGTGATCTACCACGGCGTCCGCAGAACGCCTTCCAGTTCTATTTACAGGCTGGGATTGGCGCTCTTTGATCTTGAGCACCCCGAAAAATGTTTGAATCGTGGAGACTCTTGGATCTTTGCGCCGGAAACCGAGTATGAACATCAGGGAGACGTTCAAGACGTGGTCTTTCCCTGCGGCTACACGCTGGCAGCGGACGGCGACACCATTAATCTCTACTACGGCGCTGCCGATTCCAGCATTGCCCTGGCGCAGGGTAGCCTTCGCGCTTTACTGGCCTGGTTAAGCAAGAACGGGCACTGTGAGAATGCGCAAAATCGTAGGCAGCGAGCCTAGGCTCTCTCCGTGTCCATCGCGTGCCCAAATTGCGGCAGTCTGCTGAATCACCGGTCCAACAAAAAGGGCCTCGTCGAGCGGCTGTTCTTGTCTGCCATCTTCGTGCAGCCCTTTCGCTGCGAGGACTGCGATTGCCGGTTCTTCCGCTGGTCGCTTGCCGAAAAGCTCGGCCCCGCGCACCCCAAAAGAACCAGCTAGCGGTTTCGCGAAGCGATCATTAGAGATGCACTTTTCCCCCAGCAGGGAGAAAAACGGCGCGAAGGATAGGCCAGCCGTCGATTTGGGTTGCGGCCAGCGAATTGTGTCTGCCGCGTCGGGTGGGCTATACTCCCGGCCAACGAAGACCGCCGATTTGGATGCGAATTGAGTCGCCTCTTCGGCTAATCATCTCCAAAGCGTTCCGTCGGACGTTCCGGCAGTGACGGAGGGTACGTGTCCAAGCAAAATCGAATTGCAATCTTCTTTACGGTAGTGACGATAATCTTTGCTCTCACCAGTTGTTCGAAGCAGGGCGATAAGCCAGCGGCGCCCGCGGGACAACAGGGCGCTACGACAACGACGGCGGAGGCCCGGCCGCCACGCAATCCTCTCCGCAACGCGTATTTCGGCGATTTGCACCTGCACACGAGTTACTCCATGGATGCTTTTGTATTTACCACCCGCACAACCCCCGAAGACTCTTTCCGCTACGCCATGGGAGAGACCGTCGAGTACATGGGCAAGCCAGAGAAGCGCCTCGTGCCCCTCGATTTTCTGGCCGTCACCGATCATGCCGAATACCTTGGCGCGGTACGCGAAGCCATCAACCCTGCCGGTCCTTTTGCCAACACCGAATGGCAGAAAAATTTGACCAGCACCGATCCTAAGATCGCGGCGCAATCATTCTTGAAACTAATCGGCTCTACCAAATCCAACAAGCCCCTTCCCGAGTTCTCCGATCCAAAGGTGCTCCGCTCGGTTTGGGAAACCTACTCGTCGATGGCCGACAAATATTACAAGCCTGGAACGTTTGCCACCTTCATTGGCTACGAGTGGACTTCCATGCCAGGGGGCCAGAATCTGCATCGCTGTGTCATCTTCGCGGACAAAGGTCCGGCTATGCCCTTCACTGCCTTTGAGTCTCAGGATCCCGAAGATCTTTGGAGAAATCTTGAGGTGCAACGAAAGTTGGGGTTGGATGTTATCGCTGTCCCTCACAACGGCAATATCAGCAACGGGCTGATGTTCGACAAGAAGGACATGTCCGGCAAGCCACTCACGTCAGATTACGCGAAACGTCGCATGAACAATGAGCCGCTAGCGGAGATCATTCAGGCGAAAGGCCAGAGCGATACCGATCCCGCCCTCTCCCCCAGCGATGAGTTCGCCAATTTTGAGATCTTCAACTCGCTTCTCGACGGCTCCGGCAAGGCTCATTCCGCCACAGGAAGCTATCTCCGTCAAGCCTATGCCGTGGGTCAGGAGCTTCAGGCGAAACTCGCCGTCAATCCCTTTAAATACGGAATTGAGGGAGGCACCGACTTCCATTCAGGTATCACCTCGACGGAGGCCAGCAACTATCCAGGCTCGCACGGAAATCAGGACAACGATCCTCGCACCGTCATCACCGCGACGAAGTCGGTGGTTGGAGAGCCTCCCGTCGCGCTTAGCTCGGGTGGCTTGACCGGAGTCTGGGCTGAGGAGAACACCCGCGAATCGCTTTTTGCGGCGATGAAGCGTAAGGAAACCTTTGGGACGTCGGGTGTGCGCATCAAGGTGCGCATGTTTGCGGGCTGGAACTATCCCAAGGACATGACGAAAAACGCTGACTGGGTGAAAGCTGCTTATGACGGCGGCGTGCCGATGGGTGGAGATCTGCCGGAACGTGCCCAGGCTTCTGCGCCGACATTTGTGATTCAGGCGCTGAAGGATCCGAACAGCGGGAATCTGGATCGCGTGCAGATCATCAGAATTTCCACGAAGAATGGCAAGAGCCAGGAAAAGGTCTACGATGTGCTGTGGAGCGGCGATCGCAAACCCGATCCCAAGAGCGGCAAGGTTCCCGCGGTCGGGAACACCGTCGACGTAAAGACTGCTACCTTTACGAATACGATCGGTGCAACGGAGTTGATCGGGCAGTGGACCGATCCTGCATTCGATCCGCAAGCCAGCACGACATACTATGCGCGAGTGCTGGAAATCCCCACGCCGAGGTGGTCCACGTATTGGTCGGCGAAACTAAATGTGCCGCCAAACCCAGGAGTGCCAGCCACGGTGCAGCAGCGCGCCTGGACGTCGCCGATCTGGTACACGCCGCCCGAACATAAGCAGTAGGCTGATTCAAACGACACCGGTGGGAGAAGAACCCACACTTTGCACACGCCGCAAAGGGTAGGCCACCCTATCGCTGTGTTAGTGCTACGCTCCAGACGTCCGAGCGTGCTCGGCGTTCCACGCCGGCAGCTTCCAATTCGGCCGGACGTAGTGGCAGGTATATCCGCTGGGATATCGCTCCAGATAGTCTTGATGTTCGGGCTCGGCTTCCCAGAAGTCCCCCGCGGGCTTCACCTCGGTCACCACTTTGCCAGGCCAAACTCCCGAAGCGTTCACATCGGCGATTGTTTCTTCGGCGACACGTTTTTGATCGTCGCTGGTGTAGAAAATGGCGGAGCGGTAGCTGGTTCCGACATCGTTCCCTTGCCGGTTGAGGGTTGTCGGATCATGAAGCTGGAAGAAGTATTCCAGTAATTTGCGGTAGCTCAGTTTCTCAGGGTCGAAGACAATCTCAATGGCTTCCGCATGGCTACCATGGTTGCGGTACGTCGCATGGGCAACGTCACCACCGCTGTAGCCGACTCGCGTGGAAAACACTCCCGGATACCGCCGGAACAGATCCTGCATACCCCAGAAGCACCCACCCGCCAGAACCGCTCGTTCTTGTGACATGTCTCTACTCCTTTTCCTTTTGTTCGAAAACCTTGCGATATCCGCCATAGCCCTCACTCTCGAGTTCCTCCAGAGGAATGAACCGCAAGGAGGCGGAGTTGATACAGTAGCGCAGCCCGCCTTTGTCCCGAGGACCGTCATCGAAGACATGCCCCAAATGGCTGTCGGCGTGGGTGGAACGCACCTCGGTGCGTGTCATACCGAGAGTGGTGTCGACGCGCTCCTCAACATTCCCGGACTCCAGCGGCTTGGTGAAGCTGGGCCATCCGCAGCCACTTTCGAATTTGTCCAGCGAGGAGAATAGGGGTTCGCCAGAAACGATATCGACGTAGATGCCCGGTTCGTCGTGATCCCAAAACTCGTTTCGAAAGGGCCGCTCCGTGCCGTTCTGTTGGGTAACCCGAAACTGTTCGGGGGATAGCCGGTCTATGGCTTCTTTGTCCTTACTGTATTTGAGCATTTGCGCACCTTCTGCGGTCCACGTGCTTAGCCTCGATAGCAGCGAACCGTCAATTCCTAATGCTAAATAGAGAGCCCGTCTGAGCTTAGATGACAATTCTCCCTAAAAAGTCGCAACCAGCACAATGCGCAAACCCCTTGTGTGTAGAGGAGATTTCTGAAGCTGCGGATGGGCGGGAGCAATCTGCCGCGGGCCCTGGGGCTACGTTTCGCGGGTGGTGCCGGCGGCGGAATCCCAAATGATACGTTTGCCGGAGCGGTAGGAGAGATTGACCATGTGTCCGGCAGCGGCGGCGTGGTGGCCGACCTCGGCGGTTTCGTAAGCAGGCTGGCGCGTACGAACGGATTCGAAGAAGTTGGCGAGGTGCAGGACGGTGGCGTCGGACTGATTGTCGAAAGCGATGTTTTGCGGTTCAGGCCGGATCCCGGAGCCCTCCGATTCCTGACGGTGACTCCCTTGATTCATGAAGGCATCCTGCATGGCTTTGGGCCAGCTGTCGATCGAGTAACCGAAGCCTTCCGCTTTGTACTCCGTAAGTTCAGTCATCGCGCCGCCAAGGAGCAGCGAGAGCGAGCCGTCGGAGCCCAGGAATTGGATTCCCTGTCCCGCGGTGGAAGCGCTGTTAAACGTAGCTGCCATGTTGACGCAGAAGTTGCCGTAGTCGAACAGCGCGTCGAGCGTGTCGGGCACTTCGCGGCCATCCTTGCGGTAGAGAATTCCGCCGCAAGCGACAACACTTTTCGGCATCTCCACTCCGAGGATGAAGTGGATGGAAGTGATGAGGTGAACGAAAAGGTCGGTGGAGATACCGCCGGAATAATCCCAATACTTGCGGTAGCGGAACACACGCTCGGGGGCGTAGGGAACCTTGGGTGCGGGACCCAGCCATTCCGTCCAGCTGAAATTGACGCCCTCCTGGAGGTCGAGCGGGATGGGATAGTTCCAGGAACCGGTGGAGCTATTGCGGTTGTACGAGGCGGTGACCTTGGTGACGGTGCCGAGTTTTCCGGAAGCGACGATTTCGCGGGCCTTTTTATTCTGGTCGCCGGAGACCCACTGGCTGCCCGCCTGAACGATGCGATTGGAGCGGCGCGCCACCTCGATCATTTTGGGCCCATCGGCGATGGTGTGCGTCATGGGCTTTTCGATGTAGACGTCTTTGCCGGCGCTGAGGGCGTCGAGAACGATGGGCAGGTGCCAGTGATCGGGAGTGGCGATCACCACGGCGGTGATGTCCTTGCGGTCGAGCAGTTTCTTGTACTGCGCGAAGTTCGTGGCAATCTTGCCGTCGGTGCGCTCTTTGGCGCGTTCCAGGTGGCCTTGATAGCAATCACAGACTTCAATGAGGTTGGCTTGGCCGGTTTGTTTCGCTGCTTCTAGAAGAATGTTGCCGCGAATGCCGAAGCCGATGATGCCGAGGTCCACGCGATCGTTGGGGCTGGCGGGCTTGGGAAGCGGCGTGGAAGGGAAGGCGAGCCAGTTGCCATTCAGAACGAGGCCCATGCCGAGGGCGTTGGTTGCGGTCTGACGGACGAATTCACGGCGCGTAGATTTTGACATGGCGGAGGTCTCCCACTCGCTGAGATCGTATCAGGGAGACACCGAGATAAACACTACGTCAAAGGAATTCGGGTGAGGAGCAGCAAGTCGAAACTCGCACGCAACAAACCCAGTGGTACGGCACACAGAACAGCCCGATTCCCGAGGAGGAGACCTTTCCTGTTATCAGTGCATCTAGGGTTAGGCAGCTGAAGAAAATGAGGAAGAGGCGAACTTGAGAAACTACAGAGTGGCGATGGCGTTTTGTGGTGCGGCGTTTACAGTGACGGCGATTCTTGCGCAAACTCCGGAGGCGGACAAGGGATTGACGGCGAATCCGGTGTTCACGAAGAACTGTGCGGGATGTCACGGAAAGACAGCTGAGGGGCGGCACTTTGGCGGGCCGTCGCTCGTTTCGGAGAAGGCGGCAGCGGCCTCGGAGGATGATCTGCGCAACATCATCACGAACGGTAAAGGGCATATGCGGAAGTACGGCAGCAAACTGACCGCGGAAGAGATCAATACTCTGGTGCAGCAGATCCGCGCGCTGAATAAGAAATAGAAGCCGTGCGCTGAAACGCAAACCAGGCGTGCCGTGACGCGGGTAGCTGACAGGGGCCTCGCCTCTATGGTAGTGATAGACGAAGGTGAAAGTCAGGTTGAAGGCGAAAAGAGGCGGCTGTGGGTGTTATAGACCAACGCTTTGAGAAGAATTATCTGATTACCTCGGTCGATTACGTATTCAATTGGGCCAGAAAGAGTTCGTTGTGGCCGCTGACATTCGGCCTGGCTTGCTGCGCCATTGAAATGATCGCTTCGACGACGGCGCGGTTTGACATGGCGCGGTTTGGGGCGGAAGTGTTTCGCCCGTCGCCACGGCAAGCGGATTTGATGATCGTTTCCGGCACGGTGACGCTGAAGATGGCGCAGGTGATTCAGCGTGTGTGGCAGCAGATGCCGGATCCCAAGTGGTGCATCTCGATGGGCGCGTGCTCGAGCGTGGGCGGTCCGTTCAACGCCTATTCCGTGCTGCAGGGCGTGGATCGCATTGTTCCGGTGGATGTTTACGTGGTGGGCTGCCCGCCGCGGCCAGAGGCGCTGTTTTTCGCGCTGCTGAAGTTGCAGGACAAGATCGACGACATGACGCTGGCGAAGCGTCCCACGGAAGTGCGGCTGCAGCCCGAGATGGTGGAGCAGTTCAAGAAGAACGTGATGGTGGCGCAGGTTCCCGAACCGCAGTGAGCCTCATAGATCGGCGATTCATCCATTCCCTTCAGGAGTGAAGCAGCTATGGCCTTTGTCAGAACCGTGAAAGTGGAGGAAGTGCCGCAAGGGAGCGTGCGCGAATTGATGGTGGAGGGCAAGGCCATAGCGCTGGCTAACATTGGCGGGAGATTTTACGCCATCAATAACACTTGCTTACATCGAGGCGGACCGCTGGGGCAGGGGCCGCTGGAGGGCAAGATTGTCACTTGCCCATGGCATGGCTGGCAATACGACATGACCACGGGCAAAGTGGTGCAGAATCCAGCCGTTGGCGTGGACTGTTACGCGACGGAGGTTCGTGGGCAGGACGTGTTTGTGGACGTGAATGGCTGAGATTCCCTTCTCGGCGCGATGTAACGTCAACAAAATAAGTCGTTTACCTGATTGGTAGTGCCAACAGGGCCAGGCTGGTCCGGGCTTGCGCTGTGGAAATGCCCCTATCCTACACATTTTGTTTGGTTTTCGCCCCGCGTCCGTGTATTCTGCACCCGAATTCGGAGCCGATGCCCACAGTTACCCCTCAAACACGACACTATTGGATCTTTAGCGCGGACCCTCATCACTATCACTGGGACACTCTCTTCGTAAAAGGGAAAGAGATGTGGCACGGTGCGGGCGCGAAGCCTGACGCGATACGCGCTCTCAAACAGGTGAAAAAAGGTGACCGCGTGCTCTGTTATCATTCTGCACCGGAGCGCTCGTTGTATTCGATTGCGGAAGTGACGCGCGATCCTTACCCCGATCCACACGATTACGACGGCAAGAACCTGGTCGCCGACCTGCGCGCCTACGAGAAATTGCCCCGGCCGGTATCGCTGGTGGAGATGCGCAGCAATTCCGCGCTGCGCAAGGTGAAACTGCTTAAGAACGTGCGACTCATCATCTCTTCGTTGACGGAAGCCGAGTATCAGGAATTGCTAAAGATGGCCGGGATTGTGGCGATGCCCGGTGTTCCGTTGCCGTAGCGCGCCAGCGTCAGCCGCTGCTGGAACCCAATAGCTCCCGTCAAAAGTGCAAAACATTTTGGTTCGCCCATACGTCTTACAGGTACAAGGTGGTGCGGGCGTGTCTTCATAACTAGCTTCCATCGGTCGAAGTGTGGGCTGTATCGTTCGGGAGACTTCCCAAAGGAAACAGAATGCGTGTATCGATTGCTCGCTGGGTGGGTCTGATTCTGTTGTGCGTAGTGGGCTTGGGTTCCAGGGCGCAAGAGAAACCGCTACTGGCTCAGCAGCCAACATTAAGTAAGACGACGATCGTATTCTCCTGGGGCGGCTACCTGTGGAGTGTGCCGCGGGAAGGCGGAGAAGCGCGGCAACTCACCACTGGAGGCCACGAGGGCTACCCGGTCTTCTCGCCGGATGGATCGCAGATCGCGTTTACCGGCATGTATGACGGGAACGTGGACGTCTTTGTGATGCCGGCCACGGGTGGCATGCCCAGGCGGCTGACGTGGCATCCAGGGCAGGACAGCGCAATTGGCTGGACTCCCGATGGGAAGCGCGTGCTGTTCGTTTCCGATCGCGATGCCTACGCGGATATCACGCGGTTCTACACGGTTCCAGCCGAGGGCGGCGTGGCCGAGGTGCTGCCGATGTGGCGCGCGTTTGACGGCGGCTATTCGCCGGACGGAACGAAGGTCGCCTACGTCCCGAACCTGAAGTGGCAAGCGGCATGGAAGCGCTACCGCGGCGGCCAGACGACGCCGATCTACATCGTGAAGCTCAGTGATTTATCGCTGGAGAAATTGCCGCGCAATAATTCGAACGATTCGAGCCCGGTCTGGTTTGGTGACACGGTGTATTTCCTTTCCGACCGCAACGGCCCGGTCACGCTGTTTGCTTACGACACAAAATCCAAGGGCGTGAAGCAGGTCGTCGATAGCAAAGGCTTCGATCTGAAATCGGTTTCGGCCGGACCCGATGCGCTGGTGTACGAACAGTTTGGCGGGATCTTCGTATTCGATCCGGCGAGCGGCAAATCGAAGAAGGTGGAGATTCACCTGAATGGCGATTTGCCGGCAACGCGGCCACATTTTGAAAAGGTGGCGGAATCGATTCAGAACGCGGCGATTTCTCCGACCGGCGCGAGAGCGGTGTTCGAAGCGCGAGGGGAAATTCTGACCGTTCCGGCGGAGAAGGGAGACATTCGCAACCTGACGCGGAGCCCGGGCGTGGCGGACCGTGATCCGGCGTGGTCGCCAGACGGCAAGTGGATCGCATACTTCTCCGACGAATCTGGGGAATACGCGATGCACCTGGAAGACCAATCGGGGCTTGGCGAGCTGAAGAAGATCAACCTGGGAAATCCCCCGTCGTATTTCTACGGCCCAATCTGGTCGCCGGACAGCAAGAAGATCGCGTACACCGATAAGCGGCTGAGTCTCTGGTACGTGGACATTGAGAAGGGCACGCCCGTCAAGGTGGCAACGGAACGGTTTGAAGATCCGACCAGCGTGATGAACGAAGGATGGTCGCCGGACAGCAAGTGGCTGACGTATACGAGATATCTTCCTAACCACCAGCATGCAGTGTTTGTCTATTCGATCGAGAGCGGAAAGGAATCGCAGATTACCGACGGCACTGCCGATGCGCGCTTTCCGGTATTCGATAAGAACGGGAAGACGCTGTATTTCACGGCCAGTACCGATCTGGGACTCAGCCTGGGATGGCTGGACCTTTCGAGCTACCAGCACCCGGTGACCCGCAGCGTGTACGCGGTCGTGCTGAAAAAAGGCGACGCGAGCCCGGTTGAGCCGCAGAGCGACGAAGAGAAGGTGGCCAAGCCGGAAGAGAAGATCAAGGATGCCGACAAGGACAAAGACAAAGAAAAAGACAAAGGCACAGATTCCGACAAGGGTAAGGAAGGCGACAAGGACAAAAAAGACGAAACCCCGCCGGTGGTCATCGATTTCGACGGCATCGGCCAGCGAATCGTGGCGCTCCCGACTCGCAGCGCCAACTATGTTCAGCTGGACGCGGGGAAGACCGGCATCCTGTTCGTGAGCGAAATCGCCGATGTGCCGCGGTTTGGCGAGCCCCCGGCCATCACAGTCAGCAAATTTGATTTGAGCACGCGCAAAACCGATCCGTTTGTCAGCGGCGTTTATAGTTTTGCGGTTACCTCCAATGGGGAGAAGGCGCTATTCCGCCAGGGTCCGCAACCGTCGGGCCCTTGGATTATCGCTGCCACTGCTTCCGCGCCAAAACCGGGCGAAGGTGCGTTGAATCTCAGCGCGATGGAAGTGTATGTGGATCCGCGCGCGGAGTGGAACCAGATGTATCACGAGGTCTGGCGCATCCAGCGCGACTTCCTCTACGATCCCAACTTTCACGGCCTCAATATCGCCGCCACGGAGAAAACGTACCAGCCGTATCTTGCTGGTGTGGGCGGGCGCGGCGACCTGAACTACTTGTTCGTCGAGATGCTCGGCGAAGTAACCATCGGCCATATGTTCGTGGGCGGCGGCGATGTTCCGAAACCGCCGCAAGTGAAGGGCGGGCTGCTGGGCGCTGATTACAAGGTGGAAAACGGCCGCTACCGCTTTGCGCGGATTTACAATGGCGAAAACTGGAATCCCGATCTGCGCGCGCCGCTGACGCAACCGGGCGTCGATGTGAAAGCAGGCGACTACTTGCTTGAAGTAAATGGACGAGACGTGCGGCCACCGGCGGAAGTGTACAGCTTCTTTGAAGAAACCGCCGGAAAGCAGATCCGCATCAAGGTCGGCGCGAATCCGGATGGCAAGGACGCGCGCGACGTGACGGTGGTTCCCATCGATAACGAATTTGCGCTGCGCAACCGCGCCTGGGAAGAAGACAATCGCCGCAAAGTGGACCAGTTGAGCGGAGGCAAAGTCGCGTATGTGCACGTGCCGGATACCAACGTCGGCGGTTACACTAATTTCAACCGCTTCTATTTTGCGCAGGTGGACAAGGAAGCCGCGGTCATCGACGAGCGCTATAACCATGGCGGACAGATCGCGGACTATCTGGTCGATATGCTCAAGCGGCCGTTGCGCAATTGCGCCATTTCCCGCGAGGGAGAAAAATTCTGCTCACCACTGGCGCAGATCTATGGGCCAAAAACGATGATTATCAACGAAATGTCGGGTTCCGGCGGCGATGCGTTGCCGTGGATGTTCAAGCAGGATCAAGTGGGGCCGCTGGTTGGCACGCGCACGTGGGGCGGGCTGGTCGGAATCTACAATTACCCGCCGCTCATCGATGGCGGCTACGTTACGGCGCCGCGCGTGGCCATCTACGGCCTGCACGGCGAATGGGAAGTGGAGAACCACGGCATCACTCCGGACATCGAAGTGGAGAACGATCCCGCTTCGGTGGCGGCCGGGCACGATCTGCAGCTCGAAAAAGCGGTCCAGGTAACGCTGGACGCGCTGAAGAAAAACCCCGTCGTCATACCGGACCATCCGCCCTATCCGAATTATCACAAGAAATAGAGGTGGTGGGCGAGAAACGGCGATACACGCCAGCTACTTGAGCGATTGCGAAAGCATCCAAGTCATCAATTCGGGCTCGGCGTAGGCCTTGTCCCACGAATTGTGGCCGACGCCGGGGTATTCGGTGTAGCGGACGTTTCCTCCGGCGGCTTTTAGCGCCGCGTCGAGTTTGCGCGAGCCCTCTACCGAGACCACGTCGTCGGCGCCGCCGTGAAAAATCCACACCGGCGTTTTACCAATTTTCTTGGCGACCTCCTCGTAGCTCCTGGGATCGTCAGGATAGGAAGTGGCGGCCAGGTCCGGACGCATCTGCTTGAGATGTTCCGGAATCACGATGCCGCCGCAGATGGGAACCACCGCCGCGAATTTTCCGGGATACTTTGCGGCGAGGTCCCAACTGCCGTAGCCGCCCATGGAGAGGCCCGTGAGGTAGGTGCGCTTCGCATCACCCTTGAATTCCTTGGTAGCCGCGGTCAGCGCGGCCAGGGCCATTTCTTCCATCTGAGGAGTTTGCCACCAGTTGTCCTTCAGGCATTGCGGGATCACGATGACGGCAGGAAATCGGGAGCGGTCCAACCGAACGGCGTGCGGCAGGCCAACATCCGTTTGCAGCAGGCCATCGGAGCCACGCTCGCCGGCGCCATGGAGAAAAAGGATGATGGGCCACTTTTGTTTGGGGGACCAATTTTCGGGCACAAAAACCTGGTACTTGTACGCCGTTCCTTTCACGGAAATACGTCGATCGAGGAATCCCGTCTGTGGCGTGCTTGCCGAAGAGCGCGGAGCAGCCGCCAGGGAAAGAATCAGGAAGAGTGCGGCGATGATGGATAAAAATCTCACAGGGTTCACCTCTCGCGAAAACTCTAGCATGGTCGCAACGCGCGGCAGAAGCCGGCGTGTGATAGTTTGAAACGAGAGCGATTATGCCTGAATTACCGGAAGTCGAAACCGTAGCGCGCGGCCTGCAGAGCCTGATTACCGGCAGACGAATCGTCAGTGTTTCGCTGGGGAAGACCGATTTCATCGACGATCCAGCGGCGATTGAAAAGGAGTTGCCGGGCCGCAGCATCCTGGAAGTTAAGCGCTATGGCAAATTCCTGCTCATCCGCCTAAGTCGCCCGGCCACAGGAGAAGACGCCTCCGCGGATGAGGAAGGCGCCTTGCTCGTGCACCTGGGCATGACTGGGATGCTCCTGCCGCAACCGGTCGCCGAACCCGCGAAGAAACACACGCACGTGGCCTTGCTGCTGGATGACGGCCGGGAGTTGCGTTACGTGGACGCACGGCGCTTTGGGCGCATGGCTTACCTCGCCGGCGACGTCCTGCAAAAAGAGTTGCAGCGGTTCGGCGCCGACCCGCTGGCGGCGAGCTTGCAGGAATTCGTGTCGCGGATTCAGAAGCGGCGCGCGCGAATCAAGGCGTTGCTGCTCGATCAGGGAGTGATTCGCGGGGTCGGCAACATCTACGCGGATGAAAGCTTGTGGAAAGCGAAGCTGCATCCCGCGCAACTGGGAGAGCGCCTGACGAATGAGCAACTCGGCAAGCTGTATCGCACGTTACAGGAGATTCTGCGCAAGGCCATTGCCTTGCATGGATCCTCGATCTCTGATTTTCTTGACGCCGACGGCTTGCCGGGTGAATATCAACGGCACCACCGTGTGTATGGCAGGGAAGGGAAACGCTGCGTTCGCTGCGGCTCAAAGATCCGGCGCGTGATTGTGGCTGGGCGGAGCAGCTACTATTGCCCGAATTGTCAGAAGGCGCCGCGCGGATTCGGGATGATGGGGAAGAAAACGAAAGCCCGGGCCGCCGCGTCCAAGAAGAACGAGAAATCCAAAAAAGGCAAATGAGGGTGGGGATGAAAATTCACCGGAAGACTTCGATTGTGGTCTGTTCGCTGGTTGTTTTGCTGGGGGCGCTGGCGTGGAAAGCACGCGCGGCAAACGACGAAGCCAATTCTTTCGCCTCCGCCGATGCGCAAATCCTTGGCGAAATCCGCGACCACAGCGAGTTGATGACTAACCTCGAGTATTTGTCTGACCGTATCGGCCCCCGCCTGACCGGTTCGCCGACGCTGCGGCGGGCCAACGAGTGGACAGCGGAAATGTTCCGTAAATACGGGCTGGAAAACGTGCATCTCGAGAGCTACACCATTCCGCACGCCTGGATTCGCGGAACCGCCAGCGCGCGGATCCTTGCACCGACCGAACATCCACTGACGATCGCGTCAGCGGCCTGGGCGCCGAGCACCAGGGGTGCCTTACGGGCGAAAATTGTTTATGTCGACGCGAAAAAGCCGGAAGATTACGCCAAGTTTCACGGAAAGCTGAAGGGCGCCATTGTCATCACCCAGGATCCGGCGCCGCTTTCGCCGCCCCGGCCGCTCGATCCCAACTTCATCGCCACGGCGCGGATGCAACAACCGCCGCCACCCGTTGGCCAACCGGCATTTCCTGATCCCTATGACAAATATCTGGCGGAGGAGAAAAAGCTGGCGGACTTCCTGGTGAAGGAAGGCGTGGCCGCGGTGTTGCGCGATTCCGGCAAGCCGCACGGGTTGTTGAACATGACCGACGCGACCTTTGAGCCGTTCACGATGGGCCCACTACCGACCGCGTTCGTCACTGGTGAGGGCTACCGGATGATTTTCCGGATGCTGAAGAACTCGCCGGTAGAAGTGGAACTGCAAATCACAAACTCTCTCAGCGCCAAACCCGTCGAAGTCTTCAACACCGTAGCGGATTTGAAGGGCTCCGAGAAACCGGATGAAATGGTCATTCTGGGTGGGCACCTGGATTCCTGGGACCTGGCCACCGGCAGCACCGACGACGGAACCGGTTCCATGGTGGTGCTGGAGGCCGCGCGGGCCCTGGCGAAACTGAACGTGAAACCAAGGCGCACGATTCGCTTTGCGCTGTTCAGCGGCGAGGAAGAGGGACTGATTGGTTCGAAGGAATACGTGAAAGCGCATAAGGCCGAATTGAACAAGATTTCCGGCGTGCTGATTCACGACACCGGTACCGGCCGCGTGCTGACCATCGGCATGCATGATGATTACCCGGCGCGCGAACAGATGGACAAGATCATCGCGCCATTGGGTGAACTGAAACTGCTCGAGCCATCGATGCGGCGCACCTACGGCGAGGACAGCTACTCGTTTGCCGAAGCGGGCGTCCCCGGCTTCTGGTGTGTGCAATCCATGGCCGAATACCGCCTGACGCACCACAGCCAATCGGACACGTTCGACAAAATCTGGAAGGACGACGTGAACCAGGGGGCGCAGGTTCTGACTGCCTGGGCCTACAACACTGCGAATCTTCCTGATCTGCTGGCGAGGCGGCCGTTCACTCCGCCGAATCCGCCAGATGCCGCAAGGACAGAAGCCGCAAAGACGGAAGCCCCGAAGACGGATCCGATCACGGAAACGGACAAGAAGATCGCCGATCAGGTCAAAGCCGACGAGGAACAGCTCAAGAAGGATCTGACCTACTTGACGACAAACATCGGTCCGCGGCTCACAGGATCGCCACAGATGGATCAGGCAAGCCATTGGGTTGAAGAACAGTTTCAGTCCTTGGGGCTCGCCAACGTGCACCGCGAAGCGTGGAGCGTCGCCAACAGTTGGACGCGCGGGCCGGCCAGCGGCCGGGTCATTTCGCCGACGCCGCACGAACTGACGATGGCCACTGCCGGCTGGGCGCCGGCGACAAACGGAACCATCAAGGGCGAGCTGGTGATCGTCGACGCTCCGAAAGTCGAAGACCTGGAGAAGTACAAAGGGAAACTCAGCGGCAAGATCGTGGTCCTGAAAGGCGCGGCGGACCTGGAAGCGCCGCAAAATCCACTGCTCACGCCCTGGGGGCAAGAGACGCTGCCTATCATGCTTCCGAAAGGCATCGACCTGGAGACTTTCATGCGTGTTCGCACTACGGCGATGAAGATTCTGGCGGAAGAAAAGCCGCTGGCGCTGTTGATGCCTTCAGAGAAAATGTTCGGGCTGCTGAACATGTCAACGGTATCGCGGGAATATCAGCCTGGCCCTTATCCGGCCGCGTTTCTTGAGCGCGAAGATTACTTTGACCTGCTTCGGCTCGCCGAGCCGGGAGCGCCGGTGCAGCTGGAACTGAACCTGCAAGGCTCCTTCAGCGGCAAGCCGGTCGAGGTCTACAACACGGTTGCCGAAATTCGTGGGTCGGAGAAGCCCGATGAAGTGGTCATTATCGGAGGGCATCTGGATTCGTGGGATTTGGGCACTGGCGCTACGGATAACGGTACGGGTTCGATGGCCGTTCTGGCCGCGGCGCGAGCGCTGCAAAAACTCGGGCTGAAGCCGAAGCGCACCATCCGTTTTGTCCTTTTCAGCGGCGAAGAACAGGGATTGAACGGCTCGAAGGCTTACGTCGAAGCGCACAAGGCGGAACTGCCCAAGATTTCCGGGGTGCTGGTACACGATTCAGGCACCGGCAAAGTGCTCACTATTGGCCTGATGGGGAACTACGGTTTGAAGGAGACCATGGATCGCGCGCTGTATCCGTTGGCCGATTCCACGGGGTTGGTGGAGACGACACTCCGGACGGAAGGCGGCAGCGACCATGTGCCCTTCGACCGCGCCGGTGTGCCCGGCTTCTGGTGCGTCCAGGAACCCGCCGATTACGAGAAGATGCATCATTCGCAGGCCGACACCCTCGACCACGTTCGCTGGGACGATCTGATGGAAGGCGCGCAAGTGCTGGCGGTCTTCGCCTACAACGTGGCAGAATTGCCGGAGATGCTGCCGAGAAAACCGGCCAAAGCCGAAAATAAAAAATAGATGCGAGCTGTCGTTCAGCGGGTTAGTCGCGCCAGGGTTACAGTGGAAGGGCAAGTCGCCGGAGAAACGGGGCCGGGCTTGATGATTCTGCTTGGTATAGGCAAAGAAGACACGCCGGCGGTCGCTTCGTCGATGGCGGAAAAACTGGCGAATCTGCGTATTTTCGAAGATGCCGGCGGGAAAATGAATCTGTCGCTGCTCGATGTAAAGGGTAGCGCGCTGGTGGTTTCGCAGTTCACGCTCTACGGCGACGCGCGCGGGCAAAGGCGGCCCAGCTTTATCTCGGCGGCTCCGCCCGATCAAGCAAAAAAACTGTACGAGGAATTTTGTGACGCGCTGAGGAAGCTCGGCGTGAACGTGGGCACAGGAATCTTTCAGGCAATGATGTCGGTGGAACTCGTGAATGAAGGCCCGGTCACAATTCTCGTCGACTCGGAAAAAACGTTCTAGCGCCGCAAGCGGCAAAGCGAAATCCGCCAAGACGTGGGCCGTGGCGAGGGCGATCGCGGAGCTGCGGCGTCATGGCAGACAGCGCAACGTGGAAGGCATGGCGCGTTACGGGATCCGCGCGAAGCATGTGCTGGGTGTTTCGAAGCCGCAATTGGACGCCATCGTCCGCAAGATCGGCAAGAATCACGAACTTGGACTGCGGCTGTGGGCCACGGGAATCCACGACGCGCGCTTGCTGGGCATGCTGATTTCCGAGCCGGCAAACGTGACCGCACAACTCATGGAGCGCTGGGTCCGCGATTTTGACAATTGGGATGTTTGCGACGGCACTTGCTGCCATTTGTTTGTCTTTGCGCAGCCTGCCTGGACAAAGGCTTTTGCCTGGACCATGCGCGAGGCCGAATTTGAAAAACGCGCCGGGTTCGCGTTGGCGGCTTACCTGGCCGTTCATGACAAAGAAGCAGAAGACGAACCATTCCGAAGGTTTCTGGGAGCGATTGAGCGCGAAGCGTGGGACGAGCGGAATCTTGTCCGGAAAGCTGTGAACTGGGCTCTGCGCAATATCGGGAAGCGGAACCGGCAGCTGAACCGGGAAGCGATTGCGTGCGCGGAACGGGTCCGCAATCAGGGCAAGCGGGCCGCCCGCTGGATCGCCAACGATGCCTTGCGCGAGTTGAAGAGCGACGCCGTGCAAGACCGATTGAGGCGAAAGGATCGCTGATGCCGGCCGGTAAAACCAAAATCAGGAGAGCCCGTTCCGGCGATGTGGATCGCATCGCTGCCTTGTCTGGCCAACTCGGTTACCCAACGCCATCCAAAACGATGGCGAAGCGATTGAAGAGTGTGCTGGTTAAGAAAGATGGGGCCTGCTTTGTGGCCGAGGCGAACGGCCAAGGGGTGATCGGATGGATTCATGTGAGCGTAACGCCGCTGCTCGAGGTGGAGCGGCGCGCGGAAGTGAACGGACTGGTTGTGGACGAGCAGGCGCGGAGTGGCGGCGCGGGATGGTTGCTTCTCGAAGCCGCCGAAAAATGGGCCAAGAAGATGCGCTGCGCCGGCATGTCCGTACGTTCGAATGTGGTGCGGGAGCGCGCCCACGGTTTTTATCTGCGCCACGGCTACGAGCACTACAAGACGCAGAAAGCCTTCCGCAAAGCGCTGTAGGACCTCGAAAACCGCAAACTGAATATCCAGGAAAGAATATCGTGATACGATAAAATTCACGCATATGCCGGATACTATCAAAGAATCCGAATACCGTGGCTTGGCCGAGCTGCGTTACCGCTTGCGCCGATTCCTGCAGGAAGGTGACGCCACGGCACGACAAGCCGGCCTTGAGCCGCAACAGTATCTGCTGCTGCTGGCGATCCGCGGCTTGCCCGACGGGCTGACCGCCACCATCAGCACGCTGGCGGACCGTCTCTCTCTGCGCCACCACAGCACCGTTGAATTGATCGACCGCATGGAGGCTCACGGCTATATCCGGCGATTCCGACGAAAAGAGGATCGCCGCCAGGTGTTGATCAGCCTGCAACCGAAAGGGCAGAAACTACTGGAGAAAGTCGTAGGGCAGCGAATTGTAGAACTGCGATCGCACGGTCGCGCCCTGGTTGCAGCTATCAGTTCGGTTCTGGAGTCGCGGAACAATCATCGCGGCGCGATGGGTGAGAAGAAACGCGGAAAATCCGCCGCCAAATCCAGATAAGCGCCGTATTGTCGCGCTAAAACGCGTCGCCGCCACCACCGCCGAAGCCACCACCGGAGAAACCTCCGCCTCCCGAAAAGCCTGATCCCCCCGAGCTGCGCGGAGCCGACGACAAAACATCTCCCGCTTGCGACGACATCGAATTGAGATCGCTGACGAACAGGCTCGGGTAGAAGCCCGCGCCATAGCCTCCCTGATACCACTGCGGCGGCTGCGTATAGATTCCCTGGAACGCCTTGCTCCAGTTCTTCTCCACTCCCAGGGCCATGGCAAAGGGAAGAAATTTCTCAAACATTTCCGGCGTTTTGATCATGCGATTGAAGCGATCCGCCTCGACATGACTCAAGAAGTCTTCAAAGCCAAGGATTCCCTCGAGCGCCCGAGCCCCCGCTTGTGTGCGCGCCGGCATGAACCACGCGAAGGCACAGATAATCGCGGCGGTGACGACGCCTGCGGCAATGAAGGGCAGCGGAGCCATGCCGAGACTGGAGCCGAGACGGATACCGCCCCAAATCAAAATGATTCCAGCCACGACACCAAGCCCGATGTAGTTCGAGCGCACGCTATCGGGCCGCCGCGCATAATAGCCCTGGGTGACGAGCGCGCCGAAAATCTGATTCCGGATGCCGGCGATGTTCTCGTAGAAGCGGTTGTGAAGGTCGGCGAGAGCGACCGTGTCTCCTGCATTGCCGCCCGCAAACAGACCACCGAGCAATTCCTGCTCGTGCGGCTTCAGGGCGCTCCACTCGCTGCGAGAGTTTTTCAGGTGAAAGATGTAGTCCTTGGAATGCGTCAGGCCAAGCAGGTGGTCTTTCTTCTGTTCCTCGATCACCAGGTAGCCGCGCACCGCCAAATCGACGATGGAGGCCGTGATATCTCTCATGTCGACCGAGTTGTCGATGAGCGTGCCCACTTCGCCGGGCGTGAGCTTGTCCGGGGGTTCGTATTGCGCCGCAATCGGGCGCAGCCGCGGGTCCCGGCCGTGGGTCCACCACCGCCAGAACATCACCAAGAATGCCACCACGGGAATAACGAAGGGCCAGTTGCTTCGAAGATACAGAAGGAAACGAGCGGCGCTCGATGGTTCTTGCACCGTGCCCTTTTCGAAAGCCACGGCGATGGTCAATCCTTCGTGGATTGCGAGCGGGCTGGTGGTGTGCACGTCCACGCCAGTTCCAACAATTTCGGCAGAGGCGTTGTGTTCACTGGATCGATACGTGCCCGTGAAGACGTTGGTGCGCAGACCCGAGGTTCCTTCTGGAAAAACAATGTGTGCGCCGGCGGATTCGATCGGTATCGGCCATTCATCGCCCGTCACGTTCCAATAGAATTCGTCGTGATCGTCGAAAAAGCGCAACGCGTCGGAAACAACGTATTCGATGGAAACCGTGCGGGTGCTGTTGTCGGCGTTGGGAATGTAGATTTTCAGCTTGCGGTACTGGCGTTCGCGGCTCGATTCGTAGCGGAGTTTGCTTCCGTTCTCATCGCTAATGCGCTTGACGTCGAGAAAGAGCGAATAATTCAGCCCGCGGGGCCCGGCATACTCGATCGGGATATTCCGGTAGATTCCTTGCCAGGGACCGCCAATGAACTGGAACGTGATGTTCTCTGTGACGTCGACAGTGCCATCCGGCATCACGATAATTTCTGAATAGAATTTAAGGAGGCGACGGTCCTTCGCGGACAGCGGCACGGCCGCGAACAAAAAGACCCCAAGAACGAACAGCGTGACAGTGAAGAACCGAGGCGTCTTACGTGCCATCGTCAGCACGGCCGCGGCAGGTCTACGCCGTTGGTGCGGCAGGATTGCCAAAGCTGACCTTGGGTGCTTCCCGTTCGCCGGCGGAGGAAACTTCAAAAAACTCGCGCTGCTTGAACCCCAGCATGCCCGCGAAGATGTTCGTGGGGAACTGCAGGATCTTGGTGTTGAAGTCGCGGACCACCGCGTTGTAATAGCGGCGAGCGTTCTGCACGTTGTCTTCAATCTGTGAGAGGGAATTCTGCAACGAAGTGAATCCTTCGATGGCGCGCAATTGCGGGTAGGCCTCGGAGAGCGCGAACAGGCTCTTCAGCGCGCCGGAAAGCATGTTTTCCGCCGCTGCTTTATCCGCGGGACCAGTGGCGGACATCGCGCGATTGCGGGCATTGATGACCGCTTCCAGCGTACCCTTTTCGTGAGCGGCGTAGCCCTTCACGGTTTCCACGAGATTCGGGATCAAGTCGTAGCGGCGTTTCAGTTGCACGTCGATATCCGCCCAGGCGTTATCGCATTGCACCTTCAGGCGGACCAGGCCGTTGTACATCCCGATGCCGAAGAGGATTAACAGTACGAGGATGCCAAGAAAAATCCAACCAAACATCGGCGAACCTCTGTCGTTTAGATTGAAAGCGTAAAGCCACTGACACTATACGTGCCGGGTCAGGGTTAGTAAAGAATTGTCCAGTTCCGTTGTCCGTCCGCTCGAGATTTTCGTGCGCGGCGCGGTGATCGGTCGATCAGAGTGACACATCTTATCTAAGTAATATATATATACTATTCCTAGTAACTCCCACGCGGGCCTCTATGCTTTTCAAGACAATCGGCGCCTCGGTGTACGGCATTGACGCTTATCCCGTCGAGGTGGAAGTGGATGTGGGCTCCGCCTTCATG
>Ga0335077_10000379_pt1 | contig 48408 bp, 44 predicted proteins | sample Lox_Sample_31_FD_207151 | JGI IMG/M metagenome (GOLD analysis project Ga0335077, IMG submission 207151) | Soil microbial communities from Loxahatchee National Wildlife Refuge, Florida, United States - Lox_Sample_3.1 | ecosystem: Environmental > Terrestrial > Soil > Wetlands | place: USA... | reverse complement strand
CCTCGCCCTTGACGATATGGCCATCCATGATCTCGTCGGCGTCCCCGATCGTCCGGACCGTATACCAGACACCTTCCGGATAGATCACAACGGAAGGACCGTTTGCGCAGTGGTCAAGACAACCGGCTTTGTTGGCGCGAACAATTCCCTTCAACCCTCGTCTCTTGACCTCGGAAGAAAAATGCTCCTGAATTTGTTTCGAATTTTTCGCCGAACAACTTCCCCGCGGATCGTCCGGTGTCCGTTCATTGATGCAGACGAAGATATGTTTTTTGAAACCCGGCATGCCTTCTCCTTCGGGCGTAAGGAATCACGCCCCTTCATCTTCCAACAAATCCGTCAGGTGCCGCGCAACCGAACGGGCCAGCGCATCCAGATGGTATCCCCCCTCCAGACAGGACAGAACCCTTCCTTGACAAAAGGACCGGGCCCAACCCTGAACCATCCGGGTCATTTCCCCGAATCCGTCCTCGGTCACACTCATGTTGGCCAGCGGATCCGCCCGATGGGCATCAAAACCGGCCGAGATCAGAATGAAGTCCGGCCGAAACGCCTCGACGGCGGGGCGGAGCGATTTTTCAAAGACCGAAATGTATTCCTCGTCCCCTTGGCCCGGCGATAACGGGCAGTTCAGCGTATAGCCTTCACCCGCGCGGCGGCCGTGTTCGTCCGCCCCCCCCGTTCCGGGATAAAGGGGAAACTGGTGAACGCTGAAGTAGAAGACGGTCGGGTCCTCTTCAAAGATATGCTGCGTCCCGTTTCCATGGTGGACGTCCCAGTCGATGATCATCACGCGGGAAACGCGATGCCGTTCCTGCAGGTAACGCGCCGCGACCGCAACGTTATTATAAAGACAGAACCCCATCGCTCGATTGGACTCGGCGTGATGTCCCGGGGGACGCACGGCGCAAAACGCGTTTTTAAACCGGCCGGACATGATCCCGTCCGCCGCCGTCAGCGTTCCTTCCACGGCCAGCAGCGCCGCGCGATACGACTCGGGAGACATCACCGTATCCGCGTCGATGCGGGCGAGTCCGGCGTCGGGCCGGAGGCGCTCGAGGCGGTTCAGATAATCGGGCCGGTGAACACGGGAAATCCAGTCCGCCAGGTCCGGCCTCGGCGGACCGGGACGAACGGCCGACAAGCGTTTCGTCAATCCCGTCTCATCCAATCGGTCGATAATGGCCTTCAAACGAACCGCCGATTCGGGATGATGGGGGCCGGTATCATGCAGAAGATAGTCGGGATGAAAGATCAGTCCGGTGGAATCCATAGCCGTATCCTAACACAGGATGACGGGCTGGGCAAGTTAAGGAGAAACGGCCGGCCGCGCTTGCTATCCGGCGCGGCCTTCAAACATGGCGGGATTTTTTTGAGCGGACTGGATCAACAGCCCTTCTCCGGTCCATCGTTTTTCAATTCCCACGGCGACTCGTGCAGCCATCGGGTCAGATCATTGGCCGTCATCGTCTCGGCGGCATGTATCTGTTTGTAGGCCGGGTCGCAGCCGCCGCGCCGAAGCTCCTCCAGCAACAGATCAGCGTCCTCCACCGAATCCGCGACGATTAATGCGCGAAGAGGTTTGTCCATGCCGTTGTCTCGCTGAACCGATCTCCACCGACTTGCCCGTGAGGATCTACTTCGTTTTTTTCACGCTCCCGGGCGGCGGCTCGTTCATCAATGCCCAGAAAATGCCGAGGCGCTTGACCGCCTCGATGAACTCCTGAAAGTCCACCGGCTTGACCACAAAGGCATTCGCGCCCAGTTTGTAACTCTCGATCAGGTCGGGTTCCTCGCGCGACGACGTCAGCATCACCACCGGGACCATTTTCAGTTTCTCATCCGACTTGATCGTTTTTAATACTTCCAAACCGTTCACTTTCGGCATTTTTAAGTCGAGCAGGATCACGGCTGGATTTCCGGCCGCACGATCCTCAAATTTACCGCGATAATAAAGATAATCCAACGCTTCGGCGCCGTCCCGCACCACGACCACATCGTTCGCAAGGTTGTGCTGCGAAAGCGCCCCCAGGGTCATCTCGACATCTTCCGCATTGTCCTCGGCCAGCAAGATGTTCTTGACGTCATTCATTTGCCGGTCTCCTCCTCCCGGTTCGGCAACGAAAAATAAAAGACGGCGCCGCCGTCCACGCGCCCCTCGGCCCAGGTCCGTCCCCCATGACGGAGGACAATCCGACGGACGTTGGCCAGCCCGATGCCGGTCCCCTCGAATTCGTCCGAATTGTGCAGGCGCTGAAAAACACCGAAAAGTTTTCCGGCATACTGCGGATCGAATCCAACGCCGTTGTCTCGAACAAAGAAGACGTATTCCTCTCCTTCCGGTCTGCCCCCGACCTCGATCTCGGCCCGTGCGCGGGTACGGGTGTACTTCACGGCGTTGTCGATCAGATTGACCCAGACCTGCTTCAGCATGGCCGCATCCCCGTAGACCTCCGGCAGGCTGTCGAGCTTCCACGCGATCTCGCGGCCCTGTATTTCTGTCCGTAGATCTTTAATCGTCTCCCGGACAAGGTGATCGAGATTGACCTTCTCCATTCGCATCTCGGTCTTTCCCATCCGAGAAAAGACCAGGAGGTCGTCGATCAAATTGCCCATCCGCTTGGCCGAGTTCATGATCGTGTTCATGTAGCGCTGGCTTTTCTCATCGAGTTGAGCCTTCGCCTGTTCTTTGAGCATTTCGACGAACCCATGGATATGTCGCAGCGGTGCGCGAAGGTCGTGGGAGACGGAATAACTGAAGGCCTCGAGCTCTTTATTGGCGGCTTCAAGATGGGCATTGAGCTTGCGCATCTCTTTTTCCGCCTGCTTGCGCTCGGTGATGTCCCGGATCGTGCTGATGGCCAGGATCCCTTCTTCGGTTTCCAGAGGACTTAAACTGATCTCGACCGGAACCTGACTTCCGTCTTTTCGCTTCCCATACAACTCCAGTCCCGCTCCCATGGGCCGTACGCGGGGGTCGCTCAGGTAACCGGTCCGGTGGCCCGAATGGACCTCTTGAAGACGCTCAGGAACCAGCATCTCAACCGACTGACCCAATAGCTCGCCCCGGGCATATCCGAACAGCCGCTCGGTCTGGGCGTTTACCAGGACGACGCGGCCCTCCCGGTTTACAATCACGATCGCGTCCGGGGCCGCTTCCACCAACCCGCGAAACTTGGCCCCCGCCCGTTTGCGTTCGGTGATGTCGCGGATCGCGCTGATCACCAACGTGCCTTCCTCCGTCTCCAGCGGACTCAAGCTGATCTCCGCCGGAAATTCCGTGCCGTCCCTGCGTAACGCGTACAGCTCCAGCCCGGACTCCATCGGGCGCACGCGCGGATCGCCGAAGTAGCCGGTCCGCTCACCGGCATGAGCGCCTCGGAACCGTTCAGGAACCAGCATCTCAAGCGTCTGACCGAGCAACTCGACCCGGCGGTAGCCGAACAGTTTCTCGGTCTGGGCGTTCACCAGCACGATCCGGCCCTCTCGATCTACGATCACAATGGCATCCGGCATGAACTCCAATAATTCCTGAAACCTGGGCTCAAGCAAGCTGGCCTCGCGCACATTCTTTGGTGATAAGGGCATCGGGCAGAGCTTCCAGGATGCCTTCGAAAGGAGGGGGGGTCTTTGGTTGATCTTGATCCGTCACGGCGGTGACTTCCTGCCTTTGAAAAAACCCTTAAGATAGAGACGGGAAGCGCGATCGGCCGGCCCGGCTCCGTTGAGGTTTCGGGGAATTCCCGTTTGTGCAGAGACGATTGAATGGCAAGCCTGTCATCCGATCTCCAAGCGACCGGTTCGTGTGCCTGGCTTTACGCGGCGCCTCCTTTAAAACCCCACGGCGATTCTTTCAGCCAAGAGGTCATCTCACCGGACGGAAGAGGCCAGCTGATGTGATAGCCCTGAACCGCGTCGCAGCCGAGGCTTGCCAGACGATCCTGCGTGTGTTGATCCTCCACTCCTTCGGCGATGACCTCGAGTCCCAGACTATGGCCCATATTGATGATCGACTTCACGATCACCGAGTCGTCCTGATTCTCGACCCGGTCCACAATAAACGATTTGTCGATTTTGATCGTCTTCACCGGCAGTTTTTTGAGGTATCCCAATGATGAGTAACCCGTGCCGAAATCGTCGATGGAAAGGGGAATGCCCATGGTGTTCAGACGTCCGAGAATCTGCATCGCACGCATCGGGTTGGCCATGATCATGCTTTCCGTCAGCTCGAATCCCAGCAGACCGGGCAGGATGCCGCCGGTCTGAACCAGTTCGGAAATCTGATCCGGCAGCTGCGTTTCCTGCATATTCCTCGCCGACAGGTTGACGGAAATGGGGAGGGTCATGCCCGCCTCCTTCCATTCCTCGTGTTGACGGCCGACGGTTTTGAGCACCCATTGCGTGAAGGGTTTGATCAATCCGGTCTGCTCCGCCAGGGGAATGAACTGGTCCGGCGGGATCGCGCCCAGATCCGGATGCAGCCAGCGCGACAGGGCCTCCACGCCAATGATCCGGTTCGACCCGAGGCTCAACTGGGGCTGATAGTGCATGCTTAGTTCTCCATACTCGATCGCGTGGCGCAATTTTGACGTGAGCATCAGTCGTCGGGGGCTCTGCTGCTCATGTTCCGGAACATAGACCGCATACCCGCCGCCCGCCTGCTTGGTCACGTACATCGCCATGTCCGCCCGCTGGTAGAGAACATCCGCCTCTTCACCGTGATCGGGATGGAGCGCGATCCCGATGCTCACGCCCACCTCAATCGTCGCCTCGCCCAACAGGAAGGGAGCTTCGAGCGTCTTTAGGATCTTCCGCGCGGTCAGGCTGGCGCCTTCCACGTGGGTGTTCGGAAGAAGAATCGCAAACTCATCACCCCCCATCCGGGCCACGGTGTCGGATTCGCGCAGGCATCGTCGCAAGCGCGGCCCGATTTGCCGCAGGAGAAGGTCGGCGCAATGATGGCCGAAGGTGTCGTTGACTTCCTTGAATCGATTCAGGTCCAACAGCAGCAGGGCCAGCGGCTTTCGTTCGCGGTAGCCGGTCAGGATGGCCTGTTGCATGCGGTCGTAAAACACGTTTCGGTTCGGAAGGTCGGTCAGGACGTCGTGATAGGCCAGGTAATGGACCGCCTCATCCGCCCGTCTGCGCTCCCGCCGAACCGCCGCCGTGTGCAGCTGCAGTTCCACGGTGGGCAGCAATCGTTTCAGATTGTTTTTCATGATGTAATCCTGCGCGCCGGATTTCATCGCCTCCACCGCCGTCTCTTCCCCCATCGTCCCGGACACGAAGATGAACGGGACCTCAAGTTCCCTCTCCTTCACGTGCGCCAACGCCTCGGCCCCGCTAAAGTTGGGCATGGTGTAGTCGGCGAAGACAATATCCCAGGTTTGTTTATTCAGAGCGACCACCATCGCCGTAGATGTATCGACCCGTTCAAACGTGACGTCATATCCGCCGCGCTGCAATTCCGTTACAAGCAACGAGGCATCTTCCTCCGAATCCTCAACGACCAATACCCGAAGCGGTATCCCCATGGGGGGTCTCCTTCTCCGTCAAAGGGTTTGTTCGATCGTTCTTCCGGGAAAACCGCACCAGAATGATCCCGGAGAGGTAAACTTCCCTTTTTGAACCTGCCGTAAGGAAGCTACGGCCCATCCAAAGAAAACAAACGTATTCGTCGATGACATAAAGAATAAAAGATCAGGATGAGGACGAGGGCTGTAGGCGTACAGGCACTTATGAGGACAGATTTAACTTCTTCGGATGAGGCGGGATGAGATTGTCTATTTGAAACCGCATCGTGCATGGATAACTTGTCCTGGAGTACCAGGGAACAGCGTCTCCCAAATAACGACCCAAGGAACAATCGGTTAAATGCTACACTACTGTCACATGTCCTGTCAACTTCTAATATTATCTGTTCCCGGATTTCGGTATCCCGAAGATGATTGGGGCGGGACAGGCCCGGCCGGGACTCCCGCAACGGCTTGATCCGGATGCCTTGTTTTTGATTGCGGATTGGTTTCGATTCGGCTACAATGGGCCAAACTGCGCCAAGGAATCCTATGCCGAAGCCAATTCCGGGCCTCGTTCTCTTTCTCGCTTTCATTATGGCCGGCTGCCACCCGCGGACGCCGGCTCCTCCGCCGCCCAAATTATTCAGCGGGCCGACGAGCTACCCGGTCGGCACCAATCCGACGGCAATCGCCGCGGCCGATGTGAACAACGACGGAAAACTGGACTTGATCACGGCCAACTTCGGCAGCAACGATCTGTCCGTCTTGTTGGGCAACGGCGATGGAACCTTTCAGGACCCGAAAACCGTCAAGGTGGGAATCGAGCCGCAATCGCTCGTGGTCGGTCGTTTCGATGCCGACCCCTATCCGGACATCGCCGTGATCCACCACTCCGACGCCTCCTTGGTGATTCTCTCGGGGGAAGGAGACGGGAATTTCCATATCACGCAGCGCGAAGATCTCCACAAGACGCCGACCGCCATCGCGATGGCCGATTTCAACCAGGATGAAAAACTGGATCTGGCCGTCTCGCTGCTGATGGACCGCGTCCTGATTTTTATCGGCGACGGCCATGGACGGTTCACGGCAGGCTATTCCTTTGATCCCGGCGACACGCCCACCTCGTTGGCGGCGGTCGACCTGAACCATGACGGTTATCCGGACCTGGCCATCGCGGACAACGGCGAGATCCAGCGCGGAATCGCGGTCTATTTAGGCAAGGGGGACGGCCGTTTTGAAAAATCGCAATTCTATAAAACGCGTCTCCGGCCGCTCATCGTCAGTCCGGGAGACTACAACGGAGACGGAATCACCGATCTGATCGCCATTTACAGTTCCCAGAGCACGCTGGCCGCCTTTCTCGGACGCGCCGACGGCACGTTCCAGGACGGGATCGAGTTCGGAGCGGACGGAGGTCCCACCTCCGTGCTCACGGGAGACTACGATCGCGACGGCAAGCAGGACCTCCTGATCACGAATGATCTCACCGGCCGGTTCTCGGTCGCCATCGGGAAGGGGGACGGAACTTTTGTGTATCCTCCATCGACCTACCGATCGGGCGACGGTCCGTTTGCCGCCGTGAGCGGAAAATTCAACAAGGACAGCTCCGACGGCGTGGCCGTGGCCAACAACGTGAGCAACACGGTCTCGATTTTTCTCGCCAAAGAACACGTCTCCGATCAAAAAAAGTAGGGGACGCGTTTCATCCCCGCCCCTGCGGAGAGAACCGTCTTCTCCACCTATAACGGTCGAGCCATCATCCCGGTCGGACCAATCGAAAAATCATGCTCATGCCGGGCTGCAGTTGATTCATCTTGGCAAAACCGGCCGCCGCCTCCATAACATAGATCGCCTCGGTTTCCTTCGGCCCGTATGAAGGACAGGGGTCATCCGCGCAGGGGGGGGCCGCCTGCTCGATGTGCAGAATCTTTCGGTCTCGGTCCATCCAAATCATATCGATCGGAAAGTGGCTGTTTTTTGTCCAGAGCCGGTGGGAATCTTCATCGTCATAGATAAACAGCATGGCGCGGTTGGGTGGAAGCTCCCTGGCGAAAAACAGGCCGACCATCTGCTTCTCGGGGCTGTCGGCCACTTCGGTCAGGATCTGCCTGCCGTTCGGGAGTTCGACCATGAAATAATTGGCGCCCTGGTTGCCCATTATGAAGGGCATGGCGATCCCCATCGAGACAAGCGCGATCACCAAAAAGGCGCCCTTTTTCAGCTTCTCTTTATCCACGTCATTATGATAGGTGTCGGCATCCGGAAAGTCAATTGCGGCGTCAGGCTCCAAGCCAAGCTTGTTGGCTGACGTGAACAAAAAAGCCCCTCCGTTTCCGGAGGGGCTTTGGTTAAACACCCGTTTCGGCCTTATTTGAACCGATAGGTGGCCGAAATCTTTGAGGAGAGCGTCTCCGGAACACCCGACACCACATAGGTTCCGGTAAACAGAACATCCTGATTGATCACGGCGTCGACCGTCATATTATCCGCGACGGCCCAGCCGATACCCGCGCTGACCGTGGCCGCGCCGTCAGAAACGATGTCCACTTTCTGTGCGCTGGCGAGAACACTTCCACTACAAGTATCCGCACCGGTCGTGTCCTTACAGTTGGCCTTGTTGTAAAGCGGCTTGGACAATCCGATCCGCGTCTTCACATACTTAAAGGTCTGGTGTTCAACCGCCACGTTCACCGGGATAGCCAGATTGTCCAACGTGACCTTGCCCCCGCCTCCCTTAAGTTTTATCGTACGATTGGCTCCGTTCAAGCCGATTCCGGCCACGACCAGCGTATCCGGGTTGGGCTTGGAGTTCAAGGCGGTATCGATTCTCCACCCAAAAGTCGAGTCGTCAATCTTGGTAGGCGACGTCGAGTCTTTCGTTGAGGCGTCGATCGTCTGAATCTGGGCCGTGGTCAGGAGCTTGCTGTTTCCCATATCGGCATGATGCCGGACGAGAAGCGCAAAGCTGGGTCCCGCATCACTTTTAAATGTGTTTCCGGTTGCACCGCCGCAGGCCACGTCTCCTCCCGTTGTATCAACGCACTTCGATGTAGGAAGGGTGATATTCAAAGAGCCCTCCAGCATCCCGTCCGCGAAGATCCCGCCGGCTCCCAGATTAAATTCCTGGCTCTGATCTTTAAATGTCGTGCCCCCCGATTTCGTATTTTCCGATTGATCGGCATAGCTCAAGTAAAAGCCCACCGGCATGGAGCTGTGCAGGCCGTAGAATAGATCAAATCGATTGTTGCCCGGCGCGCTTCCCGCACCCATGAGATTCAACGGGCCGTTGAAACTGTACGGCCTTCCAAGATAAACGCCCCACGTGCCGTAGGAGACGTCCATATTCATACCGCCCCATTGGGACCCCAAATTGATGCCGCTCTGGTTTGGGTTGTTCACCGTAATGGTGTTCGCGCCGTACGTGCCCAGTTCTCCGTAAATGTTGTTTTTGTAGTTGCCGATCTGGGCGGGGTTGATGAAAATGTTAAAGTCGTCCTCCACCTGCCAGTTCTGCACCCCCAGACCGTCCATGCGGGCGTTGGTCGAGGGGTTGGTGATCACCTGGGCCGAGGCGGTGGAAGCGAAAAGAAGGATGAAAAACACTGCCGCAAGCTTCTTCATGCTCTGTTCCTCCTTGATAGGGTGTGTATACCGTACTATGATACCGAACGCGTTGGTATGGCTCTACTCCGTTACGAACAAGTAAACAACCCTAAAACCTGCTGTGATTCGCGATCGAGCGCCCCACCTCCTTTCTTTCGAATGCGTCCCGTTCGACTGAGGCGCATATGGCCGCGTAAACGGCGATCCTAAAACGACCGTAATCCCGGACCTCCCTCATGCCGAACTACGATCGTCACCGTTGACAAAATCGTCGGCACTATACCACGGGTGGAAAAACGTGTCAAGTTTTTTTTCTTTTTTATCAAGCCGGAAGAGCGTCGGAGGCGCTTCGCCGCTTCAGATCATCAGCAGTCGCGCCCGCGTTTTCCAGGCCCAGAGCCGCTCCTCCCTCCGCTTATATCCCGGAGAGCGCCTGAACATCTCCAAGGCGGTCCGATAGGCCGCGACCGCCTTAATCCGGTCGCCGGCGCGTTGATAGGCCACGCCCAAAAGGTAATGGCCTTCGACGCTGGAGGAGAAGATCGATCGGAACTGCTCGAGCCGTTCCGCCGCCGCGGCGGCCTGTCCCTGATGCAATAGAAATTCACCCCAACGCAGGTAAGGCTCACCGTACCGAAGTTTTGGACTTCGTTCCAAGGCTTTCCGGATTAAACGTTCCCCTTCCGGGCCTTGACCGGTCCAGAGATACGAAAGCCCGAGATCAAAGACCGTCTCGTCCGAATCGGGCATGCGCTCGACCGCCTTTTCAAGATGGGGAACCGCTTCGCCGAAGCGGCGGGCCTCGATGAGGGCCCTCCCGAGATCGCGTCGGGCCGTCGCATCGTGGGGATTGACCGAAAGCTCCCGCTGCAGCGTCCGGATCATTCCGGCCCGCCGGAAGCGCCCGAACAAGCGCCGCGATATTCCGATGAACTGGTAATCCAGCGCGAGATAGACGGCCACGATAACGAGGAGCGCGAACAACGGGCTCCCGGTTAGAAGGGTGATGAGAAAGAATAGAAAGAGATTCCGCATTAAACCTAAAGCGATCGCCGGGTCAATCGCTCAAGCGCCTGCTTGGCCGCCTGCTGCTCGGCCTCCTTTTTGCTCCGCCCCCGGCCGATGCCGAAGACCTCCTCTTTGATCATCAGATTGACTTCGAAAAGTTTCTGGTGGTCGGGACCGGACTCGCGGAGGACCCGGTAGGTGGGCAGGACATCAAACTCCCGCTGACAGCATTCCTGCAACTCCGTTTTGTAATCAACGTCTTCCCGATGCTGGTCGAGGCGTTGGAACTCTTCCTCATAAATTTGCAGGAGCACCGTGCGGGCGGTTTCAAATCCCCCGTCGAGATAGACGGCCGCGATCACGGCCTCCAGCGCATCCGCCAGGATCGAGGGTTTTTCCCGACCCCGGGTCCGCTCTTCCCCGCGCCCGAGCAGAAGAAATTCACCGACGCCCAGTCGCCTGGCCACGCGAGCCAGGGTCACTTCGCTCACGAGCCGGGCCTTCATTTTGGAAAGGTCTCCTTCCGTGGACAAGGGATAGAGCGCGATCAGACGCTCGCTGACGGCCAGATCCAGCACGGCGTCGCCCAAGAACTCCAGACGTTCATTATCCTGCGAGGCCTCGTCCTTTTCGGACGCTCGTAGTTCGTTCAGGTACGATTTGTGGGTGAGGGCGGCTCGTAAAAGATCGGTTTTGCGGAAGGAATACCCTAAAACGTTTTGAAATGTGTGGAGGCGTTCAAGCAGCATGACGGCGTTTCAATGTTCTTCATGCTTCTTGAAAATCAGGCAAGCGTTCGTGCCTCCAAACCCGAACGAGTTTGTCAGCACCGCCTCCAAGGACGCGCGCCGAGCGGTATTGGGAACGCAATCCAGATCGCATTCCGGATCCGGATGTTCGTAATTGATGGTCGGCGGAATGATACCCTTCACCAGCGCCAGGATCGTAAAGACCGCCTCGACTCCACCAGCCGCGCCCAGGAGATGACCGGTCATGGATTTCGTGGAACTGACCGGAACCCGCTTGGCATGGTCGCCGAACACGGTCTTGATCGCCCGGGTCTCTATTTTATCGGCAAAGGTGGAGGTGGCGTGGGCGTTGATGTAGCCGATTTGGGCCGGCCGCAGTCCCGCATCTTTAAGCGCCAGCGACATGCACCGGATGGCGCCGCTGCCGCTGTCCGGGGGCGCGGTAATGTGATAGGCATCGGCCGTCATCGCGTAACCGACCACCTCCGCATAGATGCGGGCTCCGCGCCTCCGGGCCGCCTCCCGTTCTTCGAGCAGCAGGAGTCCGGCGCCCTCGCCCAGCACGAACCCGTCCCGTTCCCGGTCAAACGGCCGGCTGGCGCGCACGGGATCGTCGTTGCGCATCGAGAGGGCGCGCGAAGCCGCAAACCCCGCCACAGCGAGAGGCGTAATCGCGGCCTCGGTCCCGCCGGCGATGATGGCATCCGCCTCCCCCCGTTGGATGATCCGGAAGGCGTCCCCGATGCAGTTGTTGCCGGTCGCGCAGGCCGTCACCGCACAGGAGTTCGGACCCTGGAGGTTATACCGGATGGCAATCTGTCCGGAAGCCAGATTGATGATGGTCATGGGAATGAAAAACGGCGTCACGCGCTTCGGTCCCTTTTCCATCAGGACGCGATGCCATTCCTCAATGGCATTCAGGCCGCCGATCCCGGAGCCGACATAAACGCCGATCCGGTCCGCATTTTCGGAGGTCACCTTTAAACCGGAATCATCCATCACCATCCGGCTGGCGGCGAGGGCGTAATGGATGAAGGTGTCCATCTTTTTAATCTCTTTTTTTTCGATATAGTTCGCCGGATCGAATCCCTTGACCTCGGCCGCAATTTTCACCGGCATATCGGTCGTATCGAACCGCGTGATGCGGCCCACCCCGCTGACCCCGCCGCATAAGGCTTTCCAGGTCGGGTCGACCCCGATTCCCAGCGGGGATACGACCCCCAAACCCGTCACGACCACGCGGCGATTCAGAACCCCACCCCCTTCCTCACACGCAACGATCTGGATATAAAAAACGACGAACGGCCGGCCTCCGGCGGGCCTTCACTATACCCGTTCCTTGATATAATCCATGACGTTTTGCACCGTGAGGATCTTTTCGGCGTCTTCGTCCGGAATTTCAATGCCGAACTCCTCCTCAAAAGCCATGACCAATTCAACAGTATCAAGAGAATCCGCGCCCAGATCATCGACAAAAGAGGCATCCGGTGTCACGTCCTCCTCATCCACTCCGAGTTGCTCCACAATGATCTTTTTCACCTTTTCATCCACGGCTGCCATTGGTTTCTGCACCTCCCCTCTTCAATTAAAAAAATAACAACGGAAATGAGACCGTCATCCTGTCAAACCATCAACATGCCGCCATTGACATGCAGGACCTGTCCCGTGATATATCCGGCTTCTTCTGACACCAAGAATCGAACCGCGTGGGCGATGTCCTGGGGCGTCCCAAGCCGCCCCAACGGTATCTGTTTCATCAAATTCTCCCGAACATTCGCCGAAAGGGACTGGGTCATCACCGTATCGATGAATCCGGGTGCCACGGCATTGACGGTGATTCCGCGGCTGGCGTACTCCCGGGCCACGGACTTTGTGAAACCGATCAAGGCCGCCTTGGACGCGGCGTAGTTGGACTGTCCCGCATTTCCCATCACGCCCACGATGGACGCAATGTTGACAATCCGTCCGCTACGCTGCTTGCTCATCGTAGAAATAACGGACTTCGTGCAATGAAAAGCCCCTTTCAGATTCACATTCAAGACCAAATCCCAGTCCTCTTCTTTCATTCGAAGGAGAAGGGCGTCGCGCGTGATGCCGGCGTTGTTGATCAAAACATCGATTCGACCGAACTCCTGGATCGCCCGATCCACCATTTCGGCCACGGCTTTGCCGTCGGTCACGTTGGCCTCCACCGCCAGGCACCGGCGCCCGGAGGAGGCCAGCGCGTCGGCCGTCTGCTTCGCTTCCCGAAGATCGACATCCGAGATCACCAGATGGGCGCCGTCTTGAACCAAACTCTCCGAAATGGCCCTCCCGATGCCGCGGGCGCCTCCCGTTACGATGACCACGCGTCCTTTCAAGTCCATCTTTTTCCATCGCTCCAATCAACGTCCGCCGGGTTTAAACCGTCAGGGCGTCCAGGGTCTCATCCAAGGTTTCCGGGTCTTCGATATGATACGTTTTCACGTTTCTGTCGATCCGTTTGACCAGACCGGATAACACCGTGCCGGGTCCGATCTCCACAAACGCAGTAACCCCTTCTTGAATCATGCGTTCAACGGTGTCGACCCAGAGAACGGGAGACACCAATTGCCGGACCAACGCCTTCTTCGCCAGGTCACCGGACACGATCGGCGCGGCCTCCACATTCGTCACGACCGGAACCTGCAGCGGAAGAAACTTCACGCCGTCGAGGTCCCGGGCCAGCCGTTCAGCCGCCGGTTTCATCAAGGCACAATGGGAAGGAACGCTGACGGCCAACGGCACGATCCGTTTCGCACCTCTCTCTTTGGCCAACGCCATGGCCGCCTCGACGGCGGGACGGTTTCCGCCGATGACGATCTGAACCCGGGAATTGATATTGGCCGCCGAAACGACGCCGTGGCCTGAAGCCGCCTTGCAGATTTCTTCCACCGTCCCTCGATCCAAGCCCAGGATGGCGGCCATCGCCCCGCTCCCCTCCGGAACAGCCTCCTGCATATACCGCCCCCGCTTCTGGACCAGGGTTACGGCATCGGAAAACGCCAAGCCGCCGGCCGCCACCAGCGCGGTATACTCGCCGAGGCTGTGTCCGGCCAGCGTGGACGCCGAGAGGCCCCTCTCCTGCGCCATCCTCCACGCCGCGATGCTGGTCGTGAGAATCGCCGGCTGCGTGTGCTCGGTCAAATTCAAGCGGTCGGCGGGACCCTCATGACAAACCGTCGCGATATCAAACTTCAGCACCTCCTGAGCCGTGCGGTAAACCTGTCGGGCCACATCGGACGCCGCGAACAATTTCTCGCCCATTCCGACATATTGAGAACCCTGGCCTGGAAACAAAAAAGCGACCGTCATCGTCGAAGTATTCAGATATTGCTTAAATCGTATCTCGAAGTCAACAAAAAAATATCCTCACTTCGCTCAAAATGGAGTGGATAAACAGGTTAGTGGGAATTCGTCCACCGGGTTGCCGCCGCCGAGGAGGATCTTCGTCGTGTCGCTAGGATCACCTACCACCGAACAAGGGCCGAGGCCCATGTTAAGCCGGCCCCGAAGGCCTCGAAGAGCAACAGATCCCCGTCCTTGACCCGGGCCTGGCGAACCGCTTCATCCAGGGCGATCGGAATCGACGCGGCCGACGTATTGCCGTAGCGGTCCACATTGAGCACCACCTTTTCCATCGGCAGACCCAGCCGTTGAGCCACGGCCTTAATGATCCGGATGTTGGCTTGGTGGGGAATCAACAGGGAAAGTTCGGAGGGTTGCACATGCGCGCTTTTGAGGGTTTCATACACCGCTTCTTCCAAGGTCCGGACCGCCACTTTAAAGGTTTCATTGCCCTTCATTTTGATGTACGGTTTCCGGTCGGCCAGCATCGATGGAGACGGCGGGAGGCGCGAGCCCCCGCCCGGCACCTGGATAAGGTTCCACAACCGGCCGTCGGAATGGAGATGGGTTGACAGAACCCCGTGCTCCCCTTTCGTTCGCTGCAAAACGGCTGCCCCGGCGCCGTCTCCGAACAGGACGCAGGTGTTGCGGTCGGTCCAGTCGATGATTCGGGACATCACCTCACTTCCGATGATGAGCACATTTTTATAAACCCCGTTTCGGATATACTGATCGGCAACGGAAAGGGCGTACAGAAATCCGGAGCAGGCCGCGGAAAGATCAAAGGCCGCCGCCTGATGCGCTCCAAGCCGGTCTTGAACAAGACAGGCCGTTGATGGAAAGAACATGTCGGGCGTGGCGGTCGCCACCATGATCAGATCCAGATCCTTTTCATTGAGCCGGGCCATCTCCAGGGCCCGGCGGGCCGCAGGAATCGCCAAGTCGGACGCCGCTTCGCTTTCATCCGCGATCCGCCGTTCCCGGATGCCCGTCCTCTCCAGAATCCAGTTTTCGGTCGTATCCACGAGGCGTTCCAGATCCCGGTTCGTCATAATCCGCTTGGGAAGGTAGGAGCCGGTGCCGATGATTCGGGTTCGCATTCAGTCTCGTCTTTGGGATTGGAGGTACTCTTCGTGAACTTTGCTGTAGATGGTCATGCTCTCTTCGATATCTTTCTGAATCCGCTCATTCACCCGACCTTCGGCCTGGGTCTTGGCCACGCGCAGGGCGTTCTTGATGGCCTTCGCGGACGACCGTCCATGGCAGATGACCGAGATTCCGTTCACACCCAGCAGCGGGGCGCCACCGTACTCGGCGTAATCCATCCGTCGCCTGAACCGCTGAAAAGCGGTGCGGAGAAAGAAATAACCAAGTTTGCCACCCCACACGGCCGCGATTTCGCGCTTCAGGAGCTTTCCAAAAACATCTGCAAGCCCCTCACTGATTTTCAGGGCGACGTTGCCGATGAAACCGTCGCATACGATGACATCCGCCATACCGGAATAAACGTCCCTGCCCTCGACGTTGCCGATGAAATTCATGGGGCTTGCTTTTAGGATTTTAAACGCCTCTTTGGTCACCTCATTCCCCTTGGAATCTTCCTCACCGATGCCGAGCAAACCGATTTTAGGATGCGACTTTTGCAAAACCCACTCGGCGTACTCATGTCCCATGGTCGCGAACTGAAACAGGTTGAGGGGCTTGCAATCGACATTCGCGCCGACGTCGAGTAGAATGGAGTGCCCCAGCAGGGTAGGTAACACAATGGCGATCGCGGGTCGCTCCACCCCCTTCAGAGGGCCGAGAATAAAAAGGGCCGTCGCCATTGTGGCGCCGCTGTTTCCCGCGCTGATCACGGCGACGGCCTCGCCTTTCCGGACCAGCTCGGTCGCCACCCAAATCGATGACTCGCGTTTTCGGCGGATCACCAAGGACGGGGCCTCATCCATTTCGACTTTTTGAGCCGCGTGCACGATGGAGATATCGAGACCCGCAACGGCGTGACGGCCCAACTCTTCCCCCAGGACGGTGGAATCACCGACCAGAAAAACACCGACCCCGTATTCCCGCGCGGCCAAGACGGCCCCTTCAACAATCGGTCCGGGCGCGTCATCTCCGCCCATCGCATCGACGGCCATTTTCATTGTCATCGCCTTCACCGCTCCGGCACCCCGGAAGTTCGGACCTTTTCCGTTGTCTCGTTTCGACTAGGACTCTTTGATCGCAATGATCGTCTGTCCCTTGTAGGTTCCGCAATTCAGGCAAACAAAATGGGGTCGCTTGGGTTCACGACATTGCGGGCAGGGAACAAGGCTGGGTGCCCGCAGCTTTTTGTGGGTCCGTCGCTTGTCTCTTCGGGATTTGGAAATTTTGTGTTTCGGATGTGCCATATGGGATTAACCTCACATTATTTTTTGATGATCTTTTTCAGTTTCTCCTGTAAAGGGGTCATCGGACGATGAAGATCCTCCACCGCACAGCGACAAGATCCGCGGTTCAAGTCCAGACCGCACTGAGGACAGAGTCCACGACAATGGGGCCGACATAACGGGTATGTCGGCAGGGACAGTAAGACTTGTTCTCTGACCAAATCCGTCAGATCGATGGTGTCGTCCGAATAGAAGTACTCATCCAGTTCTTTTTCCTGCAGTTCATGCCATTCACCCGATGGCCGGTCGGTCTTCGATTCCTTCGGCACGAGTGTAATTTCGAAGGAGGAACGGACCGGATAGGAAAGCGCCTCCAGGCACCGTACGCATTGAAGCTTCGCGCAGGCTTTGGCTTCCCCCGAAACATGGACCGCGTGATCCATCAGAACGAGCCGGGCCCGAATATGAATGGAATCCGCAAACTCGACGCCGGAATCGTTCAGAGCCAGCGTCGAGGGATCCGCTTGGCAGTCAAGATCAAACCCCTCGTTGGGTATATCCGATCGATGAATCTTCATCTAACACCGTAATAAAACTTACAAATTATAGAGATCACGGGACGCTTTGTCAAGGAAATTAACGGCCTTGATGAAAATGGACGTGTACGCAAAAGCGCCCTAAAAGTGGTAATATGTTTTTATGGAATTCTTATACCGTCATTCCCCAGGAAAACTTCGGATCGGTCTTCTCCTTTTTCTGACCGTTCTTGGAGTCGGCGTTTACCTCGGCTTTGAGTTGGCCCCCTATTGGATCAACGCCTACGAAATGAACGATTTTCTGGCGGAAAAAGCCCACACAGGACAATTGACCTCCGATGAAGAGATCCGTCGGTCCATTATTGCAAAGGCGCATGAATTGGACATCGAACTTACGGATCAGGATATCGAGATTAATCGATCCTCGACGGACATGACCATCTCAACCGCATGGGAGCTGAATTACAACTTCTTCGGTCTTTATTCTCACACCTTTACTTTTGCTCCCCGCATCCACGTTAAACACCAATAAACCCCAACCCGGTCATGGGCGGAGCCGTCCGCGGGCTTAAGGCTAAGCCCGGCGCCTCCCGCCGCCGATGGAAATGAAAATACCCGGCCGCAGCGATCATCGCCCCATTATCCGTACAATAGGTCGGATTGGGAATGTAAAGCGATCGTCCTCGTTCCTTGCAAACGCCCGCCAATCGTCCACGGAGAACGGTGTTCGCGGCCACACCCCCCGTCACACACACGGATGACACCCCGTATCGATCCGCCGCTTTGATCGTTTTTTCAACCAGGACATCCACAATGGCCTCCTGAAAAGCCGCCGCAAAGTCCGGGACATTCTGCTGGCCGCATGCATGCGGAAAACTTGATCGTTCCAAATAATAACGAAGTGACGTTTTCAACCCGCTGAAGCTCATGTCCAATGAATCGTTCTTGAGATAAGGTCTTGGAAAATTGATTCGGGTCGGATCACCCGTCTTGGATATCCGATCAATCTCCGGCCCTCCCGGATATGACAACCCCAACATCTTGGCTCCCTTGTCAAAAGCCTCGCCCGCGGCATCGTCAATGGTCTGTCCCACTAATTCCAAAGGACCGTCGGCCGGGACAAAATAAATATTGGTATGTCCCCCTGAGACCACCAAGGCCACGGCGGGCAGTTCAATGGACCGGTTTTCCAAGCGGACAGCTGCAATATGGCCTTCCAGGTGATTCACGCCGATCAGTTTCAGGTTATGGCGGTAGGCTAACGCCTTCCCGAACGAGACACCCACCAGCAACGCCCCCATTAACCCGGGCCCCTGGGTAACCGCGATTCCGGAAAGATCGCGCAACTCGACTCCGGCCTTTTCCAAAGCGGTACAAACCACGTCGGAGATGACGGCGACATGCTGACGAGAAGCCAACTCCGGAACCACCCCTCCGTATTTCCGATGGATCTGTTCCTGCGAATGCAAAACATTGGACAATACTTTACGGCCATCTTCTACAACAGCAGCGGCGGTTTCATCACATGATGTTTCAATTCCTAAGAAAAGCACGCACTCTCCTTCTTATGAACCCCTCGATCGATCTGAATCTTGAGGGCGTCCGCTTGCAAGAGCAGGTTGGCAAGCAACCCCGACCGTGAAACGGAGTCCTTCTATAAAGAAGCTAGGGCAAATGATTGAGATGTTTTTTGACCAGCTGAACGGCTTGCTCCTGTTGAGGGGAGGCCAAAACCAGAAACGATCGGTAATGTTGTTTGGATTCTTCAATATAGCCAGCCCGCTCAAGCAGGATCGCATAATTCAGATGGGAATCCGGAAAATTGGGCTGGGCCTGAACCGCCTCTTGAAAAAGACGTTTAGCTTCTTCCAAACGATTCTGCTCTTGATAAAGCAGCCCAAGATTATTCATGGCTTGAACGTTCTCGGGATCCATTTGCAAGGCGGTACGGTAACGGGATTCGGCGTCCCCATCGCGCCCTTCCCTCTTCATTACGAAACCGAGATTGTTTTGAATCACCGACGAACGTGGATCTAAGGACTCCGCCAATAAAAATTCCCGTTCCGCATCCCTCAATTTTCCCTTTTCAAGATAATCTGCGCCCTTTTTCTCATGGGCCTCGGCCGAATCTCCGGTGGCAACGGATTGCTGACGGGACAACGTTTTAGAACCGATCCCTTGTGTTTTGGATGCGACCGATGAAGCGGGAATATCTAGGGGTAGCTCCACGTTTGAGGTTTTTGCAATCCCCTTTTTAACAAAGACACGTCTTAGGGCTTCGCGTTCGACATACACGAGATAGGCGGAACCTATCAAACAGACCAGAATACCGATCCCGATAAGGTTGACGTGTGGAGGGAATCTGGAGGCGGTGGAAAACAGAACTCGTCGCGGTGTTTCAATCCGGGGCTCCGGAGCCTCATCCCGACTCGCTTTCTTCAGAGCCTCATGAATGATGCTCATGATGCATCTTCACCCCATGGGACGCCTAACTCCTCAGTGATGCGCTGACTCAGTCGATCAGACCTCCGCCATAACTTCGTCTTCTACAAAGGCAAGCATATTGTCTTTGAGGATCACTTTAATCCGTTTAGCGTCTTTAAAGCGCCCCTTAAGCAGTTCCTCGGACAACGGATCGCCGATGCTTTTCTGGATAACCCGGCGCATCGGTCGCGCTCCGTAAGCAGGCTCGTATCCTTCTTTGGTCAGCCATGCTTTGACCTCGGCCGTCACGTCCAGTTGAATCCCGCGATCCGAAAGCCGTTGATTGACCTCTTCAATCAGGATATCCACAATTTTAATAAGGTGTTGCTTTTCCAAGGGGTGGAAGACCACCACTTCATCGATTCGATTGAGAAACTCCGGGTTGAAGCCCTTTTTCAGTTCGGTAAGGACGTCCTCCTTCATGCGAACACGCTTTTCTTCATCGGCATCTTTCTGAAAGCCCAGCGTGGCACCTTTATGGATCAATTTGGTTCCAAGATTGGAGGTCATGATCAGCACGGAATTTTTAAAGTCGATCTTGCGGCCGAGGCTGTCGGTCAAACAGCCGTCTTCCAAAACCTGAAGCAGCATATGGAAAATTTCCGGATGGGCCTTTTCAATCTCGTCGAACAAGACGACGGAATAAGGCCGCCGGCGAACCGTTTCAGTCAATTGCCCCCCCTCTTCGTATCCCACATATCCCGGCGGGGCCCCCACAAGTCGAGAACCAGTAAACTTCTCCATATATTCCGACATATCGATACGGATCAGAGCGTTCTCATCATCAAACAAGAACTCTGCCAACGCCTTGGCCAACTCGGTTTTACCCACACCGGTCGGACCCAGGAATATGAATGATCCAATCGGTCTCTTGGCCTCTTTCAACCCGGCCCGAGAACGCCGGATGGCGCGACAGACCGCCGCGATGGCTTCCTCTTGTCCCACAATGCGCTTGTGAAGCTCTTCCTCCATATGGAGAAGCTTTTGAGATTCCGCTTCTTCTAATTTGTACAAGGGAATTCCGGTCATTTTCGATACAACATATCCCACATCCTCTTTCGAGATCACAGGCCGATTTTTTTCCTGGCTTTTCTTCCACTCCCGCTTGGCCTCTTCAAGCAACCGTTTATGCCGCTCCTCTTCTTCGCGAAGCTTAACGGCCTCTTCAAAATTTTGAAGCGTCACGGCCAGCTCCTTATCGCGAGTGACCCGCTTCAATTCCTGCTCCAATGCTTTCAGCTCTTCGGGCAGCGAATAACTCTTCATTTTGGCCCTTGAACCGGTTTCGTCAATCACATCGATCGCCTTGTCCGGCATGAACCGATCTGTAATATAACGGTCCGCAAGGCGCACGGCTTCCACGATGGCTTCTTCCGTGATTTCAACGCCATGATGTTCTTCATACCGATCCCGAAGTCCTTTGATGATCTTGATCGTTTCCTCAGCGCTTGGAGGTTGAACGAAGATCGGCTGAAACCGCCGCTTCAGGGCCCCGTCCTTCTCGATATGTTTACGGTACTCGTCCAGCGTCGTCGCGCCGATGCATTGAATCTCGCCCCGCGCCAGAGCGGGCTTGAGCATATTGGATGCGTCGATGGAACCTTCGGCCGCGCCGGCGCCGACCAACGTGTGGAGTTCATCGATGAAAATAATAATGTTCCCGGCCTGAACGATTTCCTTCATGACCACTTTCAATCGTTCCTCAAACTGTCCTCGATACTTGGTTCCCGCCACCAAGGAACCCAGATCCAAAGCAATGACGCGCCGGTTCAGAAGGTTGTCCGGCACTTCCGTCGAAACAATTCGCTGGGCCAGACCTTCGACGATCGCGGTTTTGCCCACACCGGACTCCCCGATCAAGGCCGGATTGTTTTTCGTCCGCCGACACAAGATCTGTAGAACGCGTTCAATCTCATCGGCCCGCCCGATCACCGGATCCAACGCTCCTTCACTGGCCAATTGAGTCAAGTCCCTGCCGAACTCTTCCAAGGCGGGAGTATTGCTCTTCTTTTCACGTTCGCGGGGAACGGATTTCCGAAGAAAATTAACCGTGAGTTGACGTGCCGTGAGCAAATTCGCTCCCAGACTTCGAAGAATCTTCCCGCCGATCCCTTCTTCTTCGCGGAGAAGTCCCAGAAGCAGATGTTCGCTTCCGATATGGTTATGGCCCAGTAATCGGGCCTCTTCAACCGCAAATTCGATGACCTTCTTTACACGGGGTGTAAATGGAATTTCACCGAAGGTCATCGTGCTGCCCCCACTGGGCAGGTTCCGTTCAATTTCCAGACGAACTTGCTCGGGGGAAAGCCCCATCTTCTTCAAAATCGCCAGCGCGATTCCGTCCGTTTCTCGTAAAATGGCCAGGGCCAGATGTTCCGTCCCCAGATAATCATTTTGATGGCGCTCCGCTTCTTCCCGCGCCAAGATGATTATTTTCCGCCCCTTATCTGTAAACCGTTCGAACATCGGACCTCCTTAACCTTCGCCACCCAGCATTAGACACCTCAGGGGCACCTAAGTCAGTACTACGGTGCGTTGTTTTCATTACAAGAAGAGCGGGTAACCTCTTAACGACACCCGTTTGTTTTCAAACCATTTTGAAGTCGCACCTGTTTGATCTTATTGTAACCATTGGCCAATCTATTGTCAAGATATTTCTCCTGAAACCAGGCGTTTGATTCGCAGGACTTTCAATAAAAGACACCGCATGAAGACAATGCGGCCAGTCGAGGCAATCGTCCCTACAGGATTTAAACTAAAAATCAAACTATGTAACGGGATGTGGATCTTTTGAGCGGGCAGCTCGAATGGTATCGAATTGGGAAGAATGGATCGCACGACCTTGCCATTGGAACTCCGCCAGATCAAACCCTATTTCTAGAGCGAGTTTTTCCAACTCTAAGGCCAGTTCAAGATCCTTTTTACCTTCAAGATGTCGATGTTCATACATCCCATCCCAACAGAGCAGAATCGTCTCACCCAAACAACCGAACACCTCATCCTTGTGAAGAAGCCCAAAATCGAAAGAGCATTGCATACCGGGAAGCCTTCCAACCCCGCCTTCCACTACGACCACATCTCGCCGCTGTTCCATTAGATCCAAGGGGGTGCTGGTCGGTCGACTGTCGTCAATAATCAGAGTCCCCGATGGAAGGTCCGCCGGGTTTAAAACGGCCGAAACGGCATTAGTCGCAGCCACAATGAGGTCTGCCTTGTGCATGGGAGAAAGTTCTTTGGCCAAGAGGATCGGAGCTTTGACCTGTTTCGAGATCGCTTCCCCCAGCTCATTCAGTATCTTAAGTCGACGATCCACAAGAATAAGCCTCCCAACTCTTTCGGCCAACAATTTGCTCGTCAGTGACCCGACCAAACCTGCCGCCCCTACAACGGCGACAGTACAATCTTTCAATTCTAATCCTGCTCTCCTGGCCAATGATTCCGCCGCCTGTCTGAGCAAGACGGACGTGAAAATACTGCCACTTGTGATTAGCGCTTTGATTCCGTCTAGGGCTTCCCATTTTGCGCGCATGACCGATGCAGATAGGGCACCCAGTCCAATCACATTAGGCCCCAGTTTTTCACCCAGCCGGGTTGATTGAACAATACGTCTTCGGGCCTTCCCAAGGTCATTGAACATCTGCTCCGCCGTCAACGGACAAAAAACGACACGACCCTTCATCGGCCGGCCCTCCCGGGTTTTAATGCCCGAGATAGACGGACCCAGTACCGGCCAAAGGTGACGTGAAAAGGTCTCAATAAGCCAAATCGGAGCAAAGCGAAGAAAAGGATATTTTCGACAGACATCGGAAGGGTACCTGGGATGGACAACGAATACGAAATCCACCGATCCGACCAGAAGTTGCACAACCGATCGGGGCATAAGGTGAAGAATCAAATCTCTGAATGTGCTGATCAGGGACTTCATATCCAATGGAACCCAAGTGAACGTCTTTTTATAAGTGTACAATGTATCTTCACAATGTCAACATCACGACGCCTCGTTCTACTCAAACAGGCTTCTTTGTGATATGATTAAAATTGTTGAAGCTTGAGAGGCTGTTTTCGTTTTTTCCTGAACAGGATGGAACCCCTTGGAAACGAAAACGATCATACTATTCGTAACCGCCGCGCTCAATCTAACCCTTTCCCTCATTGTCTACAGTCGCGGCGGGAAGAACCCCATCACGCGTTCTTACGCGGCTGCGGTGCTTTCGGTAGCCGCATGGGCGTTCGGCCATGGAATGTTTACGCTTGAAAATAATCCCTCCTCCCTCGTTTGGTTTTACTTTACCTACGTTGCGGGTGCCTTTATCGCGACATTCTTTTTTCAATTTGCAAGAATCTTCCCGAGCCCGACGGCCATCGCCTCTTCAGTCCTGCCGGCCAGGTTATTAAGCATCGGCTTTCCGATTCTGGTATCGGCAGGCCTGTTCATGCCAAACCTTCTGATTCAATCCTTTACACGAACGGGCCACGAGGTGCAGGTTGTTTTTATCAGGTCCAGCTACCTTTTTTACACCATCGGCTTTTCTCTCCTCATGGGATGGGGTTTTCTCCATCTCCTGACCCGATATCGTAAGTCTTCAGGGCGACAGAGAACCCAGATCCGTTATGTGGTAGCCGGAACCGGTATCGCGGCGATGTTCGGCAGCTACTTCAACCTATGGCTTCCCTGGATCGGGGACACGAGCCTGATGTGGCTGGGCCCCCATTTTTCACTGTTCATGATCGGCTTCATTTCCTACGCGATCATTAAACACCGCTTGATGGACATCCGCCTCATCCTGAGCCGCACAATTGTGTACTCCCTTCTCTTGGTCAGCACACTGGTGCTTTATACGATGCTGATCCTTCTTGCTCAGAGGTTTTTTCAAGACAAAACGGGCTATATGACCAGCCTCGTGATCGGTTCTCTCCTGATCGCCTTGGGTTTCGAACCTTTGAAAAAATCATTTCAGAGAACGACCGAAAAGATCTTTTTCAGAGGAGAACTGGACCCTCAGCGCCTGTTGGGCGAGTTGAGCGAAACCTTTAGCATGGTTAAAGATTTGGACAGTCTTCTTAAAAGCATCACCCAACAACTCTGTGAGGCATTCCGAACGGATCATGCCATTCTAGCGGTCATGACCGATTCGGAAGAATTGTCGGTGGCCACCAATGGAGAAGGTGCCGTGGAGGCGATCCCGTTTCTTAAGAATCATCCTCTGATCCAGTACTATGCCTCCGACTCTCCGGTGCATTATCTGAAGATGCCCACGAAAAGGGAAGTCCTTCTTCAGGAAGAGTTGATCGAAACAACCCACATGATCGTGTCAATCGACGAAGGGACAAGGGCGAACCTGTTCTCGGCCATGAAAGATCTTCACATCGCCATTGCCGTGCCCATTTTTACCAAGGACCAATTATGCGGACTGATCCTTTTGGGCCACAAGCGATCGGGAAACAGTTTCTTTCCGGCAGACCTAAAATTGCTGGAGATCATCGCGCGGCAGGCCAGCGTGTCGATCGAGAATGCTCGTCTGTACAAGACCCTCCAGCAGCAAATGGAGGAACTCAAAGGAAGCCAAACACAGCAATTGATCCAATCGGCCAAGTTGGCTTCCATCGGGGAATTGGCCACCAACGTGGCGCACGAAATTAACAATCCCCTCACGAGCATTTTGGGGTTTACGGCTCTCATGCTCGACGACATGGACGAACATAATCCTCACAAGAAGGATTTGAAAATCATTGAAAGCGAAGCGATGCGGTCGCGGGACATTGTGAGAAACTTGCTGGATTTTGCCCGGAAACGGGGGATCAAAAAAGAACTGATCGACATCAATCTACTGATTCAGAAGACGTTGAACCTGCTTCGCCATCAAGCCGAGATTTCCAATATCGTATTGAATGAGGAATACGGATCGGATCTGCCGCCGCTCATTGTCGACGGAGATCAAATGAAACAGGTTTTCATCAACCTTTTGAAAAACGCGTTTGACGCCATGCCGAAAGGCGGAACATTGACTGTAACGACCTTGGCTCACGGCCTCGATGGTCTATCGCCTCAAAGGACGTTCGCTGAAAACGACCCCGTGTTTTCACGGAAGACGATCGAGATGCGATTCCAGGATACGGGTGAGGGTATTGACAAAGAGCACATCCCCAAGATTTTTGATCCTTTCTTTACGACGAAAGAAGGCATGGGAACCGGTTTGGGCCTGGCCGTGAGTTACGGAATCATCGAACGCCACGGCGGCCGGATCGAGGTCTTCAGCGAACTGGGTACAGGGACGACGTTTGTCATCAAGCTTCCCGTGAAGGAAGAGGCCGTTCTCCACAATTAAACATGACACCACGATGCCGCAAGAAAAAGTCCTGGTCGTAGACGACGAGCCGACAATCGTAGAACTCTGCACCCGTGTCCTGACGAAAGAAGGATACCGCGTCAAAACCGCTTCCAACGGATTGCAGGCGCTTCAGATCTTTCATGAGGAACCGTTTGACCTGCTGTTGACGGACATCCGGATGCGCGGAATGAGCGGCCTCGAGTTGATCGACGCCGCCAAAAAGCACGACCAGGGAATCGCCATTGTCGTGATCACCGGTCACGGCACCGTGAACATGGCAATCGAGTCGCTCAAACTCGGCACGCTCGGCTTTGTCATTAAACCGTTCACGATGGAGGAACTGCTCGCCGCCGTCCGCCACGCCACGGAAAAAAATCGGCTCATCAACGAGAACATTCGCCTCCGATCCCTCATGCCCCTGTTTGAAATCAACCGGCGGCTGGTGACCACCGACTTGGATCATCTTTTCAGAGAAGTCTCCGAGAGTGCCCGCATTGAAACGAAGGCCGACCGCGCTTCGCTGATGTTGTTTGACGAATCCCGCCAGGAACTGCAGGTGAAATCCCACTCCGGGTTTGCCGTGGTCGTTCCTTCCAAGATGACCAAGAAGCTCGGTCAGGGAGTGGCGGGCGTGGTCGCCGAGACAAGAAAACCGCTGGTCATCCAGGGAGGCGTTCAACAAAATCCGGGGTTGGCGAACGTTCTCGAAGACACCGGGATTCTCTTCTCGGTTTCGGTCCCCCTCATCGGAAGAGGGTACACACGGATTTCATCCCTGACCCGTCCGCCTGCGACGCACGAACGGCTGATCGGGGTGCTGAACATCTCAAAAAACAACCCCGGCTCCGGACCGTTTACCGAAAGCGATCTGGAGCTGGTCACGCTCCTGGCCGGCCAGGCTTCGGCCGCGATCGAGAACGCCCAGCTCTATCAGGAGCTTCACCAAAGCTATGTCAAGACGATCCGGTCACTCGTGGCCACCATCGAGTTGAAGGACAGTTACACCTCGGGTCATTCCGAAAATGTTTCGAGGTATGCCGCGGCGCTGGCTCAGGAGATGGGATTAACGGCGAACGAGATCGACGAGATCGAGATCGCCGGAATCCTTCATGACATCGGGAAAATCGGAAGCAGCGAGGATATTCTTCTGAAAAAGGACCGTCTGACGAAAGACGAATTTGAAGTGATGAAGGCGCATCCCGCCAACGCGGTTAAAATTCTAAACGCGGTGGGGCTCTCCGAGAACATCCTCATGATTGTTCTCCACCATCACGAACAATGCAACGGGAAAGGATACCCGAACGGTCTCCCGCGCGAACGGATCCCCTTGGGGGCGCGCATCCTGATGGTCGCGGATACGATCGATGCCATGACGTCCGACCGCCCCTACCGAAAAGCGCAGCCGATCGCCAAGCTGTCCGGCGAACTCCAAAAATATGCCGGGCCGCAGTTTGATCCGGATGTGGTCAAAGCGTTTGAGGGCCTGCTGCAAAAAGTCGGACCGGATTTTTTCCGTCATCAATAGTCATCCGGCCCCGCGGAAAACCCCTTTTCGAAACGATCCAAAAGACGCAGGATCACCTCGATTCCGGCCAGGTTCACTCCAAGATCCCGCGTTAATGAACAGATCATCCGGATCCGCCGGAGATCGCGATCGCCATATAGGACGGTTCTGCGACCGTCCTCCAGCACCCCCTCTTCATGACGGATCAGTCCCCTCCGTTCATAGGTCCAAAGCGTCCGCGGCCGCAACCGATAAACTTCGCAGACGGTCGAGATCGTCACGTACCGTTGAACCGCTCGCTGTCCTTTCCCGCGTCTCTTAGGCATCGTTCACCCCAGCCGGTCCCGGATTTTATTTTCGTCTCCGCGCTCGATCCTCAAGCGGCGCAGTTCGTTGAAGAGCTCCCGTTCCTTCGCGTTGATCCGGTCCGGAATCATGATCCGTATCTTGTAATGCAAATCGCCCGCTCCTTCCCCTCGCGGCTTCTCCAGCCCCTTTCCCCTCAAACGAAGACGCTGCCCCGACTGGCTGCCGGGCGGGACCTTCAAAAGCACTTTTTGATCCAGCGTTGGAACCTTGATCTGGGCCCCCAAGGCGGCCTCGTCCGCCCAAACGGGCAGTTCCGCTTCCAGATCGTATCCATCGAGATGGAAAAGCCGATGGGGCAGAACCTTGACCACCAGGTAGAGATCGCCCGCCGGGCCGCCCTGGCTCCCTTTATCCCCCAGGCCGACGAGCCGGATTTTCGACCCTTCTTTCACCCCCTTGGGAATCTTGACTTGGACCTCCCGTTGTGTTCGGATCTGCCCTTGGCCTAGGCAGGTTCCGCACGGCTGCGCCGAGGTCACGACCTGTCTCTTCCCCTGGCTGTACGCAGAGGTCATGATCATGCCCTGGCCATGGCACGTCGGGCAGGTTTCAGTCACGGAGAGATTCAACGATTTACGGGAGCCCCGATGAAGTTCTTCCAGGGACAGACCGATTTCCGACTGCAGATCCGCGCCCGGATGGGGGCCTGCGGCGAACGGCCCGGGGCCGAAACCGGACATCCGGTCTCCGAAAAACGTCGTGAAGAAATCGCCGAGGTCGAAATCCTCCGGCGGCCCCTCGAATCCGGGGCGCGCGTACCGTCGCGCGTAATCGCGGTCTCTTTGAATCTGCTCCCAATGCGAGCCGAGTTCGTCATACTTCCGGCGCTTCTCGGGATCGCTCAAAACCTCGTTGGCCTCGTTGATCTCCTTGAAGCGTTCCTCGGCCGATTTGTTCCCCGGGTTTAGGTCCGGGTGGAACTCCCGGGCCAACTTCCGGTAGGCCTTTTTGATCTCCGACTCCGAGGCGTTCTTGGCCACGCCCAAGATTTTATAGTAGTCTTTGTATTCCATCGGATAATTTACGTCTCATTTGAGGCTCAATATGTAATTCGTCAGATCGTCCAGTTCGGACGGGGTCAGGGGAAAGGCCGGCATGATCGATCCCGGCGACACCGCCCGTGGATCTTTGAAATGACGGACCAGCCAATCCCGATCCCGGGCCTTCCCTTCAAAGGAAAGATCCGGTCCCACGGCGCCTCCCGACCCATGAATCCGATGACAGCCGACACAGGGAAGCTTGGCGTATAACTCCCGGCCCCTCGTCACCGACGGATCCGTCGTCGGAACGGCATAGATCTCCTCCAGCGAAACGGTCATCAGGCCGAACACCCCGGCCAGGAACAAAACACCGATGAGGATCGCCGTCGGCCGGCGGACGGGGTTGCGCGCCGGATTTCGATCGAGGAACGGCAGGAACATCAGGACCGCATAGATCACCCCGGGCAGAATCCATGTGGCCAAGGGTTCCAGCGGACCGTGAACGTACTTGAGCCCCTGGTAGTAGAACAGAAAGTACCATTCCGGGATCGGCTTGAAGCTGGTGTCCGACGGGTTGGCCTTGTCGGCCAGGGGAAAAGAAACGCCGATCGCCATGGCCGAGACGATCAGGAAGACGACGCCCATCACGACGGCATCCATGAAGACCTGCCTCGGGTAGAACGGCTCGCTCGCGGGCCGGCGCCTCCGCTCCGTCCGAACGGACTTATTTTTACCGACGGCCCTTTTTTCTTCAAACAAACCGGCCGGACCGACCCGCCTCAGAATAAACAGATGGAGCGCGATCAAGGCGAGCGTCATGAGGGGCAGGAAGAGAATGTGAAGAGCGAAAAAACGGGTCAGGGTCAGGGCTCCCAGATGGTCCCCTCCACGGACGATCCGGACGAGGGCATCGCCGATCCACGGAACGGTGCCGACCATGTTGATCCCGATCTGCGTCGCCCAGTACGCCTTCTGATCCCACGGCAGGAGGTAACCGCTGAAGGCAAAGGCCAGCACGAGCAGGAACAACACGACCCCGACCATCCACATCGCTTCCCGGGGGGGCTTGTAAGCCCCGTACAGATAGACCTGCAGCATGTGAAGCCCGATGGCCACCACCATGGCGCTGGCCCCCCAATGGTGCAGCCCTCTCACAAAGGGGCCGAACGAAACCGACGTCATGATGAACCGGATGCTGTCGTAGGCGTGATCGGGCGTCGGCGCGTAATATATCGCCAGGAACATCCCGGTCAGGAGTTGAAGGAAGAAAAGAAAAAGGGTGGCGCTTCCGAAGACGTACACCCAGCTTGTGCCGCCGGGAATCGGCTCGCTCAGGAGCATTTCCTCGATGGGCCGGAGCCTCAAGCGCCGGTCCAGCCAATCGTGGATGGTTCGAAACATCGTCACAACTCAACCTGCTGAGGCGTTCCGGCCTTGAACTCCTTATTGATGACGAACAGGCGTCCGTCTTCCACTTTGACGGGCAGGCGGTCCAGGGGCCGGGGGGCCGGGCCGCCGACGACCTTGCCGGTGATGTCAAAGACGCTGCCGTGGCAGGGACACTTGAATTCCCGATCGCCGGAGTCCCAGTGGTAGCCGCATCCAAGATGGGTGCAAAGGGGGGAAAAGACCGTGACGGCCCCGTCCGGCTGTCGGACCGCCCATACCGATTTCGTGGCCGTGGCATCCAACCACCCGTCGCGGAGCGTCACGACATACGAGAGTTCCCGCGGGACTCCGACCGTCAAGTCGTCCAGACGGCCGGCCTCGGCCCAATCCTGAACGCTTCGACGAAAGGCCGGCGAAATCACATAGCCGACCAGGGGGATCGCGAGGACCAGGCCGATCATACCCATGATGAATCCCGTCACGCGAACGAGAAAAGTCCGACGTTCCATCCCGGCGATCTCACGAGGGTTTAAATGGTGCGTAGTGCACCGACACGTCTTCCGGAAATCAAGAACGGCCGATCACGATTTTCGAAATCGGACTTAAAGAACGGCGGTGATCTCTTCCGCGATCCGGTCCCAAAGACCCAGTCCCTTGGACGAAAGCCGGATGCGCGGGGGATCCAGAACGACCAGGTCGTCACGGCTCCATTGATCGAACGTTTGTTGAAGTCGTACGGGATCGGTCACGGGATATTGATTCCGGATCTCGTCGAGACGGACCCCCTCCGCTTTCCGCAGTCCGAAAATCAGCGCCTCCCGGCCGGCTTGCGTCGGATCGATCGCCTCGGATTCCTCGATCGCCTCCCCGCCGGCGTCGACGTCATGAATGTAGGCGTCGATATCCTCCGTTTTCGAGAACCGCCGGCCGTCGAAATAAGAGTGGGCCCCGGGGCCGAGCCCGAGATACTCCCGCTGGCTCCAGTACCCCAGATTGTGGCGACAGGCGTGACCGGACCGGGCGTAGTTCGAGACCTCATACCGGACGTATCCCGCATCGGCAAGCTTGGCGTGAGTCCACTCGTCAAACCGCACCTGCCGTTCCTCGTCGGGCAACACCAGAAGACCCCGGTCATAATCCGCCCCGAACCGCGTCCCCTCCTCGATCGTCAGGGCATAGGCCGACAGATGCTCCGGCCCGATGCCGATCGCCTCGTCCAGCGTCCGGTCCCAATCTTCCAGCCGCTGGTCCGGAAGTGCGTACATGAAATCGAGGTTCACATTATCAAACCCGGCCTCCCGGGCCGTCCCGTAGGCTTCCCGGGCGACCCGCGGGCCGTGCGCGCGGCCGAGCCTCGTCAGCTCGCCGTCCCGGAAGGACTGCACACCGAGACTCAAGCGATGGACTCCTCCGCTTTTCAGCGCCGTTAATTTTTCGAGATCGACCGTGCCGGGATTGGCCTCCATCGTGACCTCGATGTCGTCCGCAAAATTAAAATGACGGCGGCTACAGTCCAGCACCTCCAAAATTTGATCGGCATTAAAGATGGACGGCGTCCCGCCCCCCATGTATAGGGTGATCAGGCGGCGATCCCGGACCCCGGTCCGACCGCTGTACCGCGCGATCTCCTTTTTCAGGGCCGAGAGAAAGCGAAGGCTCTGGGGCTTGTCGTACCGCACCGAGTTGAAGGCGCAATAGTGGCACTTGCTCCAGCAGTATGGAAAATGAAGATAAAGCGAAAACGGCGCGTTCATGTTCGCAGTATACAACAACTCGTCCGTTCAATCAAAGCGCCGACCTCCATCGGGCCCGAGTCGGGCCGGGCCTCCCCGCGGGGGTGTAGGTTTCTAGAGCAAGGATTTGACCGCGAACGCCGGATCCCGCAGTTGCGGTTCCTTCCCGGCGAGATCCGTTTTTTGCCGAATGAGACGTTGGAAGACGGGAAACTCTTTGGCCTTGCCGTTGACCGCAAAATAGGCCGTCAACACGTTTTGCTTGAGGTAAAGGACGGTGAACGATCGATCTTCAAGCCGTCCGCGAAGAAGAACCCGGTCATGCTCGGCTTCGTCGCCGGCGAACTGCAGGCGAAGGTCGAAGAGGTCGGACCAGACATAGGTGAGGAGATCATACGGCCGGCCCGCGCCGGCCATGTTCTTCCCGGCCAACTGACCGCCGTATTCCGCGTGACCCCAGTGTTCCACACGCCGACGTTTGCCGAAAACGGGATCGGGATAATTCGCGACGTCCCCGGCGGCGTAAACGTCGGGATGGGACGATTGAAGATATTCATTCACCACGATCCCGTTGTCGACCCGGAGACCGGCCTCCCGGGCCAGTTCCACATTGGGAACAATCCCGATGCCGATGCAGACGAAGTCGCACGGAAACTCCTTTCCGGACTTTGTCGCGACGGCCGAAGCGCGACCCCGGCCCCGGATCTCGGTCACCGTCTCCCGGGTGTGGAACGCGACGCCCTTTTGCGCGCAATCGCTCTGGAAGAAGCCGGCCAGCGTGGCGTCGGCAAAACGGGACCAGATATGGGCTTGCGTCTCGATCACGGTCACCCCGACGCCCCGTTGAGTCAGGGAGGCTGCGATCTCCATCCCGATAAAGCCGGCCCCGATGATCACGGCCCGTCGGCCCGCCACGGCCTCGGCGCCGATCGCGGCCGAATCCTCGAGGGTGCGCAGATAATGGACCCCGGGGAGGTCGTTCCCGGGGATCGTGAGACGGACCGGACGTCCCCCGGTGGCGATCAGGGCCTTTTCGAAAACGACCGTTTCGGCGTTCGAGAGCGCGGCGGTTTTGGCTGAGAGCTCCAGTCGACGGACGGACAGGCCCGGCAGGAGTTCGATCCGATGGTCCCGATAATACGGTTCGGGATCATAGAACAGCTCATCCCGGGATTTTTCTCCCCGGAGAAATTCCTTCGAGAGGGGCGGCCGGTCGTACGGCCGGTGGGGCTCTTCGCCGATTAGGGTGATGCTCCCGTCGGGGTCGCTCTCCCTAAGTTGCCGGGCCGCCTCACGGGAGGCGAGACCTCCCCCGATCAATAGATAGCGGGTCGTCCTCATCGGTCCTCCGGGCTTTGTTCGCGGCACCGCCGTCCCGACGCTTCAACGCGCCGGCGCGGCCTTGTATTGAGCCAGGATCGTCTTCAGGTCCTCGCCGGTGATCGTTTCCTTTTCCAGCAGCACCGAGGCCGCGCGGCGAAGGATATCCTTCTTTTCCGCCAGAATCTTCCGCGACCGGGCGACCTGCTCATCGATGATCCGGCGAATCTCGCAATCGATCTCCCGCGAGGTCTCCTCGCTGTAATCCCCCGGCATCGGAGACTGCGCCGTCGGGAGAAAAAGCGGCTGACGCTCCATGTCGAGGGTCACCTGACCCAGCTTGTCGCTCATGCCGTAGGTCTTCACCATGCTCTTGGCGATCTGGGTGGCCTTGAGCAGATCATCCTGAGCCCCGGTCGAGACTTCATGATAAACGATCTCTTCGGCGATCCGGCCGCCGAGCAGCACCGCGATCTTGTTCTCCAGCTCCGATTTTGTCATCAGGAAGCGTTCCTCCGTGGGCAGCTGCAGGGTGTAGCCCAGCGCGGCGATCCCGCGCGGGATGATCGAGATCTTCTGAACCGTATCCACGCCCGGAATCGAGAGCGCCACCAGGGCATGCCCGACCTCGTGATGCGCGACCCGCTCGCGTTCCGCCTTATTGAGAACCCGATTCTTTTTTTCCAGCCCCGCGATCACCCGCTCCACCGCCTCCTGAAGTTCGGAAAGACCGACCTTGTCTTTTGAGCGACGCACCGCCAATAACGCGGCCTCGTTGATAATGTTCGCCAAGTCGGCCCCCACGAATCCCGGCGTCATCGCCGCGATCACTTCCAGGCCGGCTTCCGATTCCAGGGGCACGCTCCGCGCGTGGATTTTCAAGATCGCCAGCCGGCCGTTCTTGTCCGGGCGATCCACCAGGACATGGCGGTCGAAACGGCCCGCGCGCAGCAGCGCCGGATCCAAAATTTCCGGCCGGTTCGTCGCGGCCATCAGGATGACCCCCACACGCGGATCAAACCCGTCCATCTCGGACAGAAGCTGATTCAAGGTCTGCTCCCGCTCCTCGTGCGCCATGGGGCCGATTCCGCGGGCCTTCCCCAACGCGTCGAGCTCGTCGATGAAGATGATGCACGGCGCCTTCTCCTTGGCCTGCGTGAACAGATCGCGCACACGCGCGGCCCCCACTCCCACAAACATCTCGACGAACTCCGAGCCGCTGATCGAGAAAAAAGTGACCCCGGACTCGCCGGCGACGGCGCGCGCGAGCAGCGTCTTTCCGGTTCCCGGAGGACCCACCAACAGGATTCCCTTCGGGATTTTTCCGCCCAGCCGGCCGAACTTTTCCGGAGTCTTCAGAAACTCGATCACTTCTTGCAGTTCGATCTTGGCCTCGTCCACCCCCGCCACGTCGTTGAAGGTGACCTTGACCTCCTTCTCCATATAGATCTTGGCCTTGCTCTGGCCGACCGTCATAAACCCGCCCTGACCCTGCCCCAGGCGTCGGATGAAATAAAGCCAGACCCCGAAGAACAACGCAATCGGAACCACCCAGGACAGCAGCTGCCTTACCAAGGTGCTTTCGATCACACCCACCACCTTGACATGACCGGCCAGCAGATCCCGGATCAGATCGGGGTCCTCGACGCGCACGGTGTCAAAGACGCTCCCCCTCGCGTCGCCCCCGGCCTCGGCTTTCATTTGGCCGTGAATGACCGACGAGGCGATCGAAACCTCGGCCACTTTGCCGGCGGCCACCGCGGCCTTGAACTCACTGTAGGGAAGTTCAGTCGGACTGAAGATGGGTGTCACAAAGAGCTGAAACAGGACCAGAAGCCACAGGGCCGCCACGATGTACCAGACTGAAAATTTCCAATGCTTCGTATTCATGCTCCGTCATCCCGGCGGTTCAGGCGTTCCGGACCTTTCGCAGCTATTCTATTTTTAAAACTAACAGGTCGGCGGTCCCGATGTCAATGCACCGGGGTTTCGGGGCCAAAGCGGCCCAGAGGGCTTTCGCGGGAAGACGGATGCGGCGTCCTCGGGTCGAATGAAAAAGGCATTCGGCTCATCGGCCGGCGCCCTTCCCGCGCCGTCGGCTTTTAAACTTCCGATCCCGATCAAACGCGCTCGTCATATTTTACACCCAGCCAGAGCAGGCTTCCCAAGAACGCCGCGACCGCGGCCACCGTCAGGGCCGCCGGCCATCCCCACCGCTCGCCGATCCAGGGGGTCAGCGTCGGGGAAACGGTTCCTCCCAAGTTGGCCCCCATGTTCATCAAGCCGGACAAGACGCCGGAATGTTTGTGGGAAAGGTCGATCGTGCTGGCCCAATACGCGCCCACGGTCGAATATAGAATTCCGGCGCCGAGCGAAAGCAGAACGATCGCGGTGTAAGGATCCCCCGCCATCGCACCGCAGAAAATCAGCAATCCGGTCAAAACCATCCCGGAGGCCCCGACACCGGCCCGCCCTTTGCGACGGCCGTATTTTTTTGTCAACGCGTCGCTCAGCCACCCGCCCAGCGGACAAAAGACGGCCATGGCGATAAACGGCCCGCTGGCCCAGATCGATCCCTGCAAAACGGTAAAATGACGCACGTTCACCAAATATAAAAAAAACCAGGAAAGATATATATAGGCGATGTAACCCAGCATCGTATAGCTTAACGTGAGAAACCAGACCGAGCGGACTTTCAGCAAGGCGGCCACCGACGGCGCGGACGAATTGGAGGCTCCCGGTTCTTCCGGGTCCCCGGCGATCCAGGCCAGCTCCGACGCATCGACCCGGGGATGCTCGCGGGGAAAATCCCGTGAAAGGAAATACCAGGCGATCGCAACAAACACGCCGATGCCGCCGGTCGCGTAAAAAGCCGTCCTCCATCCGTACCCAACCATCAGCCAGGCGACAAGCGGCGGAGTCATCGCGGAGCCCAGTCCGATGCCGCCGATCGAAACGCCGATCCCCAGGCCCCGCTCGGACGGCGCCAGCCAGTTCGCGACGGTGCGGTTGAAATTCGGAAGGGCCGCCCCTTCACCCACCCCGATCAGAAACCGGATGAGAATCAGCGAACCGAAGGCGCCGAGAAGACCGCTATAGAATAGACGGCCCGTTTCGGCCGTCAGAACGGTGAAAAGAGACCACCACAACACGGCGCCGGTGAGGACCCGCCGGGGCCCCCACCCGTCGCCCAGCCAACCGCCCGGAACCTGGAAAAGGGCGTAGCCCAATACAAACGAAGAAAAAATCGTTCCCATCTGGACGGCGGACAACCCGAACGCCGGCATCAGCTCCTTTCCGGCCACCGAGATGTTCACGCGGTCGATGTAGGTCACCACACTGATCAGAAACAGCAGGCCCAGAATCTGCCAACGGACGCGGCTTCGCTTATTTTTGATCATCGCGCGTTATCGTCATCCCGATCAATGAACGTGATCCATTTTGAAAATCGGGCGCTCCCGGACGGAGTCGGAGTCCCGGATCATGGGGGCGGGAAACCCTTAGGGACAAACCCCGGGGACCATTCTATCCAACATCGCCCAATTCTGTCAAAGAGAAGCAGGACGATGCTTCCGTGGTCGGGAAAGTCCCTCTCGGGGTTTGGAAGCGTACGGATCGCGATCGATTGTTGCGGAGCGGTTCAGGATTGTTTTAAGGAAGACGGTCATCGCCGCACAGGCCTTCGGCCGGAAACGCACGGCGAGCCGGGCGGCTCGACCTTACGGTGAATAAGTGATATCCACGCGGGTCTTGTCCAATTTCTTGGCTGCAGTGGGAACGACGACCGCGCCCGGGCTGAACAATTTCCGATAGGCCCAGAAATAGAAGCATATCCATTTCAGCGAAAGGCGGTAGCGCACCCGGTCATAGAGGCTCATGGCCTGCTCCATTTCAACGAAACCCCGACGGTCCCGTCAAGCGGATCGTCCGTGTTCGACGTTCTAGTCAAAAATTACACCCCGAGCACGCGAGTGTCAATAACACTTTAGGGGGTTTTGAAGAACCTTGGCCTCATGGCCTGGGACGACGCTCGCCTTGGGGATGCGACCCGAGGCTTGCGCCGGGGAGGGAAACACCGCTTACGTGTAGTTTGACTTCCTCGTTTTCCAAAAGAACCAGGCCGCCGAGACCAGGGAAGCGCCCCCGCCGTCGGCCATCACGTCAAAAACGTCCGGGTCCCGATGCGGGACGAAGGCCTGGTGAACCTCGTCCGAGGCTCCATAAGCCACCGCGATCACCACCGCCCAGACCGCGACGGCCGGCGTCACGGCCCGGGGCCAAGTTCCTCGCAGGGCCCGCAACAACAAAAAACAGAACAGGCCGTATTCGGTCCCGTGGGCGACTTTGTCCCATTGGGGAAACGGGCCCTCGCCGATGAAATCCAAGGGCTGGGAGGAAACGTAGAAAATCAGCCCGGCGTAGAGAAGTACGGGCCCCCAGAGAACCCAGAAGCCTTTAGAGTCCGACCGATGAATAAACCACTCCTCTGCCGGACCCGACGGTCCGGGTCCGTTGACGGTTTGGAAAAGCTTTTTTTCAGAAGGTCCTATCGCCCCGTCAACGGCCGTAACGGGCGATGAACTTGGCTTTGGCCAAGGCGTTCTGATTCAAATAGTAACCCACCATGGCCCCGCTCGCTTCTTGCTTGAGAGGCAATTGATCCACTTTCAACGCATACACCGTGAAGATATAGCGATGCGGCTTATCGCCCGCCGGCGGACAGGGGCCTCCGTAACCCGGCTGTCCGAAATCGGTCATGCTTTGGACGCTGCCCTGGGGCGCCAATCCGCTGTCCGGCTTCCCGGCGTTGGCGGGGAGCTTGTTGACCGAAGGAGGAATGTTGAAGATGACCCAGTGCCACCATCCGCTGCCGGTCGGGGCATCCGGATCGTAAACGGTCACCGCGAAGCTTTTCGTGTCCTTGGGCGCGTTCTGCCAATCGAGTTCCGGGGAAACATTGCCGCCCGCGCAACCGAAACCGTTGAAGACCTGTTCGTTAGCGACGGTCGCTTTATCTTTCAGAACCGGGCTGGTCAAATGAAAACCCGCGGCGGAGCAGGGCACGGCGATGAGGACGATCACCAACGACAACCAGATTCGAGCCATCTTGTTCTCCTTTCGTTGAAAGAAACGGTCAAGTTGATCTTCGCCGTTTTGTCCGAATGCTCTCCATCGATCAAGGCCAAAACGGCCTCCTTCGCGGTTTCTCATTCTTCCGCGGAAGCTTTCTTCAACTGCCGGGCGATCTCCGTATGGCCGTTCCGCGTCGCACGCATCAAGGCCGTCAGGCCGTTGTTGTCCTTGGCGAGGACGTCCGCTCCCCGGCCCAGCAAGACGAACACGGTGTCCGCCTGACCCTGATCGGCCGCCAGGATCAGGGCCGTTTCACCCTTGTTGTTTTTGGCGTTGATATCGGCGCCGGCGAGCAGCAGATCCTTCACGGCGACCGCCCGCCCCTTGAACGCGGCCAGCATCAGGGCCGTCATGCCGTTGTCGGACTTGCCGTTGGGGTCGGCCCCCCGGGCCAGCAGAAGTTTCACGGGGTCGGCGTAATTATACTCGACGGTGTACATCAACGCCGTCGCGCCCTGCTTGTTTTTGGCCCGGACGTCCGCGCCCCCGTCCAGGAGAATTTTCATGACGTCGGCGTGGCCGTTGAGGCCCGCGTACATCAAGGCGGTCGCGCCCAACGCATCCCGCGCATCCACGCCGGCTTTCCGGTCCAGCAAGAGCCGAACGGTGTCGGCGTGGCCGTTCTCGGCCGCCCACATCAAAGCGGTCGTGCCGCGCTCGTCCTTCGCCTCGATGGCCGCACCCTTGTCCAGCAGGGTCTTCACGGTATCGGTCTCCCCCTCCCCCGCGGCCAGGATCAAGGGCGTCATGCCCATCGTTTCACCGGTTTCGTGTTCGTCGCCGCGGGCGGCGGACGAGACCCAAAGGACGATGAACAAGGTCAGGAGGAGCGATCGCGCGATCATTGTTTCACCCGTTTCTCATGAGAAGCCGATGGCACCGAAGCGTGGATGGCCCCATTCTATCCAACCGGACCCGAGTCTGTCAAAGGATTGTCCAGAAAATTTTTCAGCGGAACGACCGTCCACAACCAACCGACGGCCAATCATTTCATGACCTGCGCCATCCCGATGGCGATCAACAGGATGCCCGCGACGACGGCGGCTTTGTTCGTCAACTTCCATCGGACGAAGACGTCGGCGATTGCGTTTCCGGCCCAGAGGGCGAGAAAACTCAGCGCGGCCGACAACAATCCCACCCAAAACGAGTCCAAGCCGATCATCCCGGCGCTGAGGCCCCCGCCGACGTTGTTGATCGAGAGCGCAAGACCGAGGATCGTGGCCTCTTTAAAATCGATATGTCGGGATTGATCCATGTCCGCATGTTCGGGATTCAGCAAAACATGGACAATCCCTTTTTTGTTTTCGGGACCGGGTTCCACCGCGCCGTGGTCCTTTTTGCGGACATGCGGCTCCGCGATCATCCATGCGCCGATCGCGGTGAGGAGCAACATCGCCAGGACCGAAGACGTTCGTTTACTGAGAAATTCCGACAGGAGGGTTCCGGACAAAACGGCCGAGAATGAGATCACAAAAGTGATGACGGATATCCAGACATTGATGGGAGTCGTGATTCGAATTCCGCGGATACTGTACGCAATTCTCACTCCGATGTTATCGAGGTTGTTGATCAGCGCGATGAAAAATGTGTAAAAAAGATTGTGCATGGGCGACGGGTAAAAAATTCAACCTCTCCAGCTCCGGGCGCATTCTATCCGACGCCATGTTATCTGTCAAAGAATCATTTGGAAGACAGGATTGATTTTACATGCGATTAACATCCGCTTGATTTCCTCGTAACAGCCAAACCGCAAGGGAGGTCCCGTCCGCCCGCCGTGAGAGATTTTTCCGGCCTGCCCGGCTATATTACACCGCTCAAGCACTCGGGTGGTGACACCCTATTTTCGGTAATGCGCTCCTTTTTGTTTTTCCATCGGTGCGGACCCGCCTTTGAAATTAAAGGATTTTTGTCCCGTCGCTCCAATCGTTCTCCGGTATGAGAGTTGCAGAACTCTTCCGGAAAACGGTTCGGGATGAAAAAGAATCTCATCGACGGCATCAATAAGAAAACCATGCAGGCCTCGGTCGCCGACTACTCGGCCCTGAAGGGCCTTTCTCCCCCCGAGGAAGCGGCGCTGGCCGCCTGCGGGGATTGCGTGCGCGGCCGGCCCATCCTCGATCTGGGCGTCGGCGCCGGGCGCACCGTCGAAGCGCTCCGCGCGATCAGCGCCGACTACATCGGCGTCGATTACGTCGAAGAGATGGTGGCCTTCTGCCGCCGGCGGTTTCCGGGCGTGCGCTTCGAGCATGCGGACGCGCGGTCCCTGACCCGATTTCGCGATCACACTTTCGCCCTCGTCGTCTTCGCGTGCAACGGGATCAGCATGGTCGATCATGCCGGGCGGCTGGCCGTCTTGAAAACGGCCCATCGTCTCCTGGAGCCGGGCGGCTTTTTTATTTTTTCGACGTACAACAGGGACAACGCCCTCTACAAAACCTGGTTCCGGTTTCCGGATTTTTCGTTTACAAAGAATCCGTTTAAACTGGCCGTGAGATCGGCCCGCTTTTGCGTCCAAACCGCGACGCGCGCGGTCAACCGCGTTCGTCTTAAACCCCGGGAACGGCAAACGCCCGAATACGCGATCGTCAACGACGTATGCCACGACTACGCGACGATGCTCTATTACATCTCGGTCGACGGCCAGCGAGCGCAACTGGGCGCCGCGGGGTTTCTGCCCCGCGCAACCGTTTTTGACCTGAGCGGACGCGAAGTCGCCGGCGACACTCCGCACGACTCCCTCACCTATCTGGCCCGGAAGCCCTTTTGACGATCTTCAATCCGGAAGCGGTCGGCCAATTCTCCGATGAAGATGGATCTTACCCGCCTTGACAGCGGCTCAATTACTGCTATCCTTGAGATTGAGAAGACCGAAGATACTAAGATACAAAGTCAAACGGTTTCGAAAATGACGCAAAAGCCGATCCGAAACTTCTCCGCCTTTTTCTTGACCCTCATGATATTGGCTTGCGGCCGGGGAGCCAACGCAGAACAGCAGCCTAAATTCACAATCGAGACCTTGCCCGCCGATCTGGAACCCGTCGATTCAAAGATCTGGAGCGTGGGGACTTCGATTAGAATCGTCGAAGTCATGGCCCTCCATAATACTTGCGACGGGGTAGAGGGAGAGGTGAATCTCCGGGACTCCAATACGGACGTTTTCGTGAAACTGAAACCCAAGAGTCAGGATTTCCCCGCGGGGAAGGATTGCACTCCGAAGGAGGTTCCGGTTGCGGTATCGGTGACCATCCCCCACATGCCCTTCGTAGTCGGTTGCCACCATAATATTACGCTCGAAACACCCCAAGGGATAAAGCACCACGGCGTCACGATCGTTTGGTAATTTTGAGCAAGCCGACCCAAACCAATCCTGCCAAAAAATCATGGAAAGAGCCCAACCCGGCCGGAGCGGACCGGAGCAGACCCTCGTCTTGCGCCGGCCAGCCCCGTCCGTAATTCACGGCGCCGTCCCGGGCCGGAGTTTTTCCATGGCGATTTCCCGCATGCGGAATTTCTGAAATTTGCCGGTGACGGTCATCGGGAACTCCTCCACAAACCAGATGTAATGCGGGATTTTATAGTGGGCGATCTTGCCCTTGCAGAATGCCCTGATTTCCTCTTCGGTGGCGATTTCGCCCGAACGCAGCTGAATCCAGGCCGCCACTTCTTCGCCGTAATATTTATCCGGGATACCGAACACGGCCACTTCCGCCACTTTAGGATGCGTGAAAAGGTAGTCCTCGATCTCCCGCGGATAGATCTTCTCCCCGCCGTGAATGATCATTTCCTTCAGCCGGCCGGTAATCCGGACATACCCGTCGGCATCCATGGTCCCGAGGTCGCCGGAATGAAGCCAGCCCTGCCGGTCGACGGCCTTCCGCGTGGCTTCTTCATCCCCATAATAACCCACCATGACATGGTAGCCCCGAAAACAAATTTCACCGACCTGACCCAGCGGCACCGTTTGTCCTGTGGACGGATCAACGACTTTGACCTCCTGATGCGGCAGGTTCTTCCCCACGGTCTCCGTGCGACGTTCCGGCGTATCGTCCCGCGTCGTGAGATGGGTGATCGGGGATGACTCCGTCTCGCCGTATCCGATCAGGATCTCACGGCAGCGCATGTCTTCCATCACCCGCTTCATGAGCGCCGGCGGGCAGGGCGCGCCGGCCATGATGCCCGTTCGAAGCGTCGACAGATTGAACTCCCGGAATCGAGGGTCTTCCAGCTCGGCGATGAACATGGTGGGCACGCCGTGGATGGCGGTGCACCGTTCCCGCTCCACGGCTTGCAGCAGCCGTCGCGCATCGAAATGCTCCCAAGGAATGACGATGCAGGCCCCGACCGACAGGCACATCAGGTTGGCCACCACCATGCCGAAACAATGATAAAACGGCAAGGGGACGACCAGGCGGTCCGTATCCTTGAAATGCAGGTCCCGGGCAACGAAGTAGGCATTATTGAGAATATTGTGATGCGTGAGAACGACGGCTTTGGGAAAGCCGGTCGTGCCCGATATGTACTGGATATTAATGGGATCATCCCGGTCCAACAGGGCCGTCAACGCCCGAAGCCTGTCCTCCGCGACCGGATCGGCGGCCGTCAGCACGTCCGGCCAGGCGAGAAACCCGGGCTGCGGGCGTTCCGTTCGATCCGGCGCCGCCGGGTTGTAAACAATCACATGACGCAGGGCGGGAAACGCCTTGCTCTTCCATCGACCCGGCGCCCCGTCCCTGAGTTCCGGGATGAGTTCAACGAGCATCGCGATGTAGTCGCTGGCGCGAAAGCTTGGAATCGCGAACAGACCCTGCACCTCGGAACGTTGCAGCGCGTACGCAACTTCCCGGGAGCGGTAGGCCGGATTGATATTGACCAGAACGGCGCCGATGCGCGCCGTCGCCATCTGCAACAAAAGCCACTCGACATTGTCGGTGGACCAGACCGCAATGCGATCGCCTTTGTTAAAACCGATCCCCAAAAGGCCGCGCGCCAGGAGATCGATCGCACGCGCCAGTTGCGCATAGGTCAATCGACGATTCTGATGGACCGAGACCACGGCTTCATGATCCGGAAATCGCTCCGCGATCTCGGCGAAGTGCTCCGGTATCGTTGCGCCGAGCAGCGGTTCGGGACCCCCGCGATGGAAATAGCTGGATTGGGCGTGCGTCATATTCGCGGATGATATATGATTTGCACCCACACGGGCGATCGAGCCTTAGAGCAATAGAACATGAGACCGCCTTGCGAGCCTTCTCCATTGCTCCCATGTCGAAGGCTCCGATGCAAGCCGAGAAAGTGCGCGATCCCCTCCGGCCCTGATTTCAGATATCCCGGTTTTGAATCCCGGACCGCACAAAGAATTCTCAAATCATCCTTCCTCAAAAGTCCAATGCAAAACCCATTTCATTATAATTCAACCGATTGGAGAAAAATTCACCCAGGGGATCATGGCCGATGTGGTTTTCGGCGAAAATTCTTAACGAGCGGGTGTGCTGTTCGTTCCAGTCCACCACGCCCGCCTGGGCCGTCCAATCCACATTCCAATGCACTTCCTGGTAGGTCTGAAGATCGCCCGCGGCGTACAACCTGGCCCCAAGAGGGAGCGGGGGGCCGCCCTCCCATTCACCGCCGGCCTGGGCTTTCCAAGGCCTGTTTGATTCACCGATGGAAAAACCGTAGCTGCCTTCGACATAAAGGCGAAGGTCCACGTGAGGGAAATACGAGACTCCGAGGTCGATCTCCTGCCGAAGGTACGCCAGGCGCTTCGTCAGGCCCGTCCGGAGTATCAGCTCATCCCCCAGATGGTCACTCTCGTGCAGAACCTGAAGACGCATGGCCCACGGGCCATGCGATCCGCTGAGGGATAGACCGGCACGGAAATTCGCCCCAACCTGGTCAAGGTCGTGGTGGATGTCCCAACGGGGCAGGACGGCGGCAGACCCCGCGATCTGTAACTTCTCAAACGGCGGATCACCGGGCTTCAGATTCGCCAGGGCAAAGGCGCCTCCGATGGCCGTGTCAAACTGGAGCTCACCCCCGCTGCCGAAAAGGACGCCGGCGCCGAAACGGGGCCGCCTCGGGTCGGCAATATAAGGCCGGTAATCGAGCCGCTCGGGTAAAAACGCCGGAGCCCCCGGCACGACCGCCTCGGCATGAACCGTCCCGGATAAACAGCAACAACCCAGCAACACCACCCACCCGCTCACGAGACGCATCAGGCACTCCTGGGTCAGAAGTTCAGAAGATCCGGAAATACATGTATAGAAACGGCCGCGGAGCCAAAATGCCGCGCGCCGGCGCCTTCCCTGCGGGAACAAATGCCCCCCATCGAAACACCCCAAGAGATAAAGCACCACGGCGTCACGATCGTTTGGTAATTCTTGTCGGCCGATCCCGCACGGCCCCCTTCCGTCCGAAGGCTATTTAATCCAACGCTTGCTCGATCAGACTCCCCGCCCCGGCGATCGTCTTGACTGCGTCATCCGTCAGGCCAAACCGCCGTTTCAGGTACTCCGAATCGTTATAACTTAACCAGACTTTCCCGTCGTTGTCCTGCCAGGCCAGCGCCTTCAGCGGAAGGTCGATGGCCGCAGTGGGCGCCGCGAGCATCACGGGGGTGCCCGCCTTCGGGTTTCCGAAGATCAACAATTGGGTCGGGGGCATTTTCATTCCCGCCTTCTCGGCCTCGCCGCTGTGATCCACTCGGGCAAAGACCTTGATGCCCTTCGCTTTCAATGCGGCCTCCATCCGGTCGAGCGTTTCCGGCACCGAATACCGGCTGGGTCTGCTCATGATTCCATCGCCTGTTTTCATGGGAAGGACTCCTTGTAAATTTCAGCCGCCGACAACCGGGACGATTGGAACGTCAGAAGTCAAACAGGTCAAACAGGTCGCCGATGGCCGGGCTGTTCAGCGGCACGTAGGGGTCCGCTGCGGATGTTACCGGATTGGGGAGGTTGTCGCGGCTGCGGCCCGTAAGGGGGTCCAACTCCCAGTTCCTTTCGATGAACTTCAAAATGGAAACGTGGTCGCCATAGGTGTGGATCACGCGACCCGGCAGGGCATGGGAAGAAACGGCCAGAAGCGGAATCCGTGTTCCATCCCCGAAGAAATCGAGCGGTTGCACGTAACCCGAATCATAATAGCCGCCCCCCTCGTCGAACGTAACGAGAATGGCGGTATTCCCCCACAGTTCTTTATCGCTCTTCACGGCCTCTACGACCTTCTTTACAAATCCTTCGAACAAATCGAGCTTGGACGTGGCGGGGTGACCGTCTGCGAATCCGCTCGGCTTGAGGAAGGAAACGGCCGGCAGTTGATGAGCGGCGATGTCGTCAAAAAGATGGGGCTCGTCCTGAATATAGGCCGCCCTCAATGCGGGGTTCGTCATCATGGAAGTCGAATACTGGAAACCGTTGCAGATTTTGCAATAGGCGCTGGGCAAGCCGGCCACGTAACGGTCCCAGCCCTCTCCGTAATACTTGAAGGAGATGTTGCGTTCAAGCAGCTCGTCGCCGATGTGCCGAACCGAGGTCGGCGGAATGGTGAAGCGGTTCGGGCCCAGAGGGGCCGGGGTCCCGTCGCCGAGGTATCCGGGATTGTAATTGTTCAAAATGTAGTAGTGCCCCGCCTCGCAGTTCGGGTTGATGGGCCGGGCCAAGGAGGCGAGATACGCGACCACGGAGGCCACACCGGGCTGCGTCGTGTCCGAGCACTCGCTGTACGTCCCACCGGAATAGCCGTCTTGAGTGTAGTAGTTGTTGGTCCCCGCCTGCGGGTCGGGATTCTCGATCTGATTGGCGGGCGGCGTCCCGGTTTCCCCGCCGCCGTTGCTGTACCAAATATCGTCCCCGTAAAACAACATGATATGGTTCACCCCGGTTCCGCCTTCGGCGGCCTGGTGGAAATTGTCGCTCATCGCGTACCGATCCGCAAGGCTCTTAAGGTAAGGAGCGTCTCCCTTGGCGACGTTGTAAAAGCCCATCGCCGACGAACCTTCTCCGGTGCTGAGGTCGTTGAAACCCGCCGGCTGGGGCCGACCGTTGCTTCCGGCTCCGATCGTCACTTCCACCCACGGGAAAAGATCGTTCAGGCACCCGCTCGGATTCCGAGGCGTCGCAAAAACGGAGTCGCAGTCCAATTGCTGCCACATCTGATAAAACCGATGGACGGGGCTGGAGGCGTAGTCGTCGTACTGGATCGACGGCGTAATCGGAAACACTCCACCGCCCAAGGCATAGGGATTCGGGAAACGGGCATCAACCACATCCCGGGCCAGCCCGGTTCCGCCGGTCGTCAGGTATTGGGTGTAGCCCAGCGCGAGATTCGGCTCGGCCGCTTTCGCAACGGCGACGTGCGCGAAGGGCGCCTTGGTCGGAGCACCGTCCGTCATAACCGGGGGGATATTCGTGTACAGACTCTTGCCCTGGGGATGGATGGAGAAAGTCCCGTTGTCCACGGCGTTGTATTGCGCGGAAAGGGAGTAATTGGGACCCGGGCTGCCGTCCTCATTGACGATGCCCTTGGAGAGCAGGTTGGAAACAGTCTGTCCGTGCTTCGGCTGGTAGGTGGCGAAGACGTGATCGAAGGTTCGGTTCTCGCCGATAATGACGATCACGTGCTTGATGGGAGACGCGGTCGTCATAGTCTCGGCGGGTTCTCCCGCTCCCGCCGGCTGCGCGAAGGTGCGCCCGGGGGAGTCGATCATCCACTCGAAAACCGAGAACACGAGGATCAAGAGAATGATCAGAAGACCGAGGTGGGACTTGACGATTGTAAGACGGGTTTCCATGGCATCCTCCTTTTCGTATCAGGAGAGTATACTCTCTCTTCCGGGCCGGTTCCATCTGTCGGATTGGATTTTTTGCTCACAACCAACACGATCATCGCCCTACAATATTAAGAGCCGATCAAGAAAAGGTAAAATAAAGGTAACATCTCCCAGCGCCTTCATCCCGGGAACAAATCACCCCCGACGAGCTCAGGTCGTAAATAAAACGTGCCCCCGGCGTGATTTGAACACGCACCGTGCCGAAGGCGAGGAATCAAAATGCCGCGCGCCGGCGCTATCACCTTCCCCGAATAGCAGATAAAAATAGTCTCTCATTTCTCATGCGTTGCATAACCCATCCTTGCTCCATCACCCCAAATGAAAAAGGCCTCTTCTAAGGAGGCCTTTTTCATCCTATATGCCAATGGCCTTGTTATGGTATGGCAAAGTTGCCCGCCGAGGTGGCCGTCCCGTTCGGCGTGGTGACCGAGATCGGACCCGTGGTGGCCCCAGCCGGAACCGTGGCCCGGATCTGGCCCGAGCTTGGCACCGTGAACACGGCGGAAGTCCCGTTAAACTGAACGTCCGTGGCCCCCGTAAAGTTCTTGCCGGTGATCACCACACTGGCGCCCTCAGGACCGCTGCTCGGTGTGAAGCCGGTGATGAGGGGCGTCGCCGTGAAGGTGGCCGTGCAGCTCTTGTTCGCGTTCATCAGCACCGAGCCGGTGGCGCATTCCGCGGCATCGGGACCGCTCCAACCGCTGAACGTGGAACCGGTCTTTGCCGTTGCTGAGACGGCTGCGATTTGGCCGTAGGCGTACGTTCCCGCACCGCTCACCGTGCCGGTGCCCGTGCCGGCTGAATTGAGCGTCAGAGTATAGTTAATCGTGAAGTTGCCCGCCGAGGTGGCCGTCCCGTTCGGCGTGGTGACCGAGATCGGCCCTGTAGTGGCTCCCGCCGGAACAATGACCCGGATCTGGGCAGAGCTTGGCACCGTGAACACGGCGGAAGTCCCGTTAAACTGAACGTCCGTGGCGCCCGTAAAGTTCTGGCCGGTGATCGCCACGATGGCGCCCACCGAACCGCTGCTCGGTGTGAAGCCGGTGATGGCAGGTAAGGGCACCGTCACTATAAAGTTGCCCGCCGAGGTGGCCGTCCCGTTCGGCGTGGTGACCGAGATCGGCCCTGTAGTGGCACCCACTGGAACCGTGACTCGGATCTGGCCCGAGCTTGGCACCGTGAACACGGCGGAA
>Ga0335077_10000378_pt1 | contig 48422 bp, 51 predicted proteins | sample Lox_Sample_31_FD_207151 | JGI IMG/M metagenome (GOLD analysis project Ga0335077, IMG submission 207151) | Soil microbial communities from Loxahatchee National Wildlife Refuge, Florida, United States - Lox_Sample_3.1 | ecosystem: Environmental > Terrestrial > Soil > Wetlands | place: USA... | reverse complement strand
GCTCCCCCTCCAACACGCTCACCCCGTTCCAGGTGGCCACCCACATTTTCCCGTCGCGGTCGTACTTGATGTCGTAGACCCAGTTGTCCCCCAGGCCGTCGTCCGTTGAAAAACGCTTCCAGGCGTGTCCGTCGTAGCGCGAAAGCCCTCCGCCGTAGGTTCCCACCCATTTATTCCCCTTGGGATCCACGGAAAGGATGTAGACCGCGCGGGCGATGAAGCCGCCTTCCGTGTTGGCCGGCGTGAAGATCTCGTACTCCTTCTTCCGCGGGTTGAAGCGGATGATCCCCTTCATCGTGCCCAGCCAGAGATCGTCGCCGTCCATGGCCATGGTGCGGACGGGATCGTCGTGGGTGTTGAAGGCCGCCCAGGAAATCGGACCGTAGGGGGGCGTTTCGGCCACGATGTCGGGCTCGGGAGGCGGGCGTCTCAGCGCGCAGGACGAGAAGACTAGGGCCGATCCGGCCAGGACCACCGCCACAAAGAACCGAAGGGGCGCGTTTGTTTTCCGTCGTGTTGATTTCATAAAGACGTTCATGATAGCATAAATCGGATCCTATCGGCAAAGTAGATTTTAGTCCGACGCATTGTATAAGGTCCCGTTCCAAACACGGGCGGGTGGCAGGACCCGCCCGTCTTGACATCTTGTTGAACAAATGACGAATTCATCCGATCCCAAAAACGTCCGCGACGTCGTCATCATCGGCTCCGGCCCGGCCGGCCTGACGGCCGCGCTCTATGCCGCGCGGGCCGACTTAAAACCGCTCCTGATCGAGGGAACCCAGGCGGGCGGCCAGCTCATGATCACGACGGACGTCGAGAACTATCCCGGATTCCCGGAAGGGATCCTGGGGCCGGAGCTCATGAAGCAGATGCGGACCCAGGCCGAGCGCTTCGGGACGGAATTGATCCGGGGGGACATCACGGCGGTCGATCTCAAAAAGACCCCGTTTCACCTGACGGCCGAGGAGGGGACCTATTCGACCCGCTCGCTGATCATCGCCTCCGGCGCCTCCGCCAAGCTGCTGGGCCTTCCCTCCGAGCGGCGGCTGATGGGCCGCGGGGTGTCGGCCTGCGCCACCTGCGACGGATTTTTCTTCCGGGGCAAGGAGGTGATCGTCATCGGCGGCGGAGACACCGCGATGGAAGAGGCCACCTTCCTCACCAAGTTTGCATCCAAGGTCACGATCGTCCATCGCCGGGACAGATTCCGCTGCTCCAAAATCATGGAGGGCCGCGCCAGGACCCATCGGCAAATCGGGATCATCTGGGACACCGTGGTCGAGGAAATTTTGGGCGATCCGGTCGTCACCGGCGCGCGTCTTAAGAACGTGAAGACCGGAAACGTGACCGAGATGAAAATCGACGGCGTGTTCGTGGCGATCGGGCATGAGCCCAATACAAAGCTTTTCGCCGGTCAACTAAACATGGACGAGCGGGGCTACATCGTCACGAAGAAAGAGACGACCGAGACCTCGCTGCCGGGCGTGTTCGCGGCGGGGGACGTTCAAGACCCCCGCTACCGCCAGGCCGTCACGGCGGCCGGAACCGGCTGCATGGCCGCCATGGACGCCGAAAAATATCTTGAGAGCCTTCCTTAAAGCGCCGGCCCTCTCCGTCTTGATTTTCCTGACCTCCGCCTGCGCGGCGGCGCCTCCCCCTCCCCCGTCCGATCCCGAAACGGCGTGTTATCATCCCCACTGGACCATCCCGCTCGATTTCAACAAGGTACGACGCGCGGCCCAGCGGACCTTCATCCAGCACACCGGGTCGTCGCGGTATCTGACGATCTTCTCCCCCGGACCCTTCGAGCGGTCTTACTATTTCGTCATGTCGCCCGATCCGAGCGAGGCCTCCATCGAACAGAGCGAGCACAAGGGCGTGATGCTGGATACAGACGGCAAAGGGAGACCCGATTGCTTTATCCTGGGAGGCGGAACGCTTCCGGACGCGAAGGGAGAGCCCGTTCCCTATAATTTCTTCGCGATCGACCGGGACGGAAACGGGCGGATCGAGGCCTTTATCAGCGAGGACCTCGATCTCGACGGCGACCACGTGATGGATCAATACGTCCGGGCGCTCATGACGGATCCGGACCCGGAGGGCCATTTCCGGCGGGGGACTTATCAATCCGACGGCGCGTCCACGCCCATTCCGAAAGCGGGTTTTGACTTTCTACTCAAAAAACCGCTCTACGACGAGCCGGTGCCCTTCGCCGACAACGAAACGACCCAGATGACACTGTTTGCGGAGTTGGAGAAAATTTGGAAGGAACTTCAAGGTTACAAGTAGGCGCAGGCCCCTATGCCCGTCCATGTCCAGGGCGGCGGTTCAAAAACAAACGGCATTGTGCTAATATCCTTGAAACTTCACGGGCGCGGGAATGAGATTGGATGAAGGACAGATTGAGGTCGTAGACGATGCCATGGCGGAGATCCTGCGCCGGAAAGAGCCGTGGGAGCGGATCGCCATCGGCTTTGGTCTTTGGACCGGAGCCCGGAAGATGCTGACGTCGTACCTGGCCGCTTCTCATCCGGATTGGACGGAGGAACAGATCCGGCGAGAGGTCGCCCGAAGGATGTCCCGTGGAACCGCATGAACTCCTGCATGCGGTGGTGGAGGTTCTGGAACGGCTGCGTATCCCCTACCTTGTAACGGGGTCCATCGCCTCCATGGCTTACGGCGAACCCCGTCTGACCAACGACATCGACATTGTCGCCGGGATTCAACCGGGGCAGGTCGGCGATCTCCTTGCGGCCTTTCCCGCCCCCGAATATTATTTGAGCGAAGAAATGATCCGGGAGGCTCTTCGGCGGTCCGGGCAATTCAACATCATCCACCCGGCGTCCGGCTTAAAAGTTGATCTCATCCTGCGTCGCGACACCCCTTTTGATCGGAGTCGCTTTACGCGGAAGAAAAGACTACGGCCGGCCAAGGATTATGAAGCCGATTTTGCCGCCCCGGAAGATGTGATCCTGAAAAAAATGGAGTTTTACAAAGAAGGGGGTTCCGAGAAACATCTCCGCGATATCACCGGCATTATGAGAATTAGCGGCGACGAGGTGGATTGCGGTTACATCACCGACTGGGCGGAACGCTTGGGCGTGACGGAAATCTGGAACGCCATCCTCAAGCGCCTCAAACACTGAGCCGCCCCGTTTTTGCGGGAGTCTTCGGTGTCGGTGTGGCGGGTCAAGCCATAGATGAACGTTCGCTGTTCCCTTTTTTCACGCGCTGGTGTATAGTGCGACTCGGCGGGAAGCAAGCCGCGATCTCTTCACCCTAAACGTCGAAGAAGGGAAGACCATGAGCAAGGGAATGGACAGTAAAAAGCAAACCAAGAAAGCGCCGGCGAGGACCATGAAAGAAAAAAGAGCCGCGAAGAAAGCCAAAAAGGAAGCCAATCGTTCCTGGAAATAAAACGGCCCGGGTCTTTTAACCGCCTTTAAGCCCTTCCCCTCCCCGCGCGCGAGTGAAACCCTGAGCTTAAGTCGAAGGGCCGGAGGGGAGCTTAATGTTTTTTCAGGTCCGACCGGGCTTTTGACCTATCGTCGATCTATCCTATCCGAGTGGTTTTCATCCATCGACCAATTCGCCGGGTTGCCTTGGATGTATTCGCGAGTGCGATTCAACTCGTCATCATTCCGGATAATGTGTTCGTAATAATTCCGTTGCCAAAACGGTTGTCCTGAACAGGACAACAGACGGTTGACCCGTATGGCCGACATCGATTTGAACGTGCGCACAACATCCCCCAGTGTAGGGGCGCTGCTTGCTGCGCCCTGTTTATCGGGCAGGGCAAGCCCTGCCCCTACAAGCGCAAGGATCCCATGTACATGGTTGGGCATGAGGGCAAACGCGTCCAATTCAACCGATGGAAACCTTGCAGGGAGATCTTTCCACACGCGTTCAACGATCCTTCCCGCGTCATTCAAAACCATCCGGCCATCGAATATATCACCGAACAAGCATTCCCGGTTCTTCACACAGACCGTCACAAAATACGCTCCCGTCCGACTGTATTCATAGCCCTTCAAACGGATGGATCGCCGATGATGAATCTCGGGCATGTACCGGCTTTTCATCATGCCTCCTCACCCTCACCCCCCCGCGCGCGAGGCCGGAGGGGAGCAAAGAACCTTTTTCTTAAAACACTTTTTTCGACCTCAAAAAGAGACTTCTAAGATCAAAAAACGCCCTTTATTTTCCAGAATCTCTTTGCCTTCCAGAACGTTACTCAGGTACTACCTGATCACGGTTATTCCCATACGCCAAACCTTTGCTCACACTTGCCACAAAGCATCCTGGATTTCCAACCATCCTGAACGCGCAGATTTGGCGCGTCCGATAGCCGGATATAACCGGTGGCAGACGTATCTCGAAGCCATTGGAAGACGAAACTCGGGACAATGTGACTTGCCCGGAGGTCGGAAGATTCTCCGCATAAGGCACATTCAACAAACTTGAGATCATCCACATACATACAATGGAAATGGGGACGGATTTATTTTTAATGCTTTAGGAAAGATGTACAATTCACTGCGGAGCATGGGGCCTCGATTTTCCCTCCGGCGGATGTCGTCGCGTGCAAGAATCATGGACGGTGGGGACGGCCCCTGCCCGTCCGGCAGGCGGGCGCGCCGGAGGAATGTTAGGGCGGATTATATCGGTTCAGGTGAAACGAGTCAATAAGGCGTAAGGGATAAGGAGTGAGGGGAGGATGGCAAGCGGTTTACTTCCGCTCCTTTCCGTCCGATTCTTTTTCCAACTCTTCAATCGTCGGCAATTGGCCCATGATCTGCTTCGGCAGAGAGTAAGTCAGCTGATAAATGGAATTTGTGCAAGCGCCTCTTGCACAAAGGGGAAGAATTATTTCGTTACTTCAGCGCGACTTCAAGCGGCTTCTTGCTCAGCTTGCTGACCCTGAGCACGGAGAAGCCCAAAATATTTCCTGCCTGATCCACTTTTTCCATCACCTGATCATTCTCCGTCTCACGGAAATAGCCTTCCTTCTGCTCAAAAATCACCTCGAGATAATCCCCTTCCGGGTCATACCACAGTTTCACGACTTTCTTGGCCATATCACGTCTCCCTTCTTGATCGTATCCGTCAAGTGGACTGGACATTATACAACGGTAGGGGCTTGATTAATCAAGCCCCTACAATTTCACCCTCTACCTCTCTCTCTATCTATATATAATGATGCAAATCGAATATATTCGTCGCGGCGGAGAATACAATTCAGTTGGGGGGAATCTTTCTTAATAATTAAAAGATTGCGCAAGACTCGTATTCGTGTATGGTTCAAGTCGTCGCGGGACGACGAAGGGCCAATACTTTTTTCATCTCGGCCGCCGACTTGGTGTTGAAGACGGCCTCGCGTGTGAGCCAGCCTTTGCGGGCGATCCCGACGCCGTAGCGGACGTCCCCGATGCCCTCGACGCTGTGCGCATCCGGATTGATGCTGACGGGCACGCCCAGCTCCACGGCCGTAGGGCAGACCCGCCAGTCAAGATCGAGCCGCAGCGGGTTCGCGTTGAGCTCGATCGCCACGCCGTGATCGCCCGCGGCCTGAAGGACCTTCCGCAGGTCCACCGGATAGGCTTCGCGCGTGAGGAGCAGTCGCCCGGTGGGATGCGCGAGGATCGTGACGTAGGGGTTTTGGAGCGCCTTGACGATACGGTCCGTCATCCCGGCCTCGGTCATCTTGAACTTGCTGTGGATCGAGACGACCACGAAATCGAAACTCGCCAGGACGTCATCGGGATAATCGAGCGAGCCGTCCGGAAGGATGTCGCACTCGGTGCCCTTGAAGATCGTGATGTCCTTGTATTTTTTCCGGAGCGCGTCGATCTTCTCCTGCTGCTCCCTCACCCGTTCGATCTCGAGCCCGTGGGCGTATTGCGCCGAGCGGGAATGATCCGAAATGCCGATGTACTCGTAGCCCGCCGCGCGCGCCGTCTCGACCATCGCCTCCAGCGTGGCGCTGCCGTCGGAATAGACCGTGTGGTTGTGAAAGATGCCCTTGATGTCCTTCTCCTCGATCAGCTTCGGAAGCCTCCCGGCCTCGGCCGCCGCGATCTCGCCCATGTCCTCACGCAGCTCCGGAGGAATGTAGGCGAGACCGAGTTTCGAGAAGATCTCCTCTTCGTTCTTGCAGGGAATGAGTTTTTCTCCTTGAAATAGCCCGTACTCGTTCATCTTGAAGCCCAGACGCTGCGCGCGCCCGCGCATCGCGACGTTGTGCTCCTTGCTCCCGGTGAAATGGTGCAGCGCGTAGGGAAATTCGGCGTCCGAGACGACGCGGAGATCGACGTTGATGCCGGACTTGAGACGGACGGAGGACTTGGTCTCGCCCTTGGCGATCACTTCTTCCACTTCCGGAAGCGTCGTGAAGGCTTCCATCACGGAACCGGAAGACTCCGCGCTCACGAGCAGGTCTATATCCTTCACGACCTCTTTTCTCCGCCGCAGGCTGCCGGCGATCGCGATCCGCCGGACCGTCTTGTGAACCTTCAAGGCATCGTAGAGTTTTTCGGCCTCGGCCGCCGCAACAGGATAATGGAATTGTCCCTTCTGCTTTCTCACGTACTGGATGCCCTGAAGGATCTTTTCCTGCATCCGCGGTCCGAAGCCCTCCAGTTTCAAGAGCCGGTTCTCGTTGCAGGCGTACTCCAGCTCACCGATCGTCGAGATCCCGAGTTGGTCGTGAATCAGACTCGCGCGCTTGGGGCCCAGGCCCGGAATTCGGATCATCTCAAGCAGTCCGGCCGGGACCGCGGCCTTCAGCTCCTCGTAATAGGCCAATTTCCCCGTCGTCACCAATTCGCTGATTTTTTCAAACAGCGCCGCGCCGATCCCCTTCACCTCCTTGAGCGCGCCGGAGCGGACGGCCTCATCGAGATCCATATCGAGCGCGGCGATCGTGCGGGACGCGTTGGCGTAGGCGCGGGACTTGAACGGGTTCTCGCCCTTCAGCTCCAGCAGCGTGGCGATCTCATCTAAAATCTCGGAGACTTCCCGCTTCGTCATCGAATCCTTCTCGCAACTTGTGGTGGCAGCTTGGCCAAGACCGTAAACCGCGACTCGGTTGAGATTTGGGCACCGCCTTGGCGAAGGACGCGGCCCGCCAGGGCCAATTTTCCGCAGAGCCCCTTCGGAAAATTGAGCGGACGAGCCTTAGCCGGGTCAAATCTCAGCCGTTGAGCGGACGAGGACTTGGCCAAGCCGCCACCTTAAATTTCACGCCGTAAATGGCATCAGTGCCTTTGCATTTCTCTGAAGGCCCGCGCGCTTGGGACGGAGCAGCGGCGTGTCGCGGAAGGCGGCGCGGAATTCCTCGTCCGATTTTAAAGCCAGCACCTTCTCCAGGTCCAGCCAGGGCCCGGCGCCGTGATCGGGCCGGAATTCTTCGACCGCGGTCGGCTTTGAACGCGCGTTATAAGGGCAGACCTCCTGACAAATGTCGCAGCCGAAGACCCAGCCGTTTAATTTTGGGATCAACGCATCCGGAATTTCAACTTTGTTCTCGATCGTGAGATACGAGATGCAACGGTTCGCATCAAGATGGTACGGGGCGACGAGCGCGCCGGTGGGACAGGCGTCAAGACACAGTCGGCAGCTTCCGCATTCGGAGGTCCGGGCCGGGCCCGGCTCCAACGCCAGCGTCGTCAGGATCACGGATAGGAAAACCCACGAGCCGAATTCCTCCGTGATGAGCAGCGTGTTCTTCCCGATGAAGCCGATCCCGGCCTGCCGCGCGAAGGCCTTCTCCAAAACCGGTCCGTGATCGACATAACTCCGGCAGTCCGTCTGCGCGCCGGACGCCTCGCGGATAAAAACCTCCAATTGCGACAGCCGCGCTTCGATAAGATCATGGTAATCCCCGCCCCAGGCGTAACGCGAGACGCGGCCCATGCTCGGGGCGCGGCGCCCTGCCCGTCCGGCAGGCGGGGCCGTCACCCGACCCGGATCGGAAGGCCGTTCCTGCGCGTAATTCACGGCCAGCACGATCACGCTTTGGGCGCCGGGAAGAAGGGCCCGCGGCCTCGACCGGCGACGCGGATCGCGCGCCATGTATCCCATTCCGCCATGCCGCCCTTCGGCCAGCCATCGCGAAAGCGCCTCGTCGTCCTCATCCAGATCACCGGCCGAGGCGATTCCGACGGCGTCGAAACCCAGGGCCCGCGCCCGGTCAAGGACCTTCTGAGTCAGGGAAGACGGCATGCCTAACTCCGCTCTTATCTACCGACAGGAACCGGGGGAGGGGAAAACAACCGTTCAGTTGGTTTGAGCCGAAGCTCCATAGCCTCGGGCTTTTTTCCGGAGCGACTCGAGGAGCTCGAAGGGCACGTGAAGTTTGCCCAGGCCGACACCCAGATCGATTCCCGGCTTGTGGGCCCCGTGGAAATCGGATCCGCCCGACGGCAGCAGGCGGTACTTCCCGGCCAGCTCGCGGTAATAACGGCTCTGCTCCTCGGAATAGGTGCTGTAGATCACCTCCATCCCGTCCAGACCCGTTTCCGACAGCGTGTCCAGCAAGGGCTCCAGAAGGGGCGAGGGCTCCTTGAACAAGGTGAACGGATGCGCCAAAACGGCGACGCCGCCGGCCTCATGAATCGCGGCGATGGCGTCCTGAGGGCTGAAGCGAAATTTTTCGACGTATCCCGGCGCGCCCTTTTTCAAATACCGCTCGAAGGCCTCCGGCGTCGACGAGACGTATCCCTTCTGAATCAACACCTTGGCAAAATGCGGTCGGCCGACCTGGCCGCCTCCGGAAGCGGCGACCACCTCGTCATAGGTGATCTTCAAACCCAGGGCCTGAAGCTTTTGAACGATCTTCGGGTTCCGCTCCCTCCGGGCCTCCTGGAGACGCCGCAGGCGCCCCCCGAAGCCTTCATTCCGGCGATCGACAAAAAACCCCAGGATGTGCATCGTGCCGTCGGGATGATCGGCGCTCAGTTCCACCGCCGGAATCACCTCGATTCCCAACCGGGCTCCTTCGGCCGCGGCTTCGTCCACACCGTCCACGCAGTCATGGTCCGTCAGGGCCAGGGCGCGAAGTCGTTTCGTCGCCGCGTAGCGGATCAGTTCCACGGGGGTGAAACTGCCGTCCGAAGCCGTGCTGTGGGTATGGAGATCGATCCACCGGTCGTCCGTCACGATCGCGCCCGCTTTTCGAAGGGGGTTTCGGAAGCGCCGGACAGATGTCCCAGTCGTTCAAGAACGGCGATGATCTTCGCCGCCGAGGCCTCGGGGCTTTCTTTGTCCGTTTCGATGACCACGTCGGGACGAGTCGGCTCTTCATACGGATCCGACACCCCGGTAAAGTGAGGAAGGTCGCCGGCCAACGCCTTTTTGTAAAGGCCCTTGACGTCCCGTTGGATCAGGACGTCCATGGAGCATTTGACAAAGACTTCGACGAAGTCCTTGATCTCCTCCCGGGCCTGGTCGCGGCTTTCACGATAGGGAGAGATCGCCGCAACGATCACGATCACGCCGTGCCGGGTCAGGAGTTGGGAGACAAAGGCGATCCGCCGGATGTTGGTGATCCGGTCTTCCCGGCTGTACCCCAGATCCTTGCAAAGATTCAGGCGGATGACATCTCCGTCCAGAATCTCGAGCCGCGTGACGCCCCGCTCCCGAATCTTGTTCCCCACCAAGTGGGCCAGGGTTGTTTTGCCGGCGGAGGGAAGGCCGGTTAACCAAACGGTTACTCCTTTGGATGACATCTCTATTTTTCTCCTGCCGGGTAATGTATCGAATCAGCAAACCCTTGTCAAGGCGGGAAAAATGAAGATTCAACGGATGCATTCAATTTCCGTTTCATGGAATCCGCCGGCCGATCGGGCATGAAACGCGACGCCGAGGTAAACGATATGCCGGAGGCCGGACTCGAACCGGCACAGGCCTTTCAGCCCGAGGGATTTTAAGTCCCTTGTGTCTACCATTCCACCACTCCGGCCGATCTGAGAGGCTTAATTTAAGGGGGAGAGGCGGCGGCTGTCAAGACGCAACCGCGGTTTCCGATTCAGATCCCGTCCCGGACAATCTGATCGATTTGGTCCTGGATCTTCCGGGCCAGATCGCCGTCCTTCGGCGCAAGCTTCTTGGCGTTCCTGAACTCCTGGAGCGCCGCCTCCGGTTCCATATTCAGCCGAAGGTAGCGCGCCGTGTGATAGGTTCCTTCCAAGGTCTTCCCGGTTTGAAGATAAACCTGTCCGAGATGATAATTGGCGAAGGCATGGTCCGGATTCCGCCGTACCGCTTCTTCATAGGCCTGCCGCGCCTCTTCCGGCCGCCCGGCATGCTCCTCGACCATGCCGAGAACAAAATACGCCGACGGAAGCTCCTCGCCCGGTTTCGACTCCTTCAAACTTTCAAGCGCTTCGGCTTTCGCCCGATCGATGTCCTGGCTCTTTAAATACGCCGTCGCCAGATCGGCATGATAAACCGGGTTGGTCGGCGACACGGCCAACGCCGCCCGATATTCGGCGATCGCCTGGGCCACGCGGTCCGTGGTCAAATAAGCCAGGCCGGCCAGGTAATGATGCCGCTCATCCGGAACGGCCCCCGCCGATCGCTCCGGAAACAGTTGAGCGGGATCCTGCCATGTCTCCGTTTTGGCCCGGATGATGGTCTCCACGCGTCCCCAGTCGATGAACTTTCGAGGCGCGGCCAGGACGTGGTCCACCGGGCGCACCATGCGAAGCTCGCTCAGATGGATACGATCATCCAACTCCGGGTGGGTCTCAAGGTAGGCGGGCATCTGGTCCCCTCCGTTGATTCTTTCATAGTCCAACAGGGTTTGAAAAAAATTCAGCATTCCCTTCGGGTCATATCCGGCCTCTTTGACGTACTCCATCCCGGACGCATCGGCCTCGTCTTCGTTCTCGCGGCTGAAATGAAGCTGGGCGGCGGTATTGGTGGCCAGAGCGATGCTGCTGCCGGCCGCCCGGCCTCTCGAAAAGAGGATGGCCGCAATGGTGGCCAGACTCAGCGCCGAGATCTGGGACTCGTTTTTAAAAAAGTGGTTGTGCATGACGTGGCCGGTTTCATGGGCCAGGACGCCGGCCAGCTCATCCTCCGTGTTTAGTTTGGTCAGAAGCCCGTCAAAGACGAAGATATATCCTCCCGGTATGGCAAACGCGTTGAGTTCAATGTCGTCGAGGACGAAGTAATGAAACGCCTCCGGATCGCCTCCGGCGGCCGCGACCAGGCGGCGGCCCACCTGGTTCACGGCATCCACGACCTCTTGATCTTTGATGAAGCGGTACTGTTTCCGGGCCTCCTTCAGGAATTCTTTTCCAAGTTCCTTGCCGCGGTCCTGCGGAATCTGCGGCTCGGCTTCAGGAGGCGCGGCGGACGGAGGCGGATGCCGCTTCGGGGGCGCGGCGCAGCCCGAGAGCAGGATCGAAACGCTTAACAGAAAACAGGTCGCTTTATTCATCCAGGACATGGCCGATCGCTTGATTTTTAGGGCAAGTCTCCCTCAAATTCCGGCAGAGGGTCCGGGTTTTAAGAAGGGCCGTCTTGTTTCGACTTATCCGGTTTCGGGACCGTAACTCGCGCCGTTGCAATCCAGGCAGATGAAGTCGCCATCGATATTCACGGTCGGTTCCCCGCAAAAAGGACATTCGGGACCCGGTATGGCAGGAGGCAAAATAGGGAGCTCTATCTCATCTTCATCATCCATCGTTATTCCGTACTCCCGGCCAGATCATCAATCAGGATCTTATTCCGGTCATAGCAATTCACGCAGAAATCATCCGAGATCGCGTCCGAGACGGCCCGGCCGTTTCGATCCAGCTTGCCCTCCGCCCTTAACATCGAAAAACAGGCGTCGCAAACCATAAAAGGCCCCCGGGTGGACATCACCGCATGCACCGTGCTTTCTCCTCCGCTGGCTTGGGTCCCGATCATCTCATTTCGGGTGAAGCGTTAGACGAAATAACGTTCCGCATTCTCGATGTATTCATTCAACGCCGGCGTCGAGTCCCGATCGACCAGCGTATCAAACTGGATTCCGGCGATATACGCATCCTTGAACGGCGCGGACCAGCGGACTTGTCCGGATAGGTTCTCCACCGTCAGCTTGCCGTCCTTGTCGAGAAACGACAAAGCCATCTTGACCCGGCTGCCGGGGTTCATTTTCTCGGGTGTATAAAGTTCCAAGCCCCCCCGGCTGATCCCCCCCACATACGCCGCGAAACGGGTGTGATCGTCGACGCAGACGATGTCTCCGACCGACTTGATCGTCACCCGCTTATGCTGACGTTTGTTGGTCATATCGTACGGGATGAGGGTGCAGGCACGACTCTCATTATGACTGAGTGTCTCGAAACCTGTCAAGAAGTAAGTCCTTCCACACGTCAAACCTCGCATGGAATCCGATCGATCGTTTTTCCTTGATGGGGCCGCATCTTGCCTTTTCCACACGAGTCCGGTATCTTATCACCGGCTTTTCCCGTACGGTTGTTGCGGTCCGCCTGAAAAGATCGCCTGGCTTAACCATCGATGGAGGCCGCCATGGATATCGCGCGAAAAACATTTTTTGTGATTTCAACGGAGGATCGGCCGGGACAACTGGCCCGTTTTTCAAAACAGATGTCGGATCATGACATTAATTTGGCGGCCGTCTGGAGTTTCGGGACGGGCCGGGGAAACGCCGAGATCGTCGCCATTCCATGGGACGCCGCCGTCTTCAGAACCGCGGCCAGGGAAGCGGGCTGGGTGTTCCGCGAGGGCAGCTGCTTTCATCTCTCGGGCGAGGATCGGGCCGGCGCGCTGGCCGACACCCTCGACCGGATTGCACAGGAAGGCATCAACCTCCACGCGGTCGATGCGATGGGGTTTGAAGCCCGCTATTCGGCGTTTGTCTGGTGCGACGAGACGGAGGTCGAAAAGTTGCGAATGGTGTTAAAGGGATGGTAGGAATTTTTGAATCGGGACGAAGAAGGATTACGGCAAACCTCGTCCCTGGGTTAAGAGCCGGGTCATTCCTTCCACCGTCAGAGGTTTGCTGAACAAATAGCCTTGCATTTGGTCGCAGCCGAGCGAACGCAAAAACCGGAGCTGCTCTTCCGTTTCCACGGCCTCGGCGACCACCTTCAATTTTAAGCTGTGTGCGAGCGTGATAATCGCACTCACAATCGCTTTATCATCCGCATCGGTGGTGACATCGCGCACAAAGGAGCGGTCGATCTTCAAGGTGGTCACCGGAAAGCGCTTAAGATAGCTCAGGGAAGAATAACCGGTTCCAAAATCATCCACCGAAATTTCCATCCCCAGGGCGTTCAGCTGACGCAAGGCCACCGCCGTGGCCTCGGCGTTTCTCATGATAATGCTTTCGGTGAGTTCCAATCCCAGGTATTTCGGATCGAGACCGATTTCGTCAAGCGTCCCGGCAATCGTTTGGGGCAAGTCTTGTCGGTGAAATTGGCTGGCCGAAAGATTGACCGCGACGCGGATGGGCGGAAGACCGGCCGATTGCCACGTCTTGTTTTGAGCGCAGGCGGTTCGCAAGACCCACTCGCCGATCGGTATGATCAGGCCCGTTTCTTCCGCCAGGGGGATGAATTCGGCCGGGGAGACGATCCCAACCTCCGCGCGCTCCCAACGAATCAAGGCCTCCGTGCCGATCACCCGGTCGGTGGTCAGGTCCACGATGGGCTGATAGTGAAGTCGAAATTCCTTCCGTTCCAGGGCACGTCGAAGACTGTTCTCGAGCGCCAGCCGTTCAGAGACCTTCGCATTCAAAGCGGGCGAATAGAGTTGGTAGGTGTTTTTTCCCTGTTCTTTTGCGCGGTACATGGCGGTATCGGCATTTTTAAGAAGGGTTTCATAATCCTTTCCGTCATTGGGATAGACCGCGATTCCGATGCTGGTGGTAATATACAGCTCCCGGCCGTCCAGATTAAACGGGGCCGAGAGGGCCGTGAGTATTTTTTGGGCGATGTTCAGGGTATCCCCGGGTTTTGCGAGATTATCCAGGATCAGCACGAATTCATCGCCGCCGAGCCGGGCCACCGTGTCCCCCTCGCGGATGCAGCCCGTTAATCGTTCCGCAACCGCCTTGAGCAAGCGGTCGCCAAAGGCATGGCCCAGCGTATCATTGATGTTCTTGAAGCGATCCAAATCAAGGAACAGGACCGACACCAGGCGTTTGCTCCATGGGACCCGCGTCAGCGCCTGGGCCAGACGATCGCAGAGAAGGGTGCGATTGGGGAGGTCGGTGAGCGTGTCGAAATTGGCCAAATAGGTTAGTCGTTCTTCCGCTTGCTTCCGTCGGGTGATGTCTCGGAAGCTCCAGACTCTTCCGACGCTCTCCCCTCCGATTCGCTGAGGTTGTGAATAGCGCTCGAAGACCCTTCCATCTTTAAATTCCAGCAGGTCGTAACTTTCCGCTCCCGACTGCGCATACAATTCTCTCACTTTTCTTAAAAACCCCTCCGGGTCTTTGAGTTGATTCAGAACGTGGGCGATGGCTTTTTCATCGTCCCGCGATGCGACAACCGCGGGCGGGATGTTCCACATCTCCACGAACTTTTGATTAAAGCTGACGATCTTTCCTTCGCGATCGACGACCAGAATGCCGTCCGCGGTGGATTCCAGCGTCGCTCGAAGGAGAGAAAGCGATTGGCCCAATTCCTCATCCGCCCGCCGGCGTTCGGTTTCGTCCTTCAACGTTATCACCGTCCCCACGGTCACGCTGTGCTCGCGGATCGGGCTGCTGATGGAGTCGACGGGAAGACGGGTGCCGTCCACGCGCAAAACCGTTTTTTCGGCGACGCGCGGCGGACTGTCCCGTGGAAACTTCTCCACGGCGTCGGCCGGGCGACGCGGTCCCCTTCCGTTGGATTCCTGCAGGATCCGATCGATGGACTGCCCGATAAGCCCCTCCACGGGATAACCCGTCATCTTCGTCACGGCCGGATTGGCAAAGGTGATCCTTCCATCGAGGTCCAAACCGACGATGCCTTCGCCGGCGGAGTTCAACACAAGGTCGGCGCGGGCCCGGGCCCGCTCGCTCACACGCCAACCCACCAATAGCGCCACGCTTTCACACAGGATAAACCCGGCATGGATGACCGCCCATTTCCAGGGATGCATCAGCGCATCATGATGGTTGAATACGGCGGTCGGAACGAACTGACCGGTGAGTCCGTGTTCGACGGCCACAAAGAGGATCGCGAGCAGGTAGGGAATCCAATCCTCGTAGATCGCAATGACGGCCAGCACGACGAAAAAATGAAAATGGGCCTCGATATAACCGCCCGAAAACTGGACGAGGATCGCGGAGGACGTTACGAGACCGATGCTGGCGATCGCAGACCGGTAGCTGCGTTGAATCCGGTTCCAGGTCGCGCCGAGGGCCATGGCGGCGACCACCGCCCCCTCGCTTGCGCTTTGAACGACTCCAAACCCTTCGTACACTCCGAAGACCGCGAGTCCGATGGCGTGAAGGTAGATCAGGATGAGAATTCCACGGTGCCGCACCCTCCATTCCTCTTCGGAGAGCGCCCTTCCCTCCGGAATCATATTCCAAATGATTTCAAGTAACGAACGGTCGTCCGACCGTTTACGTTGGGCCCTGATCTCTTTTGCACTGAATCGCTTCATCATCCGTAGAGGTGGATACCGAGAAAGGTCATCGTAATGAATCGCTTTTTCCCAAACTTCGCACTCGTTTTAATTATAGCCGTTGCATCGGACGGTGATCTGACTAAACCCGTTTTCTACGCCGGTGCGGACCGAAAGGCAAACGATTTCTTGGGGTTTGAATTTGGCCGGAAAAGGTGGAGTACGCCAAGTAATTTGTCCCGGCTTATGCCGGAGCACGACGGCGTGGGGCCATGGGTATCGGCGGGGCCGGTGGGACAAGCGGGCTTGTTCTTGCAAAGGCCGAGGCGGATAATTTTTACTCTAACATGGCATTGGGCCGAACGATGATCTGCTTGCGATCCGCCGTGTTGAATTTGACCTGATCCATCGGGGCGCCAAAGTCCGCCGCGATTTCCTTGACGACCTTTGTAAAGAGCAGGAACCCGGGTTTGCGGATTATAAAATTCAATTTGTGGCTGTTTTTATCCTCTTGATCGCCGAAAAAGATGGTTTGGATATTCGAAAATGCGTCCGGATTTGACGGGTCAACCTGCCTCTCCCTGGGTTCGAAAATGATCACCGGCTTCCCGTCCGTGCGCGTGAATCGTACAATAATTTGCAAATACAAATCGAAGGGCGGATTGAGGCCCGTCTGTCCATATTTTTTATACTTGGTTATTATAAAACCGACATCTTTATCGGCAAGTTTTATATCAAACCCCAGGCCGATCAGCCTGGAGGTCACCATCTCATATATCTTTTCCTGGTTCTTGATCGGTACGACCCGGGCATCCACAACGGTCTTATAATTGATCCCACAACCGGTGAAGAAGACAGGGCTCAGAGCGACTAGGATGTAAAATGGGACTTTTCGACGCTTCAAAATCGGCCCGGAAAGAATGGAGGCGGCGGGCGGGATTGAACCGCCGAATCGCAGTTTTGCAGACTGCTCCCTTAGCCACTTGGGTACGCCGCCTTTTGTTTTTTCTTATATCATACTCCCGCCGAGAGCCGCAAGGGAATTTCGGCCCTACAACGCGTCCAAGTCCAACATCTTCAGCACGCGGGCGGTTTCAGGCGCCACGGATTTTCCGGTTTTCCGTTCCAGATAGCGCAGGTGCTCCGAGAGGAACCGGAGATCCTGAAGCCTGTCCACATCGTACCAGAACGGGAGAAGCGTGAGGTTCAGATCGTTGTTCGCGATCCGCGCGAGGGTCTGCTCCAGAACCCGCTCCGTGCCCCAGTCGATGCCGTCGAAAACCGGCGGGACCGATCCCGAACAGCCGATGAGATAATAGCCTCCGTCGGTACTGGGTCCCAGGACAAGCGGAGGCGTTTGGGAACGCTTCTCGAGCTGTTTAAACGCGTCTTGGATGGAAGCGACGGGAAGCGTCGGAAGATCCGTTCCGACGACCACGGCAGGGTCCAAGCCCAGGCGGAAGGCTTCTGCGATCGCGTTCCGCATGCGATCCCCCAAATTCGACCCTTCTTGATCGATCAATGTCAAGCCGAATCGGTCCGCGAGCCCTTTGAAAAATGGATCTCGCCGCGTCGAATCGCACGCGAGAATACGCTTCACGCCTTTCAATAACGCCGTGGCGTTCAGGGTATCCAGGATCAATGCCTGAGCAACCCGGCCGGCTTGATCCGGCGACAGATCCGGTAGGAGCCTTGTCTTTGTCCGGCCCGGTTTTGGGACCCTCGCGAAAAAGATCAGGGCTTTTTTTGCGGTCGGCACGACGACACCGTAGCATCCGGCCCCTTCAATTGTCAATCGCGCGCGCCGTCGGCTTGACGGTATGAGGGACGCTTATTATAATGGTAAAAATATCTTGACGCGGATGAAACACGACCATGGAATGGCTCAAACATATCGGCTGGATGGCCCTGGCGGTGTTGTGCGCCGTGGCGCTCGCCATTGTCACCGGAATTTTGAACCCCGCCGAAGAGGTGAACGGGCTCTGGCTGGTCGTGGCCGCGGCCTGCTGTTACGTTCTCGCGATCCGATTTTACGGCGGGTTTCTTAAAAAGCGCGTCGCCGACTTGGACGACCGGAGGATCACACCGGCCCACCGTCTCCGCGATGACCAGAACTTTCAACCCACCAACCGGTTCGTTCTGTTCGGCCATCACTTTGCGGCGATCGCCGGGGCCGGCCCCCTCCTCGGTCCGGTTCTGGCGGCTCAATTCGGATACCTGCCCGGTTTTCTCTGGATCGTGATCGGCGCGGTTCTGGCCGGCGCGGTCCAGGATTTCATCATCCTGGTCGCTTCCATGCGACGAAACGGCCGTTCGCTTCCGCAGATCGCCCGGGACGAGATCGGGCCTCTGACCGGAATCGCCACCACGATCGCGGTGCTGTTCATCGTGATCGTCGCGCTCGCCGGACTGGGTCTCGCCGTGGTCAACGCGCTCTATCACAATGCCTGGGGCACCTTCACGCTGGCCATGACGATCCCGGTCGCTTTCCTCATGGGCCACTACCTTCAGCGCTTCCGGCCCGGTCGGGTGGGCGAAGTGTCCGTCATCGGGGTCTCGTTGTTGCTCGGCAGCCTGTTGGCCGGCCGCTGGGTCGCTCATTCCGGCCTTGCGCCGTACTTCAGCCTTGAAAAGGACTCCTTGGTCTGGCTTCTCGCCGGTTACGGTTTCCTGGCCTCGGTTCTTCCCGTTTGGATGCTCCTGGTTCCGCGGGATTATCTCTCCACCTTCATGAAGGTCGGCGTGGTCGGACTTCTCGGCGTCGGCGTGATCCTGATGGCCCCGACGATCCAGATGCCAGCCGTCACGGCCTTCATCCACGGCAACGGCCCGATCATTCCCGGCCCGCTCTTCCCGTTTGTCTTCATCACGATCGCCTGCGGCGCGATCTCCGGTTTTCACGCGCTGGTTTCCTCCGGAACCACGCCCAAGATGCTCCAATGCGAATCCCACGCGATGATCGGCTACGGGGCGATGCTCATGGAAAGCTTCGTAGGCGTCATGGCTCTGATCGCGGCCACGGTCCTGATCCCCGGCGACTATTTCGCGATCAACACAACGCTCCCGGCCGACGCACTGGCGTCCCTGGGCTATCCGACGGCTCACCTCCAGGAACTCTCCCGGTTGGTCGAGGTGAATGTAGCGGGCCGGCCCGGCGGGGCCGTTTCGCTGGCCGTCGGCATGGCCTCGATCTTCTCCTCGCTTCCCGGAATGAAGGCGTTGATGGCCTACTGGTACCAGTTCGCGCTGCTGTTCGAAGCGCTCTTCATCCTGACCACGATCGATGCCGGAACGCGCATCGCCCGCTATCTGATCCAGGAAACGGGCGGGCGGACCTTCGCGCCGCTCAAAAACCTAAACTGGTGGCCGGGGGTCGTCCTGTCCAGCGGACTGGTGGTCTTCGCCTGGGCCTACCTCATCTCGACCGGAACCATCGGAACGATCTGGCCGATGTTCGGCGCGGCCAACCAGTTGCTGGGCACGCTGGCGCTCTGCGTTGGGACAACGGTGCTGATCAAGATGGGAAAGGCGAACTATCTGTGGGTGACCGTTCTGCCGATGGCCTTCGTCGGGATCATTACCTTGACCGCCAGCTATCAGTTGTTCTTCCTCTACCTGGCCCAGGCCGGTCAGGCCGAGGACGCATCCCGGGCTTTCAGCCTGCGGCTCGACGCGACGTTGGTGGGCATCGTCGCCGGGCTGGCCGTGATCATCCTCGCCGACTCGGCGATCAAATGGTACGGCTACCTCATCCAGAAAAAACCGTACACGACGACCGAAGTGGGCGCGGAAGAATTATCCCGGGCCACCACGCGCCCCGTTTGAAGATAATTCAAACCGTGCCTCACCGGGGCCCGGCCGGAGCGTCCCTCAATCCGCCGATACCGAAATTCTCTTCAATCCAGGACCAGAACGGCGGAAGTTGAACCCGATCCGGTCTCGTGACACCTGATTGCTGCATCCGTTCCAGTTCCTGTCTGGCCAATACATCCATGTGCTCCTGCATCAGGTGCCGGGCCCGATTCCGTTCACCCGCCATGAACAGCGCATAGACCCGATAGCGGAAGGCCTCTTCCCGGAGTTCCGGGGATTCTTCCGCCCGGTGCAGAGATTCTGCGGCGCCGGCATAATCGCGTTCGGATAACCGCCGGAGTCCCACGTGAAACTGAACGTCCGGCCAGGATCGTTGGTCTGCGCTCATTTGCTCCACAATCCGCTGGGCGTCCGGAGAACTGCCCATCAGCCACAGCGCCGGCGCAGGCAGCGAGGTCCGGGTCAGCAGGTAATGCACCTGCCCAATGGCGGCGTCCGAACTCATCCCTTCCCCGTATAAGAACTCATTGAGGATGCCCTGGACTTCAAAGTAAGACAGCGAGGACTGAAGAATCCGCTCGGGCCACAGTTTTCGAATCAGTGCACTTCGACGGAAGCGTTCCCGCGCGGCGGGCACATCCGTAAGGCTCCGAAACATGAGGTCCTTCTCTCCCCGAGATCGGATCGGCGCCGAGATCCTTTTCGGAAAGTTATCCACCACGGGCGGATGGCCGCTCGTCAGATCGCGGAGGTAATCCGCATCCCCGATGAAAAGCGCGCCGAGCTGCTCCGGCTGCTCGAAACCGAGCGCCGCCAGTTCGGCCGCCACGGTCGGGTTTTTCCACTGTCGCAAAAAAACTTCCTCCGACGCCGGCCCGCGGGCATTTCGGGTTCCCACCAGCATCAGATCGGTGCCCGCGCCGTTCCAGAGCGAACAATCCTCAAACACGTCGCAGAACGCACGGAGGACGGCCTTGGCGGACACCTCGCTCAGCGAGTGAAGCGGAAACCAGTAGGTGACGATTCCCCCTTCGGCCAGCCGGTCTCGGAGAAATCCGAAGTATTCCCGGCTGTAGAGGTTGACCACCCCCTTCACCCCGGGGGGCGGCGGCTCGCCCGTGATCAGGTCAAACCGCCGGTCGGTGGTCTGGAGAAAATACCGTCCGTCCTCCACATGAACCCGGACCCGGGGATCCCGGAGAGGCTGGTCGACCTTGTTCGGATAGACGATGTCGTTCATCTCCATGACATCACGGGAGATATCGACCACATCGATGCTTTCAATGCTCTGGGTATCGGTCAGGGCCCTGGCCGTGTTGCCGACCCCGTAGCTGATCAGAAGCGCGCGCCGGGGATCGGGATGCAACGCGATCGGCCAATAGACAAACAGCTTCATGTATCGCCGGGCTTGATAGACCGTGCTGGACATCGAGTAGGAATTGGTCAGCATGCGGTAATAAAGCGGACGATCCAGAAATCGATGCTCCAGATAAATAACCGTCTCAATCTGCCCTTCCCGGACGGCGGCCACCCTCCCCTTCCCCGGCTGAAGATGCCAGCCGATCGTAATCGAGAGATACCGGCTTTTCATCGACCCGAACGGAAAAAGGAAAAACCCGATGAGAAGTAACGCGGCCGCCGCCATGGCGGCCCGCCGCCGCGGCGGGGATTTCACAAACAGCGCCGCGCCGACGGCTCCGTAGAGCAGCGCCGTCAGGAAAAAGGATTTTTCCATTCCCAGGAGCGGAAGAAGCATGAAACCGGCCGTCAGCGAGCCGATGGCGGACCCCGCGGTGTTCGAGAGGGTCAGGAGACCCGTGGCCTCGGTCTCGGAAAGTGGAATCGTCCGAAGCGCCGCGCCGGTCAATACAAAAAGAATCCCGGACAGCAAGGAGGGCAGAAACATGAGAAGGGTGCCGATCCGCAGCACCCCGACCGGATCACTGACCGGCGCGGGCAGGCCCCGGATGCCCCAGAAAAATGCGGCGTACTCCGCCGTGACCATGAGGCCGGCCGCAAACGCGACCGAGGCGCTGTGACGGTAGGCCTCCGGCTGAAAACGAAGCCACCGCGAAGCGACCAGTCCCCCGGATGCGATACCGGCCAGCACCACCCCCAACATCAGGGCAAATGAAACAGAATGTCCCCGGATGAACAACAGGAGGAAGCGGAACCAGAGGACCTCCAGGGCCAACAGACAGAATCCCGAGAGAAACGCCGCGATCAGCCAGCGCCGATCCGATCGCCCGGCATCTCGGGACGGAATCGGCACCGCAACGGGCGCGGCGGGTTTTTGATATCGCATCGAAAGCCAGACCGCCGCGGCCGCCACAAACAAATTGAGCAGACCGGCTCCGAGGGCCGTCGCCCTGACCCCGAGACGACTCAGAAGATACATTTCCGGCAGGACGGCTCCCCAAACCGCCCCGAGCGTGTTCCATCCATACAGGCGCCCCAGCACGCGTCCAAAATTCAGATCGCGCGCGGAAAGGGTTTTGGCCAGAAGGGGCAGCGTCAGGCCCATCGCGGAGGAGGGGACTAGAAGGAGCGCGAAGGCGATCACGAGACGAATCGAATTGAGCATCCAGGGGTGGTCCAGCCATGCGCGAAGCGCCGGGGCCAGAGCCGGACCGAAGGCGGGCAGGGCTCGAACCAGCACCACGCCGGAAACCCCGATCATGAGCTCCAGCCCGGCGTAGACGCGAAGGGGATTTCGGACGCGCCCCTGTTCGTAGGAGGCCAGCGCGTTGCCGATCGCCAGCCCGCTCATGAAACCCGACAAAACGAGGCTGGTGGCCCAGACGCTGTTTCCAAGCGCCAGGCCGGCCTGGCGAAACCAGAGCGTTTCAAACATCAGGGCCGAGGCGCCGGATAGGAACGAGATGGTGTACAGAAGTCCGTTCAACGCAATCTTTGATGATCCTTATCTTAACTTATAGATCCACTTCGCCACCCGCGCGCGCTTGACAAGATCGTTGTCCGGGATATACGGCTTGATGTCGATCACGGGCGTGCCGTCGATGGCGTCGAGGCCTTTGACGGTCAGACGGGTCCCGCGTCGTTTTAACAAGCGGCAGATCGTCATCGCGATTGGGTTCGGACGATGCGGGGTGCGGGTCGAGAACATCCCGACCCGCGGCAGGTCCATCCGGCCCTTGGGATGAATCCGAAGGCTCAACCCCCGGGCGCGGGAAAGATGAAACAGGACGATGAGGTGGGAAAAATCCTCCAGGCCCTTCAGCCCCCGGGCCCACTTCCAATCGAGATGAATCTCGGAGACGTCCCGGTCCCAATCCCGGTTCTGGGGCTCCGCGGTCATCGAGCGGACGATGCCGATCGGATGAAAAACAATCCGCCGGCGTTTGGGATGACGATTCGAATAACGCGGGATATCCATTCCGGACATGATGCCCTCTCTTCGGATTCGTTGTGGATCGACGAGGATCCGGTGCGACGGATCTAACCCGGCCCGTCGGGCGTGCGCGCCACCGTCAGGACACAAACCCGCTCGGCCCCGGCCCGCTTCAAGACCCGCGCGCAGTCGTTCACGGTCGCTCCGGTGGTGAGGACGTCGTCGATCAGCACAATCCGCCGTCCTTCGAGGCGTTCGGGGCGCTTGGGGATAAACGCGCGGCGCACGTTGCGCCATCGGTCCTGATGCGAGAGCCCGATTTGGGGCGGCGTCTCGCGGGTTCGTTCAAGGGCGTCGGGAAGCACCGGCAGGCCCGACTCGGCCCGGATGAAATCGCACAACAGAAGCGCCTGGTTAAATTCCCGTTCGCGCAGCCGGGAGGGATGGAGCGGGACCGGCGCTAGAACGTCCGCCTCGGAAAGCCGCTCCATCGCGGGAAGGAGAAGGCCCCCCAACGGCCGGACCAGAAGGGTTTTGCCCCGGTACTTGAAGAGATGGATCGCCTCGGCCAGCACGCCCTCGTACCAGGCCGCCGCGACGGCCCGGTCAAAATGCGGCAATCGCCGGCGGCAGTCGCCGCAGAGATGGCCGGGGCTGTGCGAGAGCGCCGCCTCGGACGCGAAGGGCTTGCCGCACCGGGGGCAGCACGGCCCCTCGATCCGGGAGACCGTGGCCCAGCAGTCCCGGCAAAAACAGGGGTTCGCGTCCCCGCGGAAATAACGTTGACAGATGCGGCACCGGGTGGGAAGGAGCAAGTCCAGCATCAACCCGAGGCCGGAGCGTTTCGTGCCGGTTCTCATTCACCCCTCAACGCGCGAGCGTGGAATAAAGCCGCGACGCGATCAAGATCATGATGAGGAGGACGACGGCCATCACCCCGAAGTCCGCCGCGAGACTGTGCGCGCCGCGCCCCCCTTCGATCATGAGCCGACGAAGGACGTCGACCAGAAACGTGAGCGGGTTGAAGCCCGCGACGCGTTTCAACCAATCCGGCATCATCTCCAGCGGATAGATCGCATTGCTGGCGAAAAACAGCGGCATCGTGAGAACCTGCCCGATCCCCATGAAGCGCTCGCGGGTCTTGACAATGCAGGCGATGATCAGCGAAAAGGTCGAAAAGATCGCCGAGCCCAGGATCACCCCGGACACGACGCCGGCGATCGCAAAGACTTCCCAGCGAATTTCGATCCGGAGCGCCAGGGCCACCAGATAGATGATGACCGCCTGAACGATGCCCCGGAAACCCGCGGAAACCGCCTTTCCGAGAACCAGCGCGCCGCGACTGGACGGCGTCACGAGCAGCTTGTGAACGATCCCCAGATCCCGCTCCCAGATGACCCCGATCCCGTAAAAGATCGCGCTGAACAGCACGCTCTGGGCCAAAATCCCCGGCGTCATGAAGGCGAGATAACTGATATTCCCCGTGGGAATGCCGCGAATCTGGCTGAACACCTGGCCGAAGATGATCAGCCAAAGAACGGGCTGGACCGCGCGCGAAAAAAGCTCGGTCGGGTCCCGAAAGATCTTTCTCAGCTCCGCATCGGCGATGGCGACGGTGTCGTTGGCGAACTTCAACGCGGGCCAACGCTCAGCCCAGCCGACGGGCCGTTCTTCGAGTTTGCTGAACATCCCGGTACGTGCCTCCTTCCTGGATCGTGCCGCCGCAGTAGTGGGCGAACACGTCGTCGAGCGTGGCGTCCGGTCCGACCGCGGCCTTGAGCTTCGAGGGCTCCCCGGTCACGACGATCTCCCCCAGATGAAGAACGGCCAGCTCGTCGCAGAGATGGTCCGCCTCCTCCATGTCATGCGTCGTGATCAGGGCGGTCATCCCGTACTGCTTTCTCAAGGCCTGCAGCCGATCCCACACGGTCCGACGCGCCACCGGATCGAGCCCGATTGTCGGCTCGTCCAGAAACAGAACGGCGGGGCGATGGAGCATCGCCTGGGCAAGTTCCAGGCGTCGGATCATTCCGCCGGAATAGGTTTTGACGAGCTTGTGAGCCACGTCGGTCAGGCCCATGAACTCCAGCGCGTCCCGGATGCGGCCGCGCCGTTCCGCCGCGCCCATCCCGTACAGCCGGGCGGAGAGGGACAGATTCTCATGCCCCGTCAAGGCGCCGTCGGCCGAAAGCATCTGGGGCACGTAGCCGATCCGCTTCCGGATTTCCATCGGCGACCGGACGATGTCGAAGCCGGCGACGGCCGCCGTCCCCGACGTCGGGTCCAGCAGCGTCGTCAGCATCTTGATCATCGTGCTTTTCCCCGCGCCGTTGGGTCCGAGCAGTCCGAAGATCATCCCGTACCGGATCTGAAGGTCGACGCCTTTGACCGCGGCGACCGCGCCGAAGGCTCGCGTCAGCCGGCGGGTTTCCACCGCAAACTCGCCTCCGGATCCTACCGTCGGCATACCGCTTCGCACGTTTTCACACCAAGCTGTCGCGGCGTCACCGGCCTCCCCTCCCGCATCTTAAACGGCGCCTCCCGATCACCACAACTCCAGCTGCGTCCCGGGAGCGAGATGCTCCGCGCGGTAACCGCGCTTTCGGAGATGCCGAGCGAAGTCCGGCGCGCCGTGGACGGTGTAGATTTTGGACGGCCTCGCCCGGTCGACGTACTCGTTCAACTCTTCAAAATCGGCGTGGTCCGACATCGGAATCGCAACGTCCGCCCCGTAGCGCGAAGTCGCCTCGGCGTCCATCGCCCATCCGGTCAGGACCGCCGTCCGGCGGTTGGAAATCTTCTCGGCCATCCGAGTCCGGGCGAGGTAGGGCGGCAACAGAACGACCTTCCCGTGAAGGTTGTCGTTCGAAAACCGCTCGTAGTTTTTAAACGCGACGCCGCAGTTCTCGTAGATTTTGACGATCTCGACCGCCGGTTGGGAAAGGCAGACCGTGTATCCCCGGTCGCCGAGGAGTTTTAAGACCTCCTGGCTTTTGCCCATCGCGTACACGAGGAGGACGGGAATCTTCCGGTCTTCAAACGCGGTCTCGATGAACGCGATCAGCCGCCGTTCCACCTCCTCCGGCGGAGGGAAAACGTACCGCGGTTTTCCGAACGTGCATTCCATGATCAAAATATCGCAGGGCGGAACCTCGGCCGGATCGGCCGTCCGGTTGGGTCGGAGCTTGAAATCCCCCGTGTAGACGATCCGCCGCCCGTTTTGGATCACGATCTGCGCCGCGCCCAGAATATGGCCGGAGGGAAGGAGTTCGATCGTGAAACCGTCCACCGAATGCGGGGTTCGAAACGCAAGCGGAAGCGTCCGGGGTTTGGCGCCGAGCCGTCGGCGGCAGAGCGACCACGTGGCCGGCGTCGCGATGATCCGCTGATGTTTCGCGGTGTGGTCGCCGTGGGCGTGGGAGATGAAACCCAGCGGCCTCGCCTTCGTCGAATCCAGCCACAGATCCGTGCCGATGATCCGTATCCCGCGGTTGAATTCAATCATGAGAGGGCCGCGCACGGCTCCGTCTTGGAGAAAATCATGGATTTCATTGTAGTCGGATCCCCGGGCAATTGCAATCCTTCCCGGCCTTCGTGTTGCTTGGCCAATAACTTTTTGTTATGATGCGGTTCTTATATGAAGACGATTCTCCTATTGACGATCTCCAACATCTTCATGACGATCGCCTGGTACGGCCACCTCAAGTACAGGGACTCCCTGCTTTGGAAGGCCATCCTGATCAGCTGGCTGATCGCTTTTTTTGAATACTGTTTCCAGGTTCCCGCCAACCGCATCGGCTACGGCCAGTTTTCGGCCGCGCAATTAAAAACGATTCAGGAAGTCATCACGCTCGTCGTCTTCTGCGTCTTCTCCGTGGTCTATCTAAAAGAAGGGCTGAAATGGAACTACCTGGTCGGTTTTGTGCTGATCATCGTCGCCGTGTTCATCATCTTCAAAAAATGGTAGGTCCGGTCGACCGAGGGCGCCGGGGGATCGCGGCGCGGCTCGGGCGGGTCCGATGAATCTCTATCTTCGTCTTCTGGCCGTGCTGACGGGGGCGTTTTTCGGCCGGCGGCTCGGCCCGATGGAGGAATCCGTGCTGCACTTTCGGGTCTGGCCGACCGATCTCGACTTAAACGGCCACATGAACAACGGCCGCTATCTGACCCTGATGGACCTGGGGCGGGTGGACCTGATGATCCGGACGGGCCTCGGCCGCGTCGCTTTCAAACGCCGGTGGACTCCGCTGGTCGGCTCGGCCGTGATCCGTTTCCGGCAGTCCTTGGATCCGTTTCAGCGCTACCAAGTGAAGAGCCGGATCCTGTGCTGGGATGATAAGTGGTTCTTCATCGAGCAGCGTTTCACACGGCCGGGCGGATTGATTGCGGTGGGCTTGGTGAAAGGACTGCTGCGCGGCCGCCACGGGAATATCCCGACGGCCGAGGTGCTTCGCGCGGTCGGCGTCGAGGCGGTCTCGCCCGAGATGCCCGAGGCCGTCCGGCTCTGGCGGGCGTCCGAGAGGTCCGCCGGCGACGCGACGAAGCATTGACCGAAGCAAGCCCCGGGATCGCCCGACGACTCACGGTCCTAACAGATCGCCGAGGGACTGAGAACAACACAGATGGACTTTTTCAGCGGCCCGCTAGGCGGTGCCGTATTTGGTTTCGATCCGGACCCCCATCTTCTTCAGAAACTCCGTCGGCAGAACGCCGCCCGCGCAGACGAGGACGGCCTCGTTGGGAAGCTCGATGCTCTCTCCCTGCCGCTCCAGCATCACCTTCTGCGCTTGGATCTCTTTGATGTTCGAGTTCAGGATCACCCGCAATCGCCCCCCGGCCTCGGCCTCCTTGACCTTTTGCCGGTTCTTATCCTTGGCCCTCGAAAACGCGTCTCCGCGGTAGGAAAGCGTCACGGTCGCGCCCGGCTCGGCGGCGATGCTGCAAGCCGCCTCCATCGCCGCGTCCCCGCCGCCCACCACCAGGACGCGCTGACGGCGGTACTGCTCCGGATCGATCAGCCGGTAAACCACCTTGGGGAGTTCCTCCCCGGTCACCTCCAGTTTGCGCGGCGTCCCGCCCCGGCCCACGGCCAACAAAACGGCCCGGGTCTCATACGATCCCCGCGAGGTTTTGACGACGAATCCCCGGTCCGTTTTCTGGATGTCCTCCATCCGCTCGTTGTACCGGATCCGGACGCCCGTCTTCTTTTCCACGTCGCGCATAAAGTCGAGAAGGCTCTCTTTCCCGATCTCGCGGAACTTGATCGGCCCCACGAGCGGGAGCTTGGCCGGCTGGGTCATGACGATCTTGCCGCGGGGAAAATGCGCGACGCGCCCCCCCAGCGTTTCCTGCTCGATCGTCATGGAACGCAGTTTGTGTTGAAGCGAGGCCAGGGAGGCCGAAAAGCCGGCGGGCCCCGCGCCGATGATCACCACATCCAGCGGGGATCCGGTCGGTTTCAGTTTTCGGATCGCCTCGATGGCCTGGCGGCCCTGCTCGACGGCGTTCCGGATCAGCCCCATCCCTCCGAGCTCGCCCGCGATGAAGATCCCCGGAACGTTGGTCTCGAAGGTGGGGCTGACGTACGGAATGTCCACGCCCCTTTTCTCGGTTCCGAACACGAGTGTAATGGCCTGCACCGGACAGGAAGCCTGACAGGCGCCGTGGCCGATGCAATGCGTGGGATTAATCAGCGCGGACTTCCCACCGATCATGCCCAAAACATCGCCTTCCGGGCAGGCCGCCACGCAGGCGCCGGACCCGATGCAGACATACGGGTCGATGACGGGGTGCAACGAGGGGGGCTCCGTCAGTCCTTCCGCGATCGTCGCCCGGAGTTGCTGAAGATTTTTTTTGTCCCTTCTTTTCTGAAAACGGGCCTGGAGGGTCCAGATCACGACCAGGGCGCCAAAAAGAGCGATCAGATACAGGGCCAAGTTCGATGCACCTCCGTCGGGTTGGCGCCGCCGGCTTTAATCGTCCTTTGAAGACATGCGTTTGCGGATGAACATCCGCCCCAACAGCATCAGCGTCAACGAGAGCGCCAGGGATACCGGAACAAAAAGTCCCGACGCGGCGACGGCGTTCTTGATCCAGCCGAACTCCTCGAGCGCTTTAAAAAGATAGCCCGCCAAACCGGAAAGATAGTAGGCGATCACGATGACCGAAAGACCTTCCACGGTATGTTGCAGGATCGCCTGGCTCTTGGCGGTCTTGTTCATGCTGACCAGGAGACGGAGGTTCTGATCCTCGAGAACCAGGTTCTGCTCCTGCTGCATCAGGTTCACCCGCGTCCGGATGACCGAGATCATGCTCTGGAAGTCGGACTCGATCGCTTCGATTCGCTTCATCAGCTGTTGGTAGCCGTCGGCGATTCCGGAGATGCCTCCCAACACATAATCCGAAAGGGGCAGGAAGGGAGGCAGGGGCCGTTCCTGAAACCCCCGAACGGCGGCATGAACGATCGCGTTGTACGGAACGGAGGCGGACAGCCGGTAGCGCATGGACTCCGCAAACCGGCTGACCTCCATGAAATCGATCGTCAAACGGTTCAGCCACTCCTGCAGGGTCTTGGACTCCGAGGTGCCGAGCTGTTCGGTGATGCGGGCGCGCTGGTCCAGATGCTGCTGCTCCAGTTCGTGAATCCGGTCGACCGCCCGCGTGAATTCCGGAAACGGGAGCAACAGGAGATGGTAGTAGTTCTCGACCGTCACGACGCCGTCGATGACCTTGGCCAGATGACGCAGCAGCGTCTCCGGAGAGGTCGAGCAAATCAGGTACCGCTCCCGATGCGCGTCATCGGGCTTGAAACTCGTGACGACCGAGATCTCCTCGCCGAACACCCGGCTGCCGAAGCGGTGCGGCCCGGGAATCAGATCCCGAATCAGGTCGGGAGACGCCCCGCGCTCCGGGGAAACGACGATATCGAGCGCGGTGACCTGCGTGCCCAGCGGACGGACCGGAAATTGAAAACCGGGAACGGCGAGGGGTCCGAATTCCGGAAGCAGCGACTTGTCGTCCGGAATGTGCCAGGCCTGATAGCTGTAATACTCGGTATGCGCTTCCCAGGCGATCACGAGCCGATCGCCGTCGGCTTCGACCCGAACGCCGTACCCGAACTTCTCGGACACCACCGCATGGGTCTCCGGAATGCGAAGGCCCTGGAGCAGCCGGAGAAATTCCATCCGGCTTTGAGGCCGCTCGACGGGCGGGTTGGTCATGCGATACGAGGCATGATGGATATGCGCCGGGAAGTCCAGCCATTCCTCCAGGTATTTCTTCGGCCATTCATGCAGCCGGTGCAGGACGTCCTTTTCGTTCGGCGGCGTAAGGCTCTCCACAGATTCCTCCTGCCGATCTCATGCGGCCCGGGTTCCCTTTGATCCGGGCCTAAACCTCATTGCGGTTCGCAATCCAGCGCCGGGCCGCGCAGTTCGGTCGTCTTGATGAATTCAATGCCCGGAAGTTGGACGGATTGTTCATCGATGACCAATTTCGGGATGAGAAGGAAAAGATGGTCGCGGTCCGCAACCTCGCCGGAGAAGCCGATCCGGACGTCCGCGGACTTTGCATTGAAGGTAAACGCCGGATCGACGGGGAAAACCGTCTTTCGAACGAGAACGGACCCGTGGGATTCGAGCCGATCAAACGCGATCGGTTTAAATCGCTCCAAGGTGCTTTCATCCATAACGACAAACTCCGATAAGTTCATCTGGACGGGCGGCTCTATCTTGGCGGGAACCGGAGAGAGCGGTTTTTGGACCGAGATATAAACATAGAACTTTCCCGATTCTTCGGTTGTGTGAAACGCAAAGCGCAGACCGTTGCGATCGACGAAAAGATATCCCCCGCGGCCGGCGCAGGGCGTGCTGGCGGGCGCCACCCCGGCGGCCACCGGTTTATAGATGGTGGCCGGATAACAGCCGGCCTGGGCGGCCGTGATTAGAAAAAGGAGCCCGATCAACCCGTTTTTCCGGACCGAAACCACTTGTTCTTTATCTCCATGGCCGCATCTTTCCGGTCAAGCCGGCGCAACGGCGCGCAGTGTTTTAAGGGCTGCGACCCAAACCGCGAAGAGGCCGCGATCTCCCGGCGGGACGGCCGCCCCGATTAGGGCGCGAAGACGGGAGAGACGTCCACGTAGATCTGGACCCTCCGGGCCAGCTCCCCCTCCATCTGAAAAACCGTCATCGCCGGAACCGTCACGCTCCGGGAATCCTGCCGCGTGTAGCGGACATCAAACCGCAAAAGAAGGTCGTCACCCTGCTGCCACTGCCCCGTAATCTCGTGGTGAAGGCTTTCGATGGATGCGAAGAATCCTTCCACGGCGGCCCGGATGGCCGGACGACCGACCACGGGGTCGGCATTTGCGTACCGAAACCACGCGTTTTCCGTCAAGTGAGAGACAAATCCATCGGCGTCTTTCGCATCCACCGCGGCGTACACTCTCCGCGCCCATTCCGACCCGTCACGCATGACCTTCACCTCCCGGGGCTTCGCCATCGGCGCCCGCGCGATTCCACGCCCCGCCCGATCACAATCGCGCTCCCGAAAGACTGTACAGGAGCAAGGCCAACACGATCGCCGTCACGATGATGTAAGTGCGATCGCGTTGCCGTGCAAAGGCAAATACGGAGAACGCAACCCGCGCCACCGGCGTGGCGATCAGCAGCAGAAGCCCCAGCTGGATCAACCCCCGGCTGCGCAACGACAAGGCATCGACCACGATCCCGGCCACGCTGCGAAGATCCGTGGGCTCCCCGCGAAAGATCCGATAGTCGGGAAAAGCGGCGCCGTAACGCGCCAGATAGAGCATTCCTCCCAGCAGGACGATCACGGCGGCAAGAATAACCCCGTCTCTTAAGAGGCGACTCGCGATCATTTCCATCCGGGGTTCGGTCCACGCGGACCCGGGGTTCGGCATTCTAGATCACTCCCTTGAGGCTATTATAAATCATCTCAACCGCCAACAACAGGATGATCACGCTGAAGACGATGCGTAACTGGCGCGTTCTGGCTTTGACCAACTCTTGCGCACCGACCAGCGAGCCGAGCAACGCGCCCAGCATGACCGGCATCGCCAGACCGGGATCGATGTAGCCGCGGTTCAGATAGACGCCCGCGCTGGCGGCCGCGGTGACGCCGATCATAAAGTTGCTCGTCGTGGTGGAAACCTTGAACGGGATGCGCATCGCCTGGTCCATGGCCAGGACCTTGACGGCCCCCGATCCGATCCCAAGCAACCCTGAAATCGTGCCGGCCACGAACATCAGACCGAAACCGAGAGGAACGGCATGGACGTGGTAGGACTTCGGCCCTTCGAACGACGGGTAACTTCCATCCATTTTCAGGCGCGTCGCCAGCGGGTCGGGCCGATCCGGTTCCGGCCGGTCTCGGCGGGGCCGGCTCGACAGATACGACGAGTAGACCAGCACGACCCCGAAGATCATCGCGATCACCGACGTGGACAATCGGGAAGCCACGAGCGCTCCCGCCAGCGCGCCCAAGGTGGTGGCGATCTCAAGGAACATCCCGATCCGCATATTGATGAAGCCTTCCCGAAGGTAGGCCGCGGCGGCCCCCGACGAGGTGGCAATCACGGAGACCAGGGAGGCCCCGATCGCATATCGGATATCCATCCCAAACGCCAGGGTCAGCAGCGGCACAATCACGACCCCGCCGCCCAGGCCCGTCAAGGATCCGAAAAACCCGGCCACGATCGAGCCGAGCCCGACGAGCAGGGTCAGTTCAAGAGTATTCACTCGAAAATGGACTCTCCGTTTAATTGATCGCCTGTTTCCGGATCGCGGCCTTCATCCTCGACACCACCCGGATGAAGAACCCCAAATTTTCGCCCCGCCGAATCGGCGAATTATTCTATCCCAAAAGGGTTGTCCACGACCAGAAGCCAGGTCCCGTCCTTTTGGCGGCGCACCACGTCGGTCGTCTGGCCCGCCAATTCGACCGCCTTCCCGTCGGGACCGGTTCCATGGAGGGTCCATGTTGAAAGCAAGAGCGCGATGTCGTCGGACACAAGGGCCTTGCCGAACCGGAGAACAAACCGGGGCTTTAAGGCCAGAAACCCCTTGAGGGCTTCGCGGATGTTCGCGTGGCCCCGGACGGTTTGGCCCGGTTGGGCCACAAGGACCGCGCCCGGCTCGTAAAGCGCCATGACGGCGTTCAGATCTCCCGCGGAAAAGGTCTCGGCGAACAAGCGATGAACTTCCTCCGGCTTACGGGCTGGAATTTTCGCGCCTCCTTCCTTGGATCGGGCGTACGGACAACGATCCCGTCCTTATCCGACGCCCGGACCGTTATTGCTCGTAATTCTCGACAATTTTCGGCGGCCGAATCGAGGCCTCATCGGGATTTCCCCCGACGTCGCGCAGCGCACGGCGCTGCCGGAGCAGATCCCAGCACTGGTCCAGCTCGACCTCCAGATGACGCAGACGCTGCTTGTCCTTTTCGTCCAGGTTGTTCTTCGAGTAAAGCGCTTCTTCCGTTTCGACAAGTTTCTTGATGTGGTGAAGGACTTTTATGTCTTCCATCGGGAACCTCCTTGTCTGACATTCGGGACGTCGGTCCTGAAACGGCCATGCGATGAACCCGTGCCCCCAAGTGCGACGCTTATTTTCTCAAAACGGCGAAGAAAACTAAAACGCCGAGCAACCAGATGAAGACCGCCACACCGTAAGCGGCGGGATTGTGTAAAAACGCCGCGGCGCGAAGCAGAACCGCCAAGACGCCGACGGCGACAATCCAGGGCCCCTTGAGCGAAGCCTTCGGTTTCATGCCCCGCCGCGATTTCACGTACGGGCCGGCGAACGTACGGGGCCGTTTCTTCCAAGAGCGCCCGCAGGCGCACCGGAAGACCTCAAGAACCCTCCGATCACGATCCGGGGCCCGGAAATCGCCCGTATACAGATAGCATTCTTTGAGCGGAAATTCAACACTTCCGGAAATGGGGCCGGGCGGACGCGCTCATCCTCCGGTGCGTCGGCGGGATGGCGGTTTTTGGATCGAGACATATAAAATCCCGGTTTCGGCTAATCGTTGTAACGCCGGCGAAGCGGAACGGGACTCCTGCGGCGCGGCCGCATCCGGAGGTTCAGCATTTCGACCAGCACCGAGAAGGCCATCGTAAAGTAAATGTAGCCTTTGGGGATGTGCATCTTCAGGCCGTCGCCGATGAGCGCGACGCCGATCAGGAAAAGAAAGCTCAGCGCCAGCATTTTCACCGTGGGGTGTCGGTTCACGAATCGGCCGACGGCGTCCGAAAGCGCCATCATGAAAACCACCGCAAGGACGATCGCCGCCGTCATCACGCCCATCCGTCCGGACATGCCGATCGCGGTGATGACCGAATCAAGGGAAAATACGATGTCGATTAAAATGATCTGAAGGATCACGCTCGCAAAGGCGGCCCTGGCTTTGACCGAAACGCCTCCTTGGTGCCCTTCGAGCTTCTCATGGATCTCTCGGGTGCTCTTCCACAGGAGGAACAGCCCCCCGGCGATCAGGATCAAATCGCGTCCGGAAAGATCTTGATTCCATACAGAGAAGAGCGGCGCGGTAAGGCGCATGAGCCAGACCAGCGAGAAGAGCAACAGAATCCGCATCAGCATCGCCAGGCCGAGCCCGACGATTCTCGCCTCTTTTTGCCGTCGCGCGGGGAGTTTTCCGATGAGGATCGAAATGAAGACGATGTTGTCGATGCCCAGGACGATCTCAAGCGCCGTCAGCGTCGCGAGCGCAATCCAAACCTCGGGATCCGTCATCCAGTCCACGTCGCGCACTCCTTCCCGTTAGGGCCCATTCCGTTTTGAGGAATCATGACGCGTCGCCTCCGCGATGGCGCGGTAGGGAACCGTCCCCTATCGCACCGGCTCTTTAAATTTCTGATCCGTCGGACCCGCGTGCTGGGTGTAGGATGGGGGCTTGCAGAGATTGGGTCGTTGATGGCGGGGAACCGCGATACGGTTGAAACCATCCGGCATGCCGATGGCTTCATCCGCGTGGATGGCTTTGAATCCGACCTCGCGGCGGGGGTGGACAAGCTCGCGTTGGGTTGAAAGGTCGGTGAAAAGCATTTTAGACCGCCACTTGGACCTCGGTCGTCATTTTATTCCGGGTTTCTCTCTTGATCATGTGGATGTACGTTCGAATGGCCTCTTTGATGTTCTCCAGGGCTTCCGGTAATGAGTCGCCCTGACTGACGCATCCCGAAAGCGCCGGGCAGTTCACATGATAGCCGCGCGGGCTTTTGTAGATCACCACGGTGTACTTCACGATTTCCCCAGTGGGTTTGGACATTGGCGACTCCTTTTCTGGTATTTTTGAATACCACCATTGTAACAAACCCCTCCCCTCTACGTCAAACCGAGCCCCCGGGGTCACGATGGATTCGGCGCGGGCAGTTGATCGCCGGTCGTTTCAGGGCTTCGGATGATTCTGGAAGAACTCCCAGATGACGTCGTCCGCGTTGATTTTGTTGGTCATCTTCCCCACCAAGCGCCCCCAGCCGTCCACATGGGCCGCAAGGGAGTGATCTCCGGGGCCCGGCGGCTTCGGCTGTGCGGGAGCGCTCATCAAACATCCAAGCAGCATCACGACAACCAGCCAGGCCGCGCCGCCGCGATTTCTCATCCTCATTGTTTATCCGAATCGAACCCCAGATGGAATTTGTGGAGGAAACGATGGACCACGGGTGCAAAAACGAGCCCGACGATAATAATAAAAGCCAACCCGCTAAACAGGGCGTAACACCCTGCGAACAATTTTCCGGAATCGGTTTGAAGCACCGTCAGGGGACCCATGCCGGACAGAATCATCGCGGCATTGGCGAACGCATCGGTCCATGGAAGATTTTCAAAGGCGTGATAACCCACCATCCCAACACCCAAGGACACCGCGATCATCACCAATCCAAGACCGGCGCTCCGGCCTAAACGGGCGTAAAAGGCCCGCTTGGGCAATAACGGGGCTTTGCGATGTTCAAACATCATTCCATTCTCACGGTGATCGCCCGACCAGCATCATTGGCCTTCAAACCTAGGTGCGAGACGCATCCTTTGTACGAGAGCCACGAGTCGTTGTCGCATTTCCTCCGCCTGAAGGCAAAAGCTTCCTCCGTGTCCGGCCAAGACCCACTCGAAGCGATGATCGGCCAGACGCGCAAGCGATTGGGCCTGTTCCTCCCAAGAATACCAGCAGGCGTCCCTGAATGCTTCCAGATCATTGCTCTCATGCTCCCACGCCAGGGAGTCGCCCGTAAACAGATAGCATTCCTCGAACAGAAATACAACACTCCCCCGGGTATGGCCGGGCACCGGAACGGCTTTAAGGCCGGGTCGGATCGGCGTCGGTCCCCTTCCTCGAAGAATTTCCGTCGCGAAAGGCGCCGCGCCGCGATCATGCTCGTGAATCCAAACCCGGGCGCCGAATTGTTCGGCATAGCGGGCCGCGTCGGCCACGTCGTCCCGGTGGGTCAGCAGAATATCCCGGATGCCGCCCGCGTCTTCAAACGACGCGACTAATTTACCGAGGTAGCGCGGGGAGTCGACGAGAAAATTCCCTTCAACGCGTCTCACGAAATAGGAGTGCGCGCCCCACGACTCCCGGGCGTTGTAGCCGCAACGAAAAACCCCCGGCGCCAACTCGTGGGGAAAGAGGCCGTCGGGAACGATCCGATGACTTTCGGTGCGCACCGATGCCGTTGGACATACCAACACCGCCCGCCACGCCGCGATCTCCTCTTCTTTAGTAGCGGGCTGTCGGGCAAACACCGACTGTCCATCCCGTTCGACGATGAGGCCGGGCGCGATCGTTTGAGACGCCGTGCAATTTATACACCGGCGATCGACATACCAATCGCCGGGTGCATTGGCAGGATGGCGATCTGTGGCTCGAGACATAGTAAATTTCCATAGCCGGGGCGGGGCCTTGCCTCGCCCATTTCAGGGCGACCCGCCGGGTTGACCCTACAAAAACAACATCAAACAATCATCCCTGCCGCCGCGAGTTCGCGAGTGGATAATTCAGCGATCTCTCATTTCTTATGCTCAACGACAAACGCGTCCTGATTCATAAGTTTAAAGTTCAGAGTGGGCTGACGTGTGGTGACGTCGTAAACACAGAACCATGGATCAAGGTGATATTTCCCATCACCTTCGCCACCATGCCCCGAAATTGAGAGCAAGAATGTTCTCGAATTACTGGACCACTGGATCGCTTCAACGTATTGGTGATCATAACCAGGAGGCTTGGCTAACTGGTTTTCTTTAGCAAAGAGGTTCCACGCCTTGGGACCAATTTGAGCCCCCTTAGCCTCGGCGAAGCTGATGCCTTGACCCCGTTTAAAAAGAACGACTTCTGATTCATCGCTTGTCATATGATCGTTGACAACAAGCCATTGCTCGTCGGGAGAGATTAAAACGTCTGCACCTCGCTCAAATTTATAAAGCAGTTCTCGATCGGATGGTTTATTTTTAGCGGCTAACCAGATTTCGTGTTCATGTTCGTCATTAACGTAATATTCTACCGCCATGTCATGACGCGGTGATTCCTTGCTCCGCTCCAGATGAAGAGATGCAGGCGGTTCCGCGGCAAGACCCGGGGCCGCGACGATTAATCCTATGAGACCTGCTATCAATTTCATTTTTGTGTACAGATCGACCAAGCGTTCATCCCGCGCCGCCGCGAGTTCGCGGGAGGCTTCGGGGGTTTGTCTTTCTCCGTATACTCCTCTTCCCCTGCCGAGTCAACCGATCGTCATCCCTCGGACGAATACGCCGGATCGAAATGCGCCCGGCCGGATTGGAGGGCGCGGATAGTTTAGCAAAAAGGGGCTCAGGCCGCGTAGATCCGAACCTTCTGGACCAGTTTGCCCGCGAGCCGATCTTTTTCGATTTCGAGGTCATACATCGCCTGCAGGTTCAGCCAGAATTCCGGGGACATCTTGAAATACCGCCCCAGACGCAGGGCCGTATCCGCCGTGATCGCCCGCTTGCCGTGAACGATCTCGTTGATCCGGCGCGCTGGAACACTGATGTCTTTCGCCAATCGGTACTGGCTGATCCCCATCGGCTTCAGAAATTCTTCATGCAGGACTTCACCGGGATGAATCGGCGAGATCTTTCGAGTCTTCATTACGAACCCCTCCTAATGATAATCAACGATCTCCACTCCTTCGGCGGCCCCTTTGACCCATTTGAAACAGACACGCCATTGCTGATTAATGCGGATGCTGTGCTGGCCCTTCCGATCTCCGCCCAACGCCTCCAATTGATTCGAAGGCGGGATCGTTAATTCCCGCAGATCCTTCGCCGCATGCAGCATCCATAGCTTCCGCATTGCGATCCGCTGAATTGCCGGCGGAAGCTTTCTGGAAAACTCGCGATTAAATATCTTCTCCGTCTCTATGGAAGCAAAGGATTTAATCACAGACCAATAATAACGCATAACAACATTAACGTCAAGCGTTATCATTAGGCAGACGTTGTATTAAAGGAAGGATAATGTAGGGCGGCTTTTGCCCATCGTCAACTGTTGCTTCACCTTTCTTGCGATCTCCGGATCGAGCTTCGGGTCCACCCAGACCTCTCCCGCGACGCGATGGCCGATGCAACGGCCGCCGAGATACGCGACGGCGTTGGAGGCGATGGCGGGAACTTTGGGATCCGGCGTGAGGATGCCGACGAGGTTCATCGGGTCGGCGGCCGAGACGATGACGGGCGATTCATGAATCGGCCCTGCATGATTGTCCCGTCGTTCCTGTCGCAACAGGTCGACCACCTCCGGCAGCGCGAACTGCTCGCCGCCGACGCCCGTGATGAAGCGTCCGCCGCGGATCTCGCCGCGCGCTTCCATGCGGCGATAGACCGGCAGAAGCTCCTGCCAGGACGGCGCGGCATCCTCGCGAGCGAGAAGATCGCGGAAAAAGACGCCGTAACGCGTCAACAACTGCCAGGCCCATTGTTCTGGAAACGATTTCTCGATATCATCCACACTTACGCTCGTTTTATGTGATTCTATTAGTCTTAATTCCCACCATCGACCCATTTGCTGGCTAATTCCGAATGTCTTTATCCCACTTCGAATTATATGACGCTTAAGCCGTTGTGCCCTAACCCGCATCGGCGAGGTCAACGAACGGATCGCACCGAAGCCGTCCCCGCTCACCCGCCCTGCCGCGACCAGCTCCCAGAGGGCCTCTTGAACCTGTGTCGGGAGAAGCCGCGCGGACGAAACAATTTCGTTGAAGAAGAGCGCGCCGCGGGCCTGCAGCGTCGAAAGGACCTGCTTCGCGTCCGATCCCAAAGCATCCGGCCCATCTTGATTCGACCTCAGACCGTCCATATCCTCGCGAAGCATGATCGTAATGGAAAGGATCTTGGTCGCGTCGCGCGATGCGCCGGTGCGCACCCTTCCCCAGACCGCCTCTCCCGATAGACAAAGATCGTCCAGCCATCTCGGGTCATACTCCGCGACGCGGGATGGAAGGATCGCCTGCTCCCACAAAACGGCCGGGATCTCGAAGCCCTGAAGCTTTTCAATGACGGCGTGAAGACCGTCGCGCCCGTAGGCCCCCTTTCCCGGAGCCAGGTGACTCCAGCCGAGCAGAAACCGGACCAACTCGTCCGTCGTAACCGGCTCCATCCGACGACGCAGGCTGTCGAGCGTCAAGCGGTGAATACGGGCCAGGAGCCGCCGGGCGCACCATTGTATAGGTATAGTTGCCGTATCAGGGTCAAAGTGACCCCTTAAGACATAGCCCTCGGCCTCAAGCGCTCCAAGCGATGATTCGATGACAGGCTCCGGAAGTCCGAGCGCACGAGACAAGGCTTCGACTGTCGTCGGCCCGACCACCTCCATCCGTCCACGAACCGCCTGAACCCAGGCCTCTGGCGCGGTCCAGTCCACTCGGATTCCGGCCGGAACCGTAATACTCGGATTCGACGTGAAGCCCGGACGCGAGGCCGAAACCATCGGCCAGCGTTCCGTTGCGACCCAAAATGCTTTTCCGTCCGCATCCACCGCGCGCGTCGCCCGGCCGGAGCCGGCCAGCTCGGAGAACCATCGCTCCCACGGCCTTCCCTCCTCCTCCGGAAGAAGCCCGATCGTCAGCAAGGCGTCATGGAGCTCGTCCGCGTCTCGCGCCAGCGGCCAGGCCTCCTTCCGAACCTTTTCGATCGCATCGGGATCGAGCCTTCCCAGATCGCGGACCGACTCGATCGAGAGCGTCCGCCGCGTCGCCACGGACCGGGCCCGCCGCTCCTCCAGAGGCGCGTCGTCCAGGAAGGCGTAGGGTTGCGCGTTCAAAAGCGAATACGAAAACGGCGTCGGCTCGCGCACGTCCATCGCCGTCACGCGGATCGCTCCGGTCTGGATCTCGGTCAGGAGCCGGACCAGCCCGTCCAGATCCATCGCCTCATGAAGCGCGTCGTCCATCGTCTGACGGACAAGCGGGTGATCCGGAATCGGGATGTCCGGACCGTTCATGTTGTTTTCGGGACAAGCCGTGATCGCCGGGAAGACGGCCGTGAGCAGATCATCCGCGCGAAACCGCTGCAACGGAGGAGGGACCTTCTTGCCGCCGCGATGCCGGAGCACCGCGAGAGCGCGCGTCGCATTCCATCGCCACCGGACCGTAAAAAACGGCGTCGGCAGCACGGCCTGCGCGAGCAGAGGCCCGGTCTGCCCGGCCGGGACCATCCGGGGAATTTCATCGAGCGGGAAGCTCTGTTGCGGCCCGAGCGAGAGCACGACGCCGTTGTCGTCCGCGCTGGCCTGCAGCTCGAAATCGAAGCGCCGGCAAAACCGTTTGCGAAGCGCCAGGCCCAGCGCGCGGTTGATCCGACCTCCGTAGGGCGAATGGATCACGAGTTCCATGCCGCCCGATTCGTCGAAGAACCGCTCGATCAACAGATGGCGTTGTGTCGGGATCATGCCGACCGCGGCCTTCTGGGCCGCCAGATACTCCACCGCCTCCCTCGCGTTTGTTTCGCTCATTGCGCATTCGGTCGCAAGCCATGGGACGGCGCTTATTTTATCGGGGGGCCGCTGCGGCGAAGAAGAAACCGGGTCCTCACATGCCCCCCGCTCCCCCGTCGTCGCGTGGGCAGAGCCCAACGCTCCTCCCGGATCGGTCAACCGGTTTTCGATCTCCTCGCGGAGCGCCGAGACTTCCTGGGAAAGCTCGACCGTGCGGGACGGGGCCTCGCCCCGCCAGAACGGAATCGTCGGCGCGGCACCGCGCGCGTCGGCCACGACCACCTCGCCGGCCCGAACGTGCCGGATCCGCCAAGAGGTGTTGCCGAGAAGAAAGACATCCCCGCTCATGCTCTCGACCGCGAAATCCTCATCCACGGAGCCGACCGTGACCCGTTCCGGCTCGGCGACGACTTTGTAGTCGGCCCGCTCCGGAATCGCGCCGCCGGAGGTGAGCGCCGTAAGACGCGCGCCGCGCCGGGCCTTGATCCGGTGATGAACCCCGTCGCGAAAGAGATAGGCCCCCGCGCGTCCGACCCGGGAAGCGAATCCCTCGGCCAGCATCCCGATCACGGCGTCGAAATCGCTTCGAGCCAGCTCACGGTAGGGATAAGCCCCGCGGACGAGGTCGAACAATTCATTCTCGCTCCAGTCCTCGCCTGCGGCGGCCGCCACGATCTGCTGGGCCAGGATGTCCAGCGGCGCTTTAGGAATCTCGATCCGGTCTAATCGCTTGGCCCGCACGGCACGGATCAACGCCGCCGACTCCAAAAGCTCGTCCCGCGTCAGCGCGAACAGCCGGCCCTTCGGGACCATCCCCAGCGCGTGGCCCGACCGGCCGATCCGCTGAAGAAAGGTCGCGATCGCGCGGGGGCTCCCGATCTGGATCACAAGATCGATGAAGCCGATGTCGATCCCGAGCTCGAGCGAAGCCGTTGCCACGACGGCCTTCAGCTCGCCGGCCTTCAGCCGTTCCTCGGCCGCAAGCCGGATTTTTTTCGAAAGGCTCCCGTGATGCGAGGCGACCGCGTCCTCTCCGAGAAGCTCGGAAAGCTGATGCGTCACCCGTTCGGACAGACGCCGCGTGTTCACAAAGATCAGCGTGCTGCGATGTTGCTCGATCAGCTCGGCCACACGCTCATAAACTTCCTTCCATTGCTCGTTCGAGCAGACGGCCGACAGCGGCGTCTTCGGCGTCTCGATCGCAAGGTCCAGCTCGCGCAGATGCCCGACGTCCACGATCGAGCAGTGCGGCTGACCCTTTTCATCCATATGTTTCGTCCCAACCAACAAGCGGGCCATCTCCTCGATCGGCCGCTGCGTGGCCGAAAGTCCGATCCGGACCGGCCGCCGCTCGCAGAGATGCTCCAACCGCTCGATGGACAGGGCCAGATGCGATCCCCGCTTGTCTCGCGCGACGGCATGGATTTCGTCAACGATCACGGTCTCAACCGTGCGGAGCATCTTCCGACTTTTCTCGGCTGTGAGCAGAAGATAGAGCGATTCGGGCGTCGTGACGAGAATGTGCGGCGGTCGGCGGGTCATCGCCTGCCGCTCCGAAGCGGGTGTGTCGCCCGTCCGGACGAGAACCCGGATCTCGGGAAAGGACAGGCCCTCGTGATGCGCCAGCGCCCGGATCTCGGAAAGCGGCCGTTGCAAGTTCCGCTGAACATCGTTGCTGAGGGCTTTGAGCGGCGAGACATACACGACGCGGGTTTGATCGGTCAACCTTCCCGCGGTCCCGTCGCGGACCAGCCGGTCGAGGCCTGCGAGAAACGCGGCCAGCGTCTTTCCCGATCCGGTGGGCGCGGCGATCAGCGTATCGCGGCCTTCCGCGATCGACGGCCAGCCGAGACGCTGTGCGTCGGTCGGGGCCGCAAAGCGCTGCGCGAACCATTTCGTAATGAGGGGATGAAAAGAGGGGTGAGACATAGAGTGATTATAACCCAGAGCGATGGCGGTCCCGCAACCGGAATCGGGAGAAGTTTACGCCCGTTGCTTCTTGAAAATCTCGGCGACGGTCCGGATCGTGTCGGCCTCGGCGGCCGATTTGTCCGGACGGAAACGTTTCACCCGCGCAAACCGAAGCGCCAGGCCGGCGGGATAGCGCGGCGATTCCTGGACGTCGCTGAAGGCGATCTCGACCACCAGCTCCGGGCGGACATGGACCGTCCAGTCGTCGCGGCCGATCTCCAATGCCAGAAGCTTTTCGGTCTGCCACTTCAGCATTTCGTCGGTGAGACCCTTGAAGGTCTTTCCCAGCATGACGAACCGCCCGCTTTCGGGATCCCGCGCGCCCAGATGAAGATTGGAAAGCCGGCCGGATCGTCGGCCGCTGCCCCACTCCGCCGCGAGAACCACCAGATCCAGCGTCTTCACGGGTTTGAGTTTCAGCCAATAAAACCCCCGCTGACCGGCGGTGTACGCTGCGTCCAGCGACTTGGCCATCACGCCCTCATGTCCGGCCTCCAACGCGCGCTTTAAAAATCGCTCCGCCGCCGCGCGGTCCTTCGTTACGACCCTCGGCATGACCGTCCCGTCGGGGATCGTCCCGGACAGGATTTCAAAACGCCGACGGTAGGGCACGGAAACCAGCGGCCCGTCGCCCTCGCGATAGAGACAGTCAAAGAAAAAAGAGGTTAGAGGAAGCTCCCGTCGGATGGACGCGACGTCTTTGATCCGTCCGAACCGCCGCATTGTAATCTGGAACGGCTGTGGCCGCCCGTCCGGCCGGAGCGCGATCGCCTCCCCCTCCAGAACGATCCCGCCGACCGGCAACGCTCGGGTCCATTCGACCACTTCGGGCAGCCGTTCCGTGACGTCTTGGAGTTGCCGGGTAAAGATCCGGACTTCCTCCCCCTTTTTATGGACCTGGATTCGCGCGCCGTCCAGCTTGAACTCGAAGGCGGCCTCGCAAAGCCGTTCCAGCGCCGCTCCGACGTCCTCGGCCGTGTTGGCCAGCATCGGGGCCACCGGAGAGAAAATCCGGAAGGCGATGCGGGACAGTCCGAATGAACCCTCTTCCAACGCGACGCGGGCGATCGTGCCGATGTCGTTTGAAAACATCATGGCCTGCCGGACGTCGGATGAGGAAAGGCCGGAGGCCTTGGCGATCGCTTCCAGCAGAAGGCCTTCCAAGGCCCCCTGTCGGAGCTCGCCGATTAACAGACGCGACAGGAACCGCCGCTCCTCGACATGAGCCCGCTCGAAAAGCGACCGCAGCGTCGCGCTCTTCCGTTCATTCGAGCCGGGGCCCTGATCGGAGGCGATCCGGCTCAAGACCTGATCGATATCCGCCAGCGTCAGCGAGGCGCCCGTCGGGGACGTTTCGACCATCGCCGACTCGATCAATTTCCATCCGACGCCGATTTTCCCCCGGGGGAGACGGCCGCAGAGGTAAAGAGCCGCCAACTCCGTTTCCGCGCCGTGCGTCCGCTTGAGGAAGTCGGCCAGAAGCGCGATCTTCTCATTCTTTCCGGAAACGGATTGAACGCGGGCGATCCGTTCAACTAATTGAGCCAATTCCATGGCACTACTATAAATCGGTGTCGGATCTTTTACAATCGTTTGGACAAATACGGCTATGCTTCCGCAATGATTTGCCACAAGGCGGTTCAATGCCTTATGATAAAGATTCCGTATTGTCTTATTCGAAGCGAGAAGCGATGGAAACCCAGCTCACGGATCTTTCCCAGTTGAAGATCACCCATCACGATGACGGACGTCGGCCCGTTCCCCGGAGGGGGCCCGGGAAGGCCGGATGGATCGCGGTTGCGGTCGCCCTGATCATCGTATCCGTCTTCGCCTCCCGTTTACTCGTCGCCCCGCCGGCCGCGGTCGAGGTGGCGATCGTTTCGACGGTGAATCCGGATCAGCCTACCGTGGTTTTGATCGCCACCGGCTATGCCGTCGCGCAGCGGCGGGCGGCCGTCGCCTCCAAAGGAACCGGCCGTCTGGTGGAATTGAATGTGCGGGAGGGCGACCGGATCAAAAAAGGAGCCGTGATCGGCCGTTTGGAGAGCGCCGACATGTCCGCGGTGCTCGCCCGGGCACAGGCCAACCGGAATGTGGCCGAGTCGGTGCTGGACGAAGCCAGGGCCGAGCTGACCGATGCAACGCTTTCCTACGAACGGAAAAAAAGCCTCATCGCGTCCGGGATGATCCCGCAGGCCGATTTCGAGTCGGCCGAGGCCCGGTATCGCCGCGCGCTGGCCGTCGTCGCTTCGGGCGAAGCCGGGGTGAAGGCGGCCGGGGCCGCGGTACGGTCGGCCGAGGTGGATCTCGAGAACACGATCATCCGCGCGCCGTTCGACGGAACGGTCCTGACCAAAAACGCGGACGTGGGCGAGGTGGTCGCCCCGTTTGGCTCGGCCGTATCGGCCAAGGCGGCCGTCGTCACGATGGCCGATATGGATTCCTTGGAGGTCGAGGCGGACGTTTCGGAATCGACCATCGAAAAGATCCGCGTGGGCCAACGCTGCGAGATCACCCTCGACGCCTACCCGGAAACGAAATACGACGGGATCGTCGAGGCCGTCGTGCCCACCGTAGACCGCGCCAAGGCGACGGTCCTGACCAAAGTCCGGTTCTTAAACAGGGACGACCGCGTCCTGCCCGAGATGAGCGCACGGGTGGCCTTTCTCTCCGGACCCGCGTCGGTGGCGAATCAGAGGCCCGTCATCGCGGTCCCCCCGTCGGCGGTCGTCGCACGGGGCGAACGGCGCATCGTCTTTGCTGTCCGGGGCGACCGCGCGGAGGAGAAACCGGTCGAAGCGGGGGGCGCGGTGGGGAATCTGGTCGAGATTCAAAGCGGCCTCCAGCCCGGCGATCGCGTCGTCCTGAATCCGCCCGAAGGACTTCACGGCGGGGATCGAATACGGATCAAAACCCCGTAAGGATCGTCCGTGTCCGAACCCCTGATCGAGCTGACGCAGGTTTATAAGTCCTACCGGCGGGAGCGCCTCGAAATCCCCGTCCTTCAGAACATATCCCTGACCGTCCCCGAAGGCGAATTTCTGGCGCTGATGGGTCCTTCCGGTTCAGGGAAAACCACGCTTCTGAATCTGATCGCCGGAATCGACCGGCCCGACCGCGGGATGATCCGGGTGGCCGGAACCGAAATCGGCTCGCTGGGGGAATCCGAACTGGCCCGGTGGCGATCCCGCCATATCGGATTCGTTTTTCAGTTATACAATCTTATTCCGGTGCTCACGGCCCTCGAAAATGTGGAACTGCCGTTGTTGCTGACGCCGCTCTCCAGGCGGGAGCGCCGGGAGCACGCCGAGCTGGCCTTAAGCGTCGTCGGGCTTTCGGACCGGATGCGGCACTCCCCCCGTCAGCTTTCCGGCGGACAGGAGCAGCGCGTGGCGATCGCGCGCGCCATCGTGACCGACCCCACGCTTCTGGTGGCGGACGAGCCGACGGGAGATCTGGACAAGACCTCGGCGCAAGAGGTCATGGACCTTCTGGGACGGCTGAACACGGATTTCTCCAAAACGATCGTGATGGTGACACACGATCCGCGCGCGGCGGAGAAGGCCCGGACCGTGAGGAATTTGGACAAGGGGGTCTTGATTTGACGCCATGCAACTCATTCATTTGATCCTCAAGAACCTGTTCCGCCACAAGCTCCGGACGATTCTGACCGTCCTCGGGATCGCGATCGCGATCCTGGCCTTCGGCATGATACGGACCGTGATCGCGATGTGGTATTCCGGCATCGAGGCCTCCTCCCCGAACCGCTTGATCGCCCGGAACGCCATCTCGCTGATCTTCCCCCTTCCGATCGCCTACCGGAACGCGATCGTGGCGGTTCCGGGCGTGTCCGTGGTTTCCTACGCCCAGTGGTTCGGAGGAATCTACATTGACGAAAAACATTCCCAATTCCCGCAGATCGCGGTGGACGCGGCCACTTGGTTCGACGTGGCTCCGGAGAACCGGATTTCGGAGAGCGAGAAGGCCGCCTTCCTACGGGAGCGGAACGCCGCCGTCGTGGGCGTTCAACTCGCACGGCGCTTCGGCTGGAAGATCGGGGACGTCGTCCGGATGCGGAGCATGATCTTCTCCGGGGACTGGGACTTCGTGATCCGTGGAATCTATACCGGGGCCCAAAAATCGACCGATGAGACCTTCTTTTTTTTCCAGTGGCGGTACCTGGACGAGCAGATTCGGCGGCTCGAACCCTGGCGCGCGGGCAACGTCGGCTGGTACGTCGTGAAGATCGCCGACCCGAACCGTTCGGCTTCCATCAGCGAGGCCATCGATCGACGGTTTAAAAATTCCCTGGCCGAGACCCGCACCGAGACGGAACAGTCCTTCGTGCAAGGCTTCATCTCGATGAGCGACGCGATCCTGGTCGCGCTTCGAATCATTTCGTTCGTGATCATCGGCGTGATCCTGGCGGTGCTCTCCAACACGATGGCGATGACGGCCCGCGAACGCCTTTCGGAATACGCCGTGCTCAAGACGCTCGGTTTCGGAGCCCGCCACCTCGTCCTGCTGATCGCGGGAGAGTCCCTGCTGATCGCGCTGATCGGCGGGGCGGCCGGGATTCTGCTGATCGGCCCGATCGTCGACGGGTTCGGTGTTGTGATGACCCTCACGGTGGGCGCGATGTTTCCGATTGTCGGGGTCAGCCCGGTCACGCGGGCGGTCAGCCTCCTGATGGCCCTCGGCGTCGGCCTGGCCGCCGCGATCTTTCCGGCCTGGCGGGCGGCGACGTTGAGAATCGTGGAAGGGTTGAGAAGGGTGGGGTAAAATAGGCCCATCGAGGAACGCACGGCCGACCGCGCCTACGGAAGATCACCATGATCGCCATTCCTTTAGCCTACAGCCTTCGAAACCTCTGGGCCCGTCGCTTGACCACCGTCCTCACGGCGGCCGGGATCGCGATGGTGATCTTTGTGTTCGCGGCCGTCCTGATGCTGGCCTACGGTCTCGAGAAGACGCTGGTGGCGACCGGCGCCGATGACAACGCGATCGTGATCCGACGGGGATCCCAGTCCGAGATGATGAGCCTCATCGACCGCGCCGCGGCGAACATCATTCGATCCCAGCCCGAGATTGCGACGGACCCTCGGGGAAAACCATTGGCCGCCTCGGAGGCGGTGGTTTTGATCGGCAGGCCGAAGCGCGGAACGGGTCAAGAGGCCCATGTCCAGACCCGGGGTATCGCTCCCGAATCGTTTGCGATGCGGCCGCAAGTGAAGCTGGTGGCCGGACGCCTCTTCCGTCCGGGACTGTCGGAGGTAATCGTCGGCGCGGCGGCCGAGCGGCGATTCGAGGGAATGGGTCTGGGCCGGACGATCCGGTTTGCGATGCGGGACTGGACGGTCGTCGGTCTCTTCGAGGCGGAGGGGTCCGGCTTCGAGTCCGAGATTTGGCTGGACTCCGAACAACTGCTCCAGGCATTCCGACGGCCGGTCTTCTCCTCCGTAACCGTCCGGCTTTCGGACCCGTCCGGGTTCGACGCGCTGAAGCAACGGCTGGAGGGAGATCCGCGGTTCAATCTGGAGGTGAAACGGGAAAAGGCGTTCTATGCCGACCAGTCGGCGATGATGACCGGCTTCATTCGGGTACTGGGCCTCTTCGTCACGGTCATTTTCAGCATCGGGGCGATGATCGGGGCCATGATCACCATGTACGCCGCCGTGGCGAATCGCACGACCGAGATCGGGACGCTTCGGGC
>Ga0335077_10000376_pt1 | contig 48743 bp, 42 predicted proteins | sample Lox_Sample_31_FD_207151 | JGI IMG/M metagenome (GOLD analysis project Ga0335077, IMG submission 207151) | Soil microbial communities from Loxahatchee National Wildlife Refuge, Florida, United States - Lox_Sample_3.1 | ecosystem: Environmental > Terrestrial > Soil > Wetlands | place: USA... | reverse complement strand
CCCTCCCCCTCCCCCTTCGTTGCGCAAAATATCTGGAATCAAGAGCTTGCGCGTACTTCGTTTTGGCAAAATCTTGAGCCACAAGGAGTTAGCGCAAAATATTCCGGACAAAGGAGTTAGCACTCTTTCTGCCGTCCCTCATGTTCTCAATTAGCTATTATTTTCTGTTTCAATTATCTCACAGGTGCAGAATTTGTCAAGTCTCGGAGTCCGAAGCAGCCGCACACAAAAAGCCCATTTGAGGTTCGCCCATCGGTCCTACAGGTACTGGCGAAACTTCTCTTTGTGTCGGGTATAGAGGAACGACACCAGGACGAGCGCGGCGCCGAGCACGATGAGCGTGATGTAGCGGGACTGCGGGTCGAGGCCCCAGACGTCGACCAGGAAGATCTTGGCCACGCAGACGAGCAGCAATCCCAGTCCGGCGAGGCGGAAGCTGCGCTCACCTACCCAGAGGGCAAAAAGAAATGTGGCCAGGCCTTCCACCCCCCAGGCCACTGTGAGCTGGCCCCGGCTCGATTCGAGGGCGACGAGAGCGGTCAGCAATCCGAACGGAACAAAGAAGAAGACCTGCTCGGGATAGGCGTCGAGGACGAAACCGGAAGTGGCACCCAGCCGAGAGCGACGCAGAGCGAATGCCAGGGGTAGAGCGGCAAACAGCAGAGTAATTGCGACGCCGGAGTAGTACTGCTGGCTACGCCAGAAAGAAACGTCGACGGGATCCGACTGAAAGAAGTTGTACGTCAGCATGCGAAAGACGACGGCCAGCACCAGCAGGAAAGCCTGGTGAAGAAAGTCGTGGCGCAATTGGCGGGAGGCAACGGCAAGAGTAGCGAAGGCAAGGGCGGCCCAGCTGGCCGCGACCCAAGGCGGTTGTAATTCCACGAACAGCCATCCGGAGAGGGCGAGGGTCCCGCAATAGGCGAAGAGGCTGCCGGCACGATGAAGTGCCCGGTTCCGCCGCGAGATCGCGGACCGCTGCAACCGAACATCGGCGTAGTAGTAGGCTGCGGTCAGGGTGAGCGCTCGCCATACGCGCGGACTGATTGGCGTGGGCGCGGCGGGAGCGGTGAAGTTGATCACCAGGAGCCCGACGAAACTCGCGGATAGGGCCGTGTAGCCCTGCCAGCGGAGAAATCCGGCATTGAGCCGCAGACCAATTTCGAGGAGCACGATGCCGAGAGCTGCCCACGCCAGAGCGACATTTACCTCGGAGACTTCGTACCAGACGAGCAGTCCGAGGAGGATCGAAGCAGCCCAGGTGTAGCCGGCGGTGAACAGCGCCCACTCGCTTTCTCCCTCGTCGTCGGCGGCGCGGGCAAAGGGCGCTGCGGCATAGAGGAGCAGGGCGGTCAGCCCAACGGTCACGAAACGAAAACTCACGCCGTGCCACGGTTCGGCGGAGAACAAGTTAAGCGTGACCAGGCGCACGATGGCCAGCACCGCGATCACATTGCCCTGCACCGCCAGCGGCGGCTGGCGGAGTTGCTTGCCCGCGACATCAAGCAGGAGGGCGAGAAGGGCCCAGGTAACCGCGGTCCACATCCCTGGAAAGGCGAGCCACAGCGCCAGAAGCGCGAGCAGGCCGCCGACATAGGTCATGCTGGCGATGAGCGGCCAATCGAATTCCTGGTCGAATAATTCTGCCCAGCGTTCTCGGACCCAATGCGCGTTGAGATAGAAGATGGCGGCACCCATGGCGAAAAGAACCGCCGTGGGGTACGCGGGCGGAACGCCGGCGGCATTTCCGAGACGCAATTCGAGCAAGGGGCCGGCGGTGTCGACAATCATCTGTCCTGCGACGATCGCAAGAGTGATCATGCCGATGCGACGGAAGACGATTTCGCTGGTGAAGACTCCGGCCAACAGGAAGGTCTCGGCTGCGACCAGCCACAGCAAAGAGAGATTCGATCCGGAATAGCGGAACGGAATGGCGGCAACCAGCAGAGCGGAGCCCAAGGTGGCGAGGACGACGAATGCGGTTCTGCGACGGCGCGCGGCCAGTGCCGACAGAACGAGTTCAACCGTGCCCAGCACGAGCAGCGCCCAGAATGCCCATTCGGGATGGATGGACTGGTAGCGGAGCAATCCGAGCAGGCAAAAGCCGTTTAGCAACGCGGCGGCGGTCGAGAGTTCCTCCTGCTGACGGTTGGCGGGGTTGCGATAGATGTAGGAAAAGCGGAACAACAGCCAGTAAAACGCGAGAAAGGCGACGCTGGTGTGGAATTCCGGAAATTCAGTGCGGTGGGGATCCATCGCTTCGATCACCGGCCACAACCACAGCAGGTGATTGAAGTAGGTTGCAATGATCCCGAACATCTCCAGGGCAAACCACTGCATACGCAGGGCAAGGGTAACGACGGTAAGCGCCAGGATTACGCTCGCCGCGAGGCTGTAGAACGATGTGTGATGGATGCCGACCGTCAGATACGAAAGAACCAACGCCAGCGCGGTTGTCGCCTGCGAACGGTAACGAAGGCTGTACCCGACGATCGCGGCCGCGACCGTGAGCATGAGGAAGAAGTCGATTTGGCGCGAGTCGATGACGCGCGCGGCGGGGACGTGATAGACGGCATAACTGACGAAATAGAGAAGAGACCATCCTCCTGCCGCGCCGGCGCGGGCGAGAATGCGATAACGCTCGTTGGATTCGTAACGGATGCCGGCGGCGATCATGGCTCCGCTGAGAGCGATGCCGAGAAGGACTTTTCCAGCAGGACCGAGATTCTGTAACTGATAGGCGAGAAAAAACGCGAGCCCCAGGACAAGAATGCCGATGCCGATCTTATTCAGCCAATTGGTGCCAAGCATCTCTTCCAGATCGAAGCCGGAGCGCGCTGGTTCGGGGGCCGGAGGGTGTATCCGCGGAAGAACCGGCGGCGGAATGGAGGGCCGGGGAGGAGCCGGCGGCGGGACGGGTGGACGAGCCAGCGCGGGCAAAGTCGGCTCAGGCTGAGGAGTGTGCGCCGCACTCACTGCAGGTGGGGGAGTAGCGGGCGTAACGGGCCGTGGATCAGGTTTTGGCGGTACTGGACTGGGTTGCGGCGCCGCTTCACGGTGAACTCCAGCAACCGGGACTGATACGGCCGGCGAGACCGTTTCTCGTGCCACTTCCTTCGTGCCCGTAGTCTGCTTCCATTCCTTGAACTGGGTTTCAAGAATGTGCAGCCGCGCGGTAAGGTCACGCCAGTGCTGGGTGTTTTCCTGGCGTTCCTCTTCCGCCTGGCGGCGGAGCCTCAAGACATTTGCCACCAGCCAGATGGGCAAAATGATGATGACCGCGACCGCAGCGATGCCGAAGAGGATGCCAAGTTCTTCCATGAGGCGCGCAGACCCAGCGTAAGAGGCCGGGCGGGACGAATTCTAATACGAACCGGCCAGGGGCACGCGCAAAAGTCAGTGAATGGTGACGGTCTGGGAGATTCTCGTCATCAGGAAATGCATGTCGGCTTGCAGAGTCAGTTCGCCGGCATGGTCCGGTTGAAATTCGAAATCATAGGTTTCGCCGACTGTGATGGGCTGAACTGCCTGCCTGAACGTCGCCTGGGAATCGGGAAGAGTCCATCCATCTTTGGCTATCGCGCGCCATGAAACGGGCTTGCCGCCTTCTCCGCGCAGCGACACGATGGAATCGGAATCGTTGGTGCCGATGTTGATGAAGCGCAGGCGATATTTCGTGCCGGCCTGGAGCACCAGCGGACGCGGCTGGGAGGTGCCATTGAGAAGCTGGGGAGAAATGTCTTCTTCCGGGCCTTCGCGGCTGAGGATGAAGATCTTGTCCAGGGCGGGATCAAATTTCTGTCCCGGCTCGAGGACAATGAGCGGCCCGTAGAGACCGCCAGTGATCTGGCCGATGTCGTGCCAGTGGGTGTGGTAGATGAAAGTCCCGGCCCGGGGCGGAGTCATGCGGGCCAGGAAGGAGCCGCCGGGAGGGATGGAAGGCGTAACTTGCGGAGAATCTCCTCCCCAGCCGGGCACGCCGTCGAAGTAACTCTCAAGCTCAATGCCATGCCAGTGCACAGCGGTCGGCTCGTGCAGTTGATTGATGACAGTGATTTCCGTCGTCTCGCCACGAACGAGAACAATCGGTGCGCCAGGGATCGGTGGCGGGTCCGACGTCTCTTTGGTCCCCGGCTCATGGATCAAGTAGCCCATGCGGGCGAGAGAGAAACGAGTGGGAGGTATCTCGCGGACGAAGAGCTGTAACTGGCGTGGTTTCTGGCCGGACGGTTGCGCGGTGCGATAGTCAGGGCCGGGGGTAACCGTGATTCCAAGAACCAGCCCCAGCATGCCGGTGGGATCGTCTGTGCTGTGAGCGGAGAGGTGAGAGTCAGGGGAGTCCGACGGAGGCGATTCCTGTTCTGGCGCCATGTGCGCCGTCATGTGGCAATGAAAGAGCCAGCGCCCGGGCCGTTCCGGAATCCAGGTGATGGATGTGGTCGAGCCGGGCTCCAGGTACTGGGTCACAGCGTGGGGAGACTGGTCTGGCGTGTAGATGCGGTCACCTTCCTGCTCTCCGGTGCTGTCGACCCGAAAGTAAAAGCCATGCAGGTGCATGGCGTGATCGCTAAGGCTGGGATTGAGCACGCGCCAATGAACGGAGTCTCCGGTGCGATAGTTCAGGCGCTCGGAGTAGGGCCAGGACTTGCCGTTGATGGCGACCACCTCGTGAAAGGGCGGCGTGATGACGCCTTCCATCCAAGTGGTAATGACGAAGATCCGGTCATCGGGGACGGCGCCGGGCGGGTCTACGATGAGCGCACCCGACAGGGGGCTCTCGATGCTGAAGGGCGACTCGCCCATGGGAAGATCCTCTGTGATGGGAAGCAGACCGATCTCACGAATGGATAGTTTGCAGCTGCGGGCTGAGTAGTAAAACGTGCCCGGCGAGGCGGCGGTGAAGTGAATCTGGGTGGTGGCTCCGGCCGCGACGGGGACAGGCTCGGGAGTCCGGAAGCCGCGAACGTACATCGTGAGTGGCAGAGGGTTGTGCAGTTCGACGCGCACCTCGGTGCCCTGCGGCACACGGATCATGGGGCCAGGAATTTGTGGTGCCTTGCCTTTTTCGGCGAAGGCGTAGACCGGGAAGCTGCGGCCGCCCTGCTGTTCGGGATACCAGGTGGAGGGCACCATTTCGAGTTGCAGGGTCAGGACGCCATTTTTGAGCTCGCCGGCAGGGACACGATTGTTGTTCGCCTGGGCGGTGGCAGCGGCGAGACGATTTTCATCGGTACCCCAAGCCGCGACGGCACACGAGATCAGCACTGCAGCCAAAACATGTTGTCGAATCAGAGTCTTCACCCCGAAAAAATGTCGCAGCGAAACTAACGCCTGATGGATGTTGTGTCAATTGCATTGTCGATGCCCGAGGCGGAATGCCGAAGACTAAATCCTGTCGCCGCCATGGCCGTCTGACGCGGAACCTCGCGAGGTTGTACACTTTGGAGTTTCACTTTGCGAAGGGCGATGCGCCGGCATCGTAGACCCGATCGGAGTTCATGCGTGAGAAGACTTCTTATCTCGTCCTGTTTTGTTTTTCTTTCATTGTCGGTGGCGTTCGCCCAGGTGGGACCTCCCAAGCAGCTTACTATCGAGTCAATCTTCGCTGAGGGAGGAGTCACGGGCCGTCTGCCGGAAACCATCAAGTGGAGTCCCGACAACTCCAAGGTTTCCTTCGTGGAGCGCGACGATAGCGGCGAACACGGCGAACTCTGGTATGTGGACGCGGCCACCGGTGAGAAGAAGGTCCTGGTAAGCGAGAACAAGCTCGGCCAGCTTGCGCCTCCAGCCAGCAAGATCCGTGATGAACGGGAAAAGGAGCGCGTGACCCGCTATCACGTCGCCGCTTACCTATGGTCGCCCGATTCCAAGCACTTGCTCTTCGATGCGCAGGGTCAGCTCTGGTACTACGACCTGGAAAGCGGCACAGCGGTTCAGCTCACCTCTTCCCCCGAACCTATCGACGATCCCAAGTTTTCGCCCGATGGCAAACGGCTGGCCTATGTGCGGCGGCACAACATCTACGTGCACTCCGTTTCCGGGGAAGAGGGCGAACACCAGATCACCCGCGAAGAGAGCAAGGACAAAGATAAAGATAAGGACAAAAAAGACGACAGCGCCGACAACATCCTGAACGGCGAGGTGGATTGGGTGTACGCGGAGGAACTCGGCGTACGCAGCAATTATTTCTGGTCGCCCGAAGGACACGACATCCTGTTCCTGCAGATGGACGAGACGCGCGTTCCAATCTACCCCATCGTGAACTGGATCCCCACCCATCCCTTTGTCGATCCGGAAAAGTATCCGAAAGCCGGAGATCCAAATCCAGCGGTGCATCTGGGCGTGGTGGGAAGCGGTGGCGGGAAGATACGCTGGATCAAACTCAGCGACGATGACGATACCTACGTCCCCCGCTTCGGCTGGATTCGCGAGGGTCTGGCCTGGGCGGAGTTACTGAATCGCAAACAAGATACGATGGACTTGTATTTCATCGATACGAGGTCCGGGCGCACGCGCAAAGTTCTGACCGAGTCGAGCCCTGATGCCTGGGTCAACGTCAACGATGACTTTCGCATTCTGAAATCGGGAGATCGGTTCCTCTGGACCAGTTGGCGCGACGGGCACACCCACATCTACCTTTACAGCTTCGACGGGAAGGACCCACTGGCAGCCGACGCCAAACTGGAACGCCAGCTCGAAAGTGGCGACTACGAAGTCATCAAGATCAGTGGCGTCGACGAACAATCTGGCAGCGTATTCTTCATCGCGAATAAAGATGATCCGCGGCGGCAAGGTGTGTTTTCGGTCAAGCTTGACGGCTCGGCGATGCAGCGCATCTCGTCCGGTGAGGGGACCTCCACCGGGGACTTCGCCGACGATGGGAAGCACTATGTCGAACACCAATCCGATACGGAGCAACCCCCTCGCCTATCCATGTGCTCCAGCGGAGGCGCATGCCAGAAAGTCTGGGAGAGCCGGAGCGTCGCCGATTACGGCCTGATTGCTCCGCAATATCTGGAGTTCAAGGCGGACGACGGTACCGTCCTGTACGGGTCGCTCCTGCTTCCGACGGAAGATGACGCCGACGAAGAAACTCCGCTCATTGTTTTTGTCTACGGCGGTCCGGCTGGGCAAACCGTGGAGAAGACGTGGGGCGGGACGACGGCACTCTTCCACCAGATGCTCGTCAAAGAAGGCTTTGCGGTCTTCACGCTCGACAATCGCGGCAGCCCGAACCGTGGGCGCAAGTTCAGCTCAGCATTGCGCGGCCAGTTCGGCGGCGTCGAACTCAAAGACCAGCTCGCGGGACTCGATCAGCTGCTGGCCAAGTATCCACAGATCGATCCCGCGCGCGTTGCGATCTGGGGATGGTCGAACGGCGGCTCGATGACGCTTTATGCTCTCACCCACTCCAGCCGATTCAAGGCCGGGATCTCGGTGGCGCCGGTCACCAACCAGCGCAACTACGACTCCATTTACACCGAACGCTACATGGGACTGCCAAAGGAGAATGCCAAGGGCTACGACGACTCCATCGTAAGCACGGCCGGAAACCTGCACGGGTCGCTCTTTCTCGCGCATGGCACGGGGGACGATAACGTGCATTTTCAGAATACGATCCAGATGGTGGATGCGCTGATCCGCAACGGAAAACAATTTCGGCTCATGGTGTATCCCAACAAGACGCACGGCATTTCCGGGACGGACGCGCGGACCCATCTGTTCAAAATGATGGAAGAGTTCTGGAATAAGGAACTGAAATAAGCTCACACCCAGATCCCCCATGCACACAACTACCCTTGGCGATTTCGAACTTACCGTCGTTTCCGATGGGACGTACTTCCTCGACGGTGGCGGGTTCTTCGGCGTCGTTCCCAAGGTCCTGTGGTCAAAGAAAGTTACTGCGGACGAGCAAAACCGCGTCTCGGCTGGTTTGAATTCCCTGCTGGTCCGCACGGGTAAGCAGAACATCCTGATCGAGACCGGGATCGGCAACAAGCTCTCCGAGAAAATGGCGCGCATCTACACGCAGCCCGCAAAACTGCTGGAGAACTTGCGCGCCGCTGGAGTCGCGCCGGGGGACATCGATATCGTTATTAACAGTCACCTGCACTTCGACCATTGCGGGTGGAATACTGTACTCAGCAACGATGGCGCCGTTGTTCCGGCTTTCCCGCGCGCGAAATACTATGCGCCTGAAGGCGAATGGCAGTATGCGCGTCGTCCGAGCGAGCGTGATGCTATCAGCTTCATCTCGGAGAATTACGATCCGCTGGTCGAAAGCGGACAGATGACACTGCTGCGCGGCAGCGAGGAGATTGTGCCCGGCATATCCGTCAGGACTTACTCGGGCCACACCGCCCACATGCAAGCCATCCTGGTGAGGAGTGGCGGCAAGACCGCCTGCTACATCTCAGACTTGATCCCGACGAGTGCTCACCTCGACGTTACTTGGGGGATGGCGTTCGATCTGTATCCGCTGCAAGCCATCGCGAGCCGCAAGCATTACTATGCAGAGGCGATTCCGCAGAAGTGGCTGACCGTGTTCACGCATGATGCGACAACGCCGTGGGGGTATGTGGAGCAGGGAGAGAAGGGAAAGGTGACGCTACGTGGGCTGGGCTAATCTTGTTTCGAAGAATTGTTCGACACCGGTCAAAATCTCCGTCCCGCCCTTCGCTTCATAGATCGCCTTACGGAGGGCGGCTCCGTTCGGCACACCGTGCGTGAACCATGACGCGAACTGCTTCATCTTGCCTTCGGCGCCGGGCATTTCTTCTTCCAGCAGCATTTGGAAATAAGTGCGGATCATCTGGTAGCGGTCGCCTTCGGTAGGCTGAACGTACGAACCGCTTGCCGTATATTGCTCGATCTGGCGGAAGATCCATGGATTCGCCGGCGCCATGCGGCCGATCATGACCGCGTCGCAGCCCGTCTGCGCGATCATCGCGCAGGCGTCTTCGGGCGAGCGGATGTCCCCATTGCCGATCACGGGAATCTTGATCGCCTGCTTCACCGATGCGATCCATTCCCAACGCGCGTTGCCGCTATAGCCCTGTTCGCGGGTACGGGCGTGAAGGGCGACGGCGCACAGGCCGCAATCTTCGGCCATGCGCGCCAGGTCGACACAGACGATTTCGTCGTCGTTCCATCCGGCGCGGAATTTCACTGTGAAGGGAATCTTCACCGCTGCGCGGACGGACTCAAAAATCTTGCGGATCAGCGGCAGGTCGCGAAGTAATCCCGACCCGCCATTGCACTTGACGACCTTCTTTGCCGGGCACCCCAGGTTCAGGTCGACCAGGTCGAATCCGAGGTCTTCGACGACCCGCGCCGCATCGGCCAGCAGGCGCGGATTGCTTCCGAAGAGTTGCGCCGAGATGGGATGCTCGTCTTCGTAGAAATGCAGGTAGCGTCCGCGGACCTTGGGATTGCGCAGGACGCCGTCGGCCGAAGTGAACTCGGTCATGATCAGGCCGCAGCCGCCAAGGTTCTTGATGAAGCGACGGAAAACGGTGTCGGTCACGCCAGCCATGGGGGCAAGGACCGTGGCGGGGCGGATCTGGACTGGGCCGATTTGCAGGGATTCTGGGAATATGGTGGCCCGTGTGGCGCGGGCGCCTTCGCCCGCGAAACTCCTCGAACTGTCCCAATATTTGCGCATATAGAGTGCGCTCTGCTCGGTCTAACCCGCTAGAGACCGTTGAGTTCGGCTTCCCAATCTTGATTGAGGCCGTACTGAACTACCAAGTGGCTGTCGAGAGCATTGAGAATCCCATGAGCTCGCTGCAAATCATGGAGCAACGCCTCAAATCTTATGCCCAGTGACGCCGCACGTGCCTCATTAGCAGACGCTACCGCCAATTTCTTGGGATATCGAAAGCGGGTACCACTCTTGTCAATCTGATGAAACTCGTTCACGAAACTCTCCAGAAACCCAAGATCCAGACGTGTCGCGATCAGATCGGGAGCCCGCTTGTTCAGCTCTAACCACAGGATGGCCCAGAGACATCGTAGGTTATGCTCTGGTTCAACAGCCTCGACTTCGTTGTCGTGGGTGTTCCGCGAGGGCTCATCAGGAGCGCGTTGCTTCAGCCACCGAGAGTGAAACAATGCGTACTTAATGGCGAGCTCAAGATAGTGCCTACTGAGGAAAACTGCTACGGGCCCCTCAACCCCTTCGCGCAGATTGCCTTCAACGACGCCGGCCAGCAAGGATTTCGCTGATTCGTAGTAACCCTCTTCAAAGTCGCTATCTACTCTCCATCGACCGTTACGCGGAGGATAGAAAACTCGAAGGTACGGGCATGGCTTGTAGAGAGCCGAGTGCTCGGCAATGATCTCTTCCTCGCGCCTCGCTAGATCATCGTAGTTCGATGATGAGAAGTCCTGGTCCATGAATCCCTCTATTGACGAGTTTATCTTGTCCGGAGCAGAGCAGAAGGAAATCAAAAGCCCCCGCCAAGGCGAGGGCTTAATTTCCTAACCAATGGTCCGCGGGCGATGGCGCCCGCGCCACACGTTACTTCTTTGCCGTCTCGGCTTTCGCCGTGTCGCTCTTGGCGTACTTTCTGCGGAAACGCTCGACGCGTCCGGCGGTGTCGACCAGCTTCTGCTTGCCGGTGAAAAACGGATGGCAGGCAGAGCAGATTTCGACGTTGATGTCGCCATGATGAGTGGAACGGGTGACAAACGCGTTGCCGCAGGCACAGTGCACGCGCACTTCGTGATAGTTGGGATGGATCGCTGCCTTCATGTCAGTTCGGAACCCTTTCGAATCATTAGATTCTACTGGAGTTAGAAGGATTCAGCAAGGCAGGTGTCAGGTCTCAGATGTCAGGTGCCGGGAAAATCAAAAGCAATTCCACGTTGACCTTCCTGACACCTGAGACCTGGCACCTGAGACCTAGAAAGCAAAACGGCAGGGCCGACCCCCTGCCGTTCCACGCGCTTCAAGAATCCTGGGCCCTTTACTTCCCTTTTCCGACAGCTTTCTTCAGTTCGTTTCCAGGTGTGAATTTGGCGACGCGCCGGGCGGGAATCTTTATGGTCGCTCCGGTCTGTGGGTTCCGCCCATTGCGGGCCTTACGTTGCGAGATGGAGAAGGTACCGAAACCGATCAAGGCTACCCGCTCTCCTTTTTTGAGGGCAGCAGTAACGCTGTCCACGGCGGTGTCGATCGCGGTCGTTGCCTGGGCTTTCGAGATGCTGCAGGCTCCGGCGATCCGGTCAACGAGATCAGCTTTGTTCATGCTCTCTCCTGACGAAGTGTTTCGGTCCCGCGGCAGTTGCTGGGGAAGTCTAGCGTCTGTTGCGGGATCGCGGGAGCCATTCTCTACCCAAACGGTGGAATGTCAATGGCAAGACCGTGCCAGACGCGGGGTTTCATGGGCTTCTCATGAACCTGCATCGACAATGGTGCAGCGCAGGGCGGTGAAGCGACGGGCCCGCTTTTCCTGAATTCTCCACAAGGGATGGTCCGGCTCCACAGGATGTGCACAGTACCGCCAGGGTTTGCAGTTGCGGTGCAGGCGAGGTTCGGTGCACAGTGGAAACAACAACCCATGAAAGCTGCTGCGGAAGTTTGTCCCCTGTGCGCAGGATCGGGATGGAGATCGGTCTCGGATGCGCCCGAGCGTGGCGTCAGGCGTTGCGATTGCCAGTTGCGCGCGCGAGCCGACGCGTTGCTGGCGGCCGCGCATATTCCCAAACGATACGAGCATTGTGAACTCTCGAATTTCACGTCTGACTTCCCGGGCGCCGATTCCTCGATCGCACTGGCCCACATTGCTGCGGCGCGCTTCGTCGAGGAATTCAACCCGCGCGACGGACAGGGTCTTCTGGTAGTGGGCGGCATCGGGACGGGTAAGACTCATCTTGCAGTCGGAATCGTGAAAGAACTGGTCGCGAAATACGGCACGCCTTGCTTGTTCTATGACTACCGCGAGCTGCTGAAGGAAATTCAGAATTCCTACAACGACTCGGTGCAGGCCACGGAACTGCAGGTGCTGCGGCCCGTTTTCGAAGCCGAGGTGTTGGTACTCGACGAACTCGGCGCGGTGAAGCCGAGCGAGTGGGTGTGGGACACCGTCAGCCTGATTCTGAATACGCGCTATAACGACCGGCGGACGACGATCATCACGACGAATTTTGCCGATGAACCGGCGGCGGGCTTGGGTAACTCTGGCGGGTCGGGCCGTACGTTGGCCTTTGCTGCCACACGGCGGGAAACTCTCGGCGACCGCATCGGCGAGCGCATGCGATCGCGATTGCACGAAATGTGCCGCATCTTGCGCATGGACGGACCGGATTTCCGGCAGAAGTTCAAGAGCGCGAGCTTCCGGTAGCTCTCACGAAGCCCCAAATACAACCTCCTTAACCACGACCCATTTTGCACGTTCCTTTCGCGCTACGACAAATGACCAGCTTGCGCATTTTCCGCTACAGTGGTTGGTGACGTAGAACATAGCTTGTTTTTCATCTGGACTGAACCCGACACGAGACAACACCAAAAAGCCCTGTGCACCGGGATACTTTTTGTAATACTGAGGCCAATCGGCGATGTTATGAATTATCGAATCGAGTGTGTTTTCCGCCACGAGTTGATATGGCAGCGGTAGATCAAATATTTTCTCCAGGGCTGCTTGCGACACATTCGCACTGCGAAAATTTTCCATAGTTGCGACTTGGAGCGACGGCACCTGCTTTCTGAGGAATCTGCGGATCTCCTTCCATGACATCTCGTCTGTAATCTCGCTTTCATCGTACTCAGTCGTGTCTACGATAATGATTTGCGACACTGGGAATGCAACTCGCTCCGCTCCGGCCTTGCCCACAAAAGAACGTGCAATGAATGCTGAGAAAATTTCGTATTCTGCTTGGCTGATTTCGTGGTGGTTGTGCTTCGGAGTCTGGCCGTACGCGTAGCCACCAATCAAAACGGCTAGAAGCGCGGACAGAATCGAATGTCGATTTTCAGTGATCACCATGGCCAGAGTATGCGCCAGCCATCGTTTTAAAGAAAGATTACTGCCGACAACAGATAATAGAATCACCTTTGTGTTGAAAGAACGCATCGAGTTCTCACCGGAGCAAGACCGCGAGATTTTTGCCGCGGTACCTGTTGTTCCGGCTGTGTTTCTGCTTCGTCCTGCCGATCCCGCCTCCGAGCCCTATGTCAGCAAGACGGCTAACCTGCGTCGACGCTTGCAGAGGCTGCTTTCGGTTCCCGAAGAACGCACCAAACGTCTCAACCTTCGCGATCGCGTGCGCACGATCGAGTATTCGCTCACCGGTTCGGATTTTGAGTCAGGATTCCTGCTTTATCGTGTGTTGCATGACGCGTTTCCGAAGACCTACGCCGCGCGGCTGCGGCTTCGCTTCGCGCCGCTGGTCAAGATGCACCTGGAAAATGAGTACCCACGTGCTTCCATCACAACGCGCCTCGGCCGCCTGACCGGCAAAAATGTCTTCTACGGGCCGTTTCTCTCGCGGGTAGCGGCCGAGAAGTTCCTCAATGACGCGCTCGACTTCTTCAAGATGCGGCGTTGCGTCGAGGATTTGAATCCCGATCCGAAGTTTCCCGGCTGCGTGTATTCGGAAATGAAGATGTGCCTGGCGCCATGCTTCAAGGGTTGCACCGACGATGAATATCGCGCCGAGGTTGTTCGTGTACAGGACTTTCTGGACTCGCGCGGCGAAACGCTGAAACGGCAATTCGCGGCCGAGCGCGACGATGCTTCGGCAAAGCTGGAATTCGAAGCGGCCGCGACTCTCCATGCCCGTCTCGATAAGCTGGCCCCGGTCCTGCAACAGATGCCCGAGGCCGTCCGCCGGATTGACCAGATGCGCGCCGTGATTGTGCAGCGATCGGCGCAGGCAGACCATGTGGCGTTATTCCGCGCAGATGCGGGCGCGATCTCCGGACCCCTGGAGTTTCCTATCTCTGCGTCCGAACACACCAAGACGCAATCGATGGAAGCGCGCATCCAGAGCGCGCTGGCGACGCTGGCACCTGCCGATCCGGGTAGCACGACGGAGCGCATGGAACACCTGGCAATCCTCAAGCGCTGGTACTACCGCGGTACGCGGGCGGGCGAGATTTTCTTCGCTGAATCGAATGGCGAACTGCCCATGCGGCGCCTGGTCCGCGGGATCGGACGCGTCTACAAGGGCGAAGCCCCGGAGCCATCTCCGCTTCCGACGGAATCACGCGCACAACCTTGAACTACCGCGGCACACAGAGGGCCACAGAAGAAACCGTTTCCCTGTGGGACATTGGCCTTCATACAATGGCAAGTATGGCAAAGAAATCCAAATCGACCAAAACTCATTCCCGGAAGCCGGCGAAGAGGACCTCCAGCGGGAAGAGTTCCGGGACACAAGATCAGTCCCTGCGCGAGCACCTGCTCTACCTGCTGCGCGGTGGAGGGGCGCACGCCCACTTCGACGACGCCATCGGCGACTGGCCGATACAGTTGGCCGGAGCAAAGGTCGCGAATTTTCCTCACACTGCCTGGATGCTGCTCGAGCACATGCGCCTCGCGCAATGGGACATCCTGGAGTTCAGCCGCAACCCAAAGCACGTTTCGCCGCCCTGGCCTGAGGGTTACTGGCCTGCAACCGAGGCTCCGCCGAGCGAGAAAGAGTGGAAGGCCAGCATGGCGGCATTCAAGAAGGACCTGCAGGCAGTGGAGAAGCTGGTCGCCAACAAGAAAACCGATCTCCACGCCAAGCTACCCTGGGGCGACGGTCAGACAGTCCTGCGCGAGGCGTTGCTCGTGGCGGATCATAACGCGTATCACCTGGGGCAGCTCGTGATGCTGCGGAAGAGTATCGGGATCTGAGCTATTGAGGCATTGAATCATTGGACGGCGATTCAAGGTCTCAATCATTCAATTCAAGCCGTCTTGCGATCCGCCGAGGCTTGCAATTCGCTCACTCGTTTGCGAAACACTACTCTCCACTTCGTCCCGCCAACGCTCGTCGATGCCCAGCAGTTCCCATTCAATCTCGGGCGAGAGGTAACGCAGGATCGTGTCTGTGGCAGGATGAACGTGCAGCGCCGGGGCCACCAGCAGGAGAAGAGGCTTCTGCGTCGAAAGCTCTTGCCCGGGGAAATAGCCGAACTTGCGAAATTCGCCGCGCTCCTGGTGCCAGGCCACCCGCGACCAATAGTCGACGCCCTGGAGCGGCAGGTGGATATCCTCGTCGGCCTTGAGTTCGATGACCGCCAGGCGGTTCCCGCGGGTCAGAGCGAGCACGTCGATCATGGCGCGATCGGCGGCTGAAAAAGCAGGCACCTGCGAATACACCGTGTGGCCCGGACACTCTTGTCCGCCCCGCAGTCGGCCGTCGAGTAGTTCGACATTCCCCACCACCACCGACTCCAGCCATCGTTCCGGATGCATTCGCCACAAGGGGTGATTCTTGGGACCGTCTTTGTGACGGATCGAAGCGGCAAGCTGTATTAGGCGAACGAAGTCTGATTCGTTGCCCTCGTCGAGCACTCGCTCTTCGGCGCCAACGCCGAAGGCAATCTCCTGCCCGCTCTGGAAATTCCGCGGGTCGTGCGCCACGCGTGCCTGGGCAAACTCCAGCCCGCGGAGGCGGAACGAGATCAGGGCCGGTGAGAGCACCGCGACGTTACATTGAGGCAGAATCGAGCGAATGCGGGAGATCGAATCAGCGAAGCGTTCGTGCGCTACACTTTCGTCGGTCGCATGAACCAGGCGGGTCGCGAGATTGCCGCATTCGGCAGTGTCGGCGGGATTCAGCGAGTCTTCCCGTTCTTCGAATTCGTAGAGGTGCCACCTGGCAGCGGTGGGATGCAGATGCGCCATGCGCTGCTGGGTGAGTGCAATCGTTCCTTTGGGAAGAATCAGCGCCAGGCCTTCCACCAGCCGCTTCTCCTGCGCCCGGCGACATGCCTCAAGCCACAGCAGTCCGCACGTGAGCGCACCATCGATGGTCGATTGCATTTCGTGAGAATTCACGCCCACGATGGCCAGCGCACGCTGCCCCTGCTGGATCAGCCCGCGGACATAGGCCGGACCGAACGAATGTTCCAGGTCCATGCTGGTGGTGAGCCGAACTATGTACCAACCAGGAAAATTCCGCTCCAGCGCCCGCCGCAGTCGCGCGGCATAAGCTGTCCTCGCCGCCTGCCGGGATGCGGGCGAGCGCCGGTCACGGTTGCGGCAGAACTCCAGCTTCGTGGGACGATTCTGGCCCATGCGCTGCACCTGCAGGCGCAGGGTTCCCCCTTTCACTTCCGCGTCGAGCACCCGGCGAACGACGTTGCGTTCGTGCGACCACACGTGCAACAAGCACTTGTTGTACTCCCCGGAAACTGAATATTTCGCGTCCGAAAGGTCGAAGACAACGGCTCCGTCTTCAACGACAACCGCGCCACGCGCACCTCCGAGGAAGTCGGAAAGCATCTGGCTGACGGAATCGGGCGTCATCCCGCGATTGTTGGCCGGATCGTGGACGGCGTCTGTGACGAGTGAACAGCGAAATTGTGGTGAATCCGAAGCGGAGCGACGGCGGGTCGCCGGCGCCGCGTTAGTCGTGTGTGATAATAGCGATCGGGGAGTCGTTTCCTGATCGAGGGCATCCAAATACTGTGAGCGTAAATCACGAGCATTTTTTCTTCGAGCACTACGGCCTTACGAATCAAGACCTTGAGAAGTACCTGGGCGCGGCGCTTTCCGCCGGCGGCGACTACGCGGATCTGTATTTTGAATACCTGACCTCGACCTCGCTGATGGTCGACGAGTCCATGGTCAAATCTGCCTCGCAGGGCATTTCCGCCGGTTGCGGAATCCGCGTGGTCTCAGGCGAGCGCACCGGATACGCCTACACTGACGACCTGACTCCGGCGCGCATTTTGCACGCCGCCCGCACTGCCGCGTTGATTGCCAGCGCTCCCGCGAAGACTCCCGTTACCGGATTCCAGGAGAAACCGGCGCGCAGCTTGTACCCGGTCACCCTGCCGTCCGTGGATGCCGAGATTACGGCCAAGGTCGAGTTACTCATGCGTGGCGATCGCGCTGCCCGCGCATTCGATCCGCGCATCAAGGAAGTCCGGGCCAGCTACACTGACGAACTGCGGAACATCCTCGTGGTCGGCTCCGACGGCACGTTTGCCGAAGACTCGCAACCGCTGGCGCGCATGAACGTCAACTGCATCGCCAAGACTGATTCGAATTCAGCACGCGGCACTTCCGGGGGCGGCGGACGCATCGCGCTCGACTTCTTCTTTTCGGAAAAAAACCCTGAGTTCTTCGCCAAAGAAGCAGCGCGGCAAGCGCTCCTGCAGCTCGATGCGCGCGAAGCTCCGGCGGGAGACATGGAAGTCGTGCTCGGTCCGGGATGGCCGGGCGTGTTGCTGCACGAAGCAGTCGGACACGGCCTGGAAGCCGATTTCAATCGCAAAAAGACGTCGGCGTTTGCGGGACTGATCGGTAAGCGCGTAGCCAGCGAGAAGTGTACGGTCATCGACAACGGCACAATGCCTTGGCGGCGCGGATCGCTCAACGTCGACGACGAAGGACAGCCCACGCAGGAAACCGTCTTGATCGAGAACGGAATTCTGAAGAACTACCTCAGCGACAAACTGTCCTCAAAGCTGATGGGACTGGCCGATACCGGCAACGGACGCCGTGAGAGCTACGAGCACATCCCCATGCCGCGCATGACAAACACCTACATGCTCGCTGGGCAGGACGATCCGCAGGACATCATTCGTTCCGTGAAGCACGGCGTCTACGCCGTGAATTTCGGCGGAGGACAGGTCGACATCACCAATGGCAAGTTTGTGTTTTCTGCCTCCGAGGCCTACATGATCGAGGACGGCCAGATCACAGCTCCCATCAGGGGCGCGACTCTAATCGGCAACGGGCCGGATGTGCTGACTCGCGTCTCGATGGTCGGCAACGATCTGAAGCTCGATGAAGGCGTCGGGACATGCGGCAAGGATGGACAAGCCGTGCCGGTGGGCGTAGGAATTCCGACCATCAAGGTGGATCGCCTGACCGTTGGCGGCACCGCGCGGAAGGATCCGGGCGGGTTTATGCAGTAACTCGACTAAGTTCTCTGGAACAACCTTCTCATGATCCGAGAAATTCAGCTGGAGGATGGAGAATACGGCAGACGAGCTGTCTTGACCTCAGCTTGGTCTACCGGGATGTTGAATGACCTCCTTGCCAATGATGTCCTTGAGCTGGAGCTCAATTACGCAAAAGGTTGGCGAGGTACCGACCTCACGTTCTTGCGCCGCTTGCCCCAGCTGCAGGCTTTTGCGATCATCGATCATTTTCAGATGCCGCTCGTGGAGCCGATTCACTCGCTGCATGAGCTTCGAAAACTAAATGTGCAGACTTATTGCGGAACTCCAATTCGGTTTGCGGAGTTTCCTCAGCTCCAGGATTGCGCACTGGAATGGCGTCGCCAATGCAAGTCGCTTTTTTCATGTCTGACGCTGAAAAAGCTCTTCGTCAATTGCTACAAGAAGAACGACGTAGACGCGTTCTCGAGCCTGGTTAACCTGGAATCGTTGTCGCTATTGAGCGCTCCAGTGCATAACCTACGCGGTCTGATTCCGTTGAAGCATCTCCGATATTTGAGGCTGGCCAATCTCCGGAAACTTACATCGCTCGCCGGCATCGAGGGACTGGTAGCTTTGGAGGAGTTGAATATAGATACTTGCCGCACCATTGGATCGATTGATGAGATTGGTTCCCTAACGCGACTGCGGAAGTTCCATTTCGGCAATTGCGGTGAAATCGAGTCACTGAAACCGCTCGAAAAGTTGACGAGTCTTGAGTGGGTAACGTTCGTTGAGTCTACCAACATCCTCGACGGCGATCTTTCACCTCTCATGCAGCCGAAGAATCTGTCTCGAGTCTCGTTCCAGAATCGCCGCCACTACTCTCATCGCCGCGAGGATTTTGGTGCTGCCTACTACGGCTCGGAACTGGTGGAGAAAATGAAAAAGATGGGGGTTAAGCGGCTGTCGAACCAGGAATTGATGAGGATGGCCCTGAAACCTGAGGGATCTTGGCCGCGCACCGGTGAAATAGAAATTACGAAATGACAACGACACTAGAAACCACTCAACAAACCACGACCGACCTAGCGTCTCTCGCCACCGACGTGGTCCGCCGCGCTATGGAAGGCGGTGCCACGTCCGCCGAGTGCGTGGTCCGCGAAGGCGACGAATTCTCCGCCGTCGTGCGACTCGGGCAGGTCGAAACGTTGAAAGAATCCGGCTCCAAGGCCATCGGCGTGCGTGTGTTCTTCGGCCAACGGGCTGCTTCGACTTACTCCAGCGACTTTTCGAACGAGGGCATCGAGCGCATGCTGAAGTCCGCGCTCGAACTGGCGAAGATTACGTCCGAAGATCCTTTCGCGGGAATTCCCGAAACAAGCAAGTTGGGCGCCTTATCTGGCGACCTCGATCTCTATCACGAAGACGTCTATTCCCTTCCCGGCGCTGAACGCATCGACTACGCCCGCCGCGCGGAGAAGGCTGCGCTCGACACCGATCCGCGGATGAAAAATTCCGAAGGCGGATCCTTCGATGCGGCCACCGGCCGCAAAGCGCTAGCGAATTCTCACGGGTTTGTCGGCGAGTATCGCCGTTCGTATTGCTCGGTCGCGGCCGTCCCCATCGCGCAGGACGAGCAGGGCAACATGCAGCGCGACTATTGGTACTCGGTAGCGCGTAGCCTGGCGAAGCTCGATCCCGCGGAGCAGGTCGGCAAAGAAGCCGCCCGCCGCACGCTGCGCCGTCTGGGCGCACGCAAAGTGAAGACCGCTCACGTGCCCGTCGTCCTCGATCCTATGGTCGCCACCTCGATGCTCGAGCACATCTTCGAGGGAGTGAACGGTGACTCGGTCTATCGCGGCGCTTCGTTTCTGGCAGGAAAACTCGGTCAGCAGATCGCAGCCCCAACGGTGACCGTCATCGACGACGGCACCATGTCCGGCGGCTTCGGCACTACCCCGTTCGACGGCGAAGGCATTCCCACGCGACGCACGGTTGTGGTCGAAAAGGGAGTGCTGAAATCGTATCTCCTGAACACCTATACGGCGAAGAAGCTCGGGCTGGAGACCACCGCCAATGCTTCGCGCGGACTCGCCGGCACTCCCGGCATTGGACTCGGCAATTACTTTCTGCAGGCGGGGACAAAGACTCCACAACAGATCATCGGCGATATCAAAGATGGTCTGTATGTCACCGAATTCCTCGGCATGGGCGTAAACCTGGTCACGGGCGACTACTCGCGCGGCGCGTCGGGACTCTGGATCGTCAATGGAGAACTCGCTTATCCGGTGGAAGAGATCACGGTGGCGGGCAACCTCAAAGATGTCTTCATGAACATTTCCGAGGTCGGCAACGATCTCGAGTTCCGCGGCAGCGTGGCCTCGCCGACGATCCGCATAAACGGACTCACCGTCGGTGGGGAGTAGAGCAAGTTTCGGGAGGCCTAACCCACCGGGAGCCCGCTGACAGAAAGTGTCGGCCGGCGCTTTTCTCCGCTTCTAGCTGATATCCTTGCATTCATACAGTTGCCTGCGATGCGTTGTTGGACTAGAGCGGCACGTCTGCGACCGGCTTTCATTTCTTCGAAAGGAACTCATCCATGAAATCACGCGATCTCGGACGCAGCGGTTTGAAAGTCTCTGCCCTCGGCCTGGGCTGCATGGGCATGTCGGAGTTTTACTCCGGACGCGACGATGACGAATCGATCGCCACCATTCATCGCGCGCTGGAACTGGGCATCAACTTTCTCGACACGGCGGACGTGTATGGTCCGCTCAAGAATGAAGAGTTGGTGGGCCGGGCGATCAAAGACAGACGTGATGACATCGTGCTGGCGACGAAGTTCGGCATCGTCCGCGATCCGAGCAATCCCCACGTGCGCGGAGTCAACGGCAAGCCCGACTACGTGCGCCAATCGTGCGAAGCCAGCCTGAAGCGGCTGGGCGTCGATCACATCGATCTCTACTACCAGCACCGCGTCGACCCAAACACGCCGATTGAAGAGACGGTGGGCGCAATGGCGGAACTGGTCGAGCAAGGCAAGGTGCGCTATCTGGGATTGTCGGAGGCGAGCGCGAAAACGCTGCGCCGCGCCGTGAACGTGCACCCCATCGCTGCACTGCAGACGGAGTATTCACTCTGGACGCGCAATCCGGAGCCCGAGATTCTTCCCACTTGCCGCGAACTCGGCATTGGCTTCGTGGCCTACAGTCCGCTCGGTCGGGGCTTTCTGACCGGCCAATTCAAGAAATTTGACGATCTCCCGGCCGACGATTATCGCCGCTTCTCGCCGCGCTTTCAGGGGGAGAACTTCCAGAAGAACCTTGACCTGGTGAAACAGGTTGAACTGTTGGCCCGCGAGAAAGACTGCCAGCCATCGCAACTGGCGCTGGCGTGGGTGCTCGCGCAGGGCGACGACGTCGTCCCCATTCCCGGCACCAAGCGGCGCACGTACCTTGAGGAAAATATCGGTGCGGTGGAACTCGAACTGACCATCGACGATCTGCGCCGCCTGAACGACGTTTTCCCCAGCGGAGCCGCTGCGGGCGAACGCTATCCCGAGCACATGATGGCGCTGGTGAACGCGTAAGGTTCAGCTACGAGAGCAGCTTGTTCATATCGACGTAGGGGACGCCCAACTGCAGCGTTTCGTAGGTTCCCGTTGCCTTGAGTTCCGCAGCGATCCGCTGCAACAATCCCAGCGTCGCACGCATTGGCCCCGAGCCCAGGCTAATGCGAGCGACTCCTAGTTGCTCGAGTTCCGGAATTGTTGGCGACCCTGCCACCGCCAAAATATTCAGAGGACATTGCACATCTTTGACCAACCGCCCAATGGTCTCCCGGTCTTTCAATCCCGGCGCAAAGACGCAGTCGGCGCCGGCATCGCAGTAGGCGGTCAACCGTCGCAGAGCTTCGTCATATTGGGATGTGGCATCGCCGCCCGGCATGAGGTAAACATCGGTCCGGGCGTTGACGACCATGGGCACGCGCAGTTGAGCCGCAGCCAGGCGCGCCGCCTTGATCTTTTCCACGGCCACGGAAATCTCCAGCAACGACCGCCCCGGGCCGCCGCCCCCCGTATCCTCAAGGTTCATTCCGACGGCGCCTGCCTGCACCAGTTCCTGAGTGGTTCGCGCAGCGTCTTCGGGAGTAGAACCGTATCCTGCTTCAATGTCCGCCGAGACCGGCACCTTCACAGCACGGGCAATGCGCGCGATGCGGGCAATCATCTCCTCCCGCGAGATCTTCTGGCCGTCGGGGTATCCCAGCGAGTAAGCGATCCCGGCCGACGTCGTAGCAACTGCCGGGACACCCGACTCTTCGATGATGCGGGCACTGGCGACGTCCCACACGTTGGCGAGAACGAGAGCGCGCGGCCCGCGGTGAAGTTGGCGAAACTGCAAGGCCTTGTCGCTTTGTGAATCCATCACCGACCTCGTTCGGGAGTGCGCTGGTGGCTGCGTGCCTTTTCCCGCATGCGCTCCAGGAAACTCGGCACGTGCACCACCGCCCGGCCTACGGTGCCGCGTCCAATCTCCTGCACGCCATCGTGAGCCGATACCCGCATTAGATAGAATCGGCCGTCGAACGACTCAAGTTCGGCGGTGGCACGAATCCGCATTCCGACGCCGCTCGCCGCGCGGTGCTCCACGTGGATCGAAATCCCGACCGTGATCTCGCCTTCTTCGCAATAGGGCTGGAGCGCCTGGAAACAGGCTGTTTCCATCAGGCGGATCATGTCCGGAGTGGAATACACGGGAGGCAGTTCGGGATGATGAGTCGCGAGCGTGTGTCCGAGTTCGACCGTCTCGTGAGCTTCGCCGCGTGCGCCGATAGGAATGGGAAGAGCCATGATTACGCAGTCGCTGCCTGAGCGGCGTCCCCTTTCGCGGTGAACTCTCTTAGGATCGGCATCGCGATCACTCCTACGATCAGGTTGTACGCTGCGTGGAAGGCAATCGCCAGGTAGAGCGCGCCGGTGAGAAACACCAGGCCGTGAAAAACCAATGCGAGTACAAATGTGCCGAGCACGCCGCGCCATCCCTGCGTCATGTGCCCGAGGGCAAACGTGGCGGCACACACCAGCAGCGCCAGCGCTATGTTGACTCTCATGCTCCGCAGGAGTTGATACCCAAGTCCGCGATAGGCGCATTCTTCGCTGATCGCGGCCAGGGCCGCCACGCCTGCCCACAACCGCATCAGCGAGTGATCGTCGGGTAGCAGGCGGGCGGCCGGTTTTTTGCGCGCGTCGGAGAGCTTGGCCCACGCCGTTCGGACTCGTAGGGTCAGCAGCACCATGTACCCCGCCACCATCAGCCAAATGAGAGGATTACCCCATCGGCGCCCCAGCAGTTCGATTTCTTCGCTTCGAGCGGCCCAAACAGTGACCACCAGAATAAAGACTTGCATCCCCATTGTCGCTACGTATCGCTGCCGCTTCGGACGCAGCGGTTTTCCGCTGCGTATGCGCAGATACCCTGCCACGCCCGCCAGAGGAACGAAAATGAAGACGAGAAAGAGGAAATACTGCACCGCGGCAGAGAGTGAGAAGAAAGAACTCATGGAAGCAGGTCAAAAGACAAATTGCAAGAGTGAAAGTCCAACACTTCGGCGCGCCGAACCAGACCATGAGGCGCACTTCTGCAATCTGACTCCTGACTTCTGACTTTCGTTTACGCCGCTCGTGTCTGCCGCCGCGCTTCCACGCCATCGAGGGCAGTCCACAGTGCCTTGGCCGCGCTCTCGGCGGCAGCCAGGGCTTTGTCGGCGGCCTGCGGGTTCGCCTGGATTCGCTTCGCCAGCTGCTTTTGCCAGACCTGCGAGTGGTAGACGTCGGCGGTCGTGTGCAGGGTGAAATAGGCGCGCGTCTTCTTGTCGGCGCTGTACAGCCTCCGCAGACCGTGGTCTTTCTCTGCGGCCACCCGCGGCACCTGCGACTCGTACGCGTAGAAGGCCGCCAGCGCCTCCTCCACCGTGCCTTCGCTGGCGACGGCGTGGAAGTGCGACACGAGGTTGCGGATCTCCGTCACGTGCTGGCGTTTGCGCAGGCGGCTTCCGCCCATGCCCTCGACAAAGTCCAGCCACAATTCGGAGTGCGCGCGCTGCGGATCGCCAAAGGCGTCTTCGCCGCCCTTTTCGTCGGTCATATTCGAAAGCACGGCACGGCGCAACTCGCCTTCTTCCAGACGAATGCCCAGTTCCGCAAGATAGGTTGGAAAAGCGGCTACATGCTGGTAATAGGACTCCGCATACTCGCGCAGATCCTCGCGGGTCAATTCGCCCGCGGCCCAAGCCTTGTAAAACGGATGGCAAAGAAGGTCGTATTGATGAATGCAGTCGTCCAAACGGGAGAGAAATACTTCGGCTTTCATAGTCACCTCGGACCTCCCAATATACGGACCCGCCGCCGCGCTGACAAGGCACCTCGGCATCAGGCCAGCACGAAGATTGTTACAATCTAGACACTGGTTCCCCGCCGGGTTGTGGGTCCTGAGTTTTCTTGCGCATGCAGCCGTTCAACGAACATTTCGACCTTGTGGTTGTAGGCGCGGGTCACGCCGGCTGCGAAGCGGCGATGGCCGCCGCGCGTTTAGGGCTGAAGACGGCGCTCTACACGCTGAACGTCGATCTCATCGCCCAAATGTCGTGCAACCCGGCGATTGGCGGGATCGCCAAAGGACACCTCGTCCGCGAAGTCGATGCCCTCGGCGGCATCATGGGCGAAGTCACCGACGCCGTCGGCATCCAATTCCGTCTCCTGAACACCTCGCGCGGCCCCGCCGTCTGGTCGCCGCGCGCACAGTGCGACAAGCAGGCCTACCGCCTGAAGATGCGCGAGGTCCTCGAATCGCAGCCGAATCTGAAAATCAAGCAGGCGGAAGTGGCGGATGTGATTGTAGAGAGCTCTCAGCTCTCGGCTCTCAGCTCTCAGCAAGACCGGGAAGGGCACGACTTTAGTCGTGCCAAACAAAGTCCGTTTGAAGGTACGGCTTTAGCCGCTGAGGGAGTCAGTTCAACTGAGAACAACCGGGAACTGAGAACGGAGAACTGCATTCGCGGCATCCTTCTCCGCGACGGCCGCCGCGTCTCCGCCCGCGCCGTCGTCATCACGACCGGCACCTTCCTCAACGGCCTGATTCACTGCGGCGAACAGCAGTATCCCGCCGGACGCTCGGGAGAACCCAACGCTGTCCTTCTCGGCGAAGCGCTCAAGAAACTCGGCCTGCGTGGATGCCGGCTGAAAACCGGCACGCCCCCGCGCCTCGATGGACGCACCATTGACTGGTCGAAGTTCGCCGAGCAACCAGGCGATCCCGATCCCACGCCGTTCAGTTTCCGCACCAAGCGCGTAGCGCATCACGACAAGCAGGTTCCCTGCTACATCGCCTTCACGACCGAAGAGACGCATCGCGTCATTCGCGAAAACGTGCATCGCTCGCCGATGTACAGCGGACAGATCCAGTCCATCGGTCCGCGCTACTGCCCGTCGATCGAAGACAAGATCGTGAAGTTCCCCGACAAGCTCACCCACCAGCTGTTCCTCGAGCCCGAGGGCCTGAACACGCACGAAATCTACGTCAACGGCATGAGTACCTCGCTGCCGATCGACGTGCAGCTGGCGATTCTGAAGTCGATCCCTGGCCTCGAGGACGCGGAAATGATGCGACCAGGCTACGCGATCGAATACGACTCAATTGACCCGACAGAGCTGAACCGAACGCTTGAGACGAAGAAGGTCGCCGGATTATTTCTCGCCGGCCAGATCAACGGAACCTCGGGGTACGAAGAAGCAGCATGTCAGGGAATCATGGCGGGAATCAACGCCGCATTGAAAGTGAAGGGCGAAGAACCGCTGGTGCTCGACCGTACCGAGGCGTACACGGCGATTTTGATCGACGACCTGATCTCGAAGGGCACCAACGAGCCATACCGCATGTTCACGTCGCGCGCAGAGTTCCGCCTGCATTTGCGCATCGACAACGCTGACCGCCGGCTCACTCCGCATGGGCGGCGCGTGGGATTGATCTCGGATGAGGCGTGGGCCGAATTCCAAGCGAAGCAACTGCGGTTGGACAACATGAAGAAACTTCTTGAAGGCACCCGGTTGACCAGCGAGATGTTGGAACAGATTGAACTGACGGCAAACGATTGGCCTTCTGCGTTGGGACAACCGTTGTCCCAATTTCTGAAGCGCCCGGAGATCGTCATCGAGCGCCTGGCACCAGTCCTCCGCCAGCTCTCACCCGATTCTTTTGCGCACCCAACTGACCACCGGCCACTGACCACCGACCACTTGTCTTCGGACATTCGCAACGAACTTAAATCTGTGGAGACCGAAATCAAGTACGCCGGCTATCTGGACCAGCAGGAGCGGGCGATCGAGCGCCTGAAGAAGGCTGAGCAGCGGCGCATCCCGGAGTGGTTCGACTACCGCACCGTCAGCGGCCTCTCGCGCGAGATGCAGGAGAAGCTCGGCCGAGTGGTTCCGCAAACGCTCGGCCAGGCCTCGCGCATTCCCGGAGTAACTCCAGCCGCCGTATCCCTTATTCATGTCTATATCGAGATTCAGGCGAGGCGGCGGGAAGAGAGGCGAGCGTAGTGTTGTTAGACGGGCGACTTTCGCTTAACCTAATTAAGTGGTAAACGACGCGCGTGAATGTTGAGCAAAAGAACATGACAAGCATCGTCCGTGTCGCGAGCGTAGTGGTTCTGGCATCCTTGTTGGCTTCAACGCAGTCCTCTCTTCGGGGACCTTATCTGGACCGCGCAGTCATCGAACGCAAAGGCGGTATCGTAAAGGTTACGGCGAATGATGCGGCCCCGTTGTTTCAGGCGGTCCGCGACCTGCGGGAAGAATATGGTTGGAGGTCAATTATGAAGCAGCTCCCTTGCACAGCCATTTTGATCTCGTTGATGTTACAGATTCAAAGTGGCGTGCGCTTCACCCAACCGAAAAGGGCTTTTGGGGACCAGTAGGTGGAACGTTCACCAGCACGTTCCCTGAGGTATCTGCAGCGGATGGCCCCTCGGGTGCGAAAGCCGCCTTGGCCAAACTCGTAGCTGACTACAACCAGTCCGATTATCCCGGCAAATATATTGTTCGACCGTATTCCGGCGGGCAGTTCACCGTGATCGGCACGCGTGTGCGAGATGACTCCGGCGATTACCATACGCTCACGCCCGTGTTGGACACACCTATCCTTATCAGCCGGGAGCAGCGCAGTGTTTACGACAGTGTGTACGCCATATTCAACGCCCTATCGAGCAAGGTGGGAACGCGGATGTTCGTCATGAGCTTTCCCAATAACGAATTCGATAAAGAAGTGACACTGGGCGGGGATGAGATCCCGGCGCGCGATCTTCTACAGCAGGCATTGGCTGCAACCGGCCGACCGACGCTCTACGATCTTGGATATGATCCGAACGAGCCAGTTTATATCTTGAACGTTTATGTCGCGATGAAGGCCCAGAATGATAGTGCCGGTCACAGGAAGCCTGTGGCCATTGACAGGCTGATAAACCATTGAAGGACCGCCGGGCCTCCTTTCGCTGCTCCCCTTTCCCTAGTCCCATCATTGGCCTTTGGCAGAACCATAAGGATGAGACATCAAGAATCTACTTCTACTTCGGCCCCGCCACTGCCTGCAACTTCCCCGCACGTCATTTCTGGCGGATAGTGCATCTTGCCCTTACGGTTGAATGTGACCTTGGATCGAATCAGCAATGCTGAGCGGTGTCTCGCCAGAATTTTGGAGAAGGAAGGAATTCGTTGCCGCATTTTTGCAAGTATCTGCAGCGCGCCTTAATATTGACGGAGACCACTATGTCCAAAATCGTCGTTTTTGCAGGCATGGCGATTCTATCCACCCTATCTGCTTCACCGCAGTCCACGACTCGCCCCACTTACATGGAGAGAGCCGCCGTCGAACACAAGGGCCCTACGGTCGAGATTACGTCGAATGATGCGAATCCGCTGGCGCAGGCGATCCAAGGTCTCCGGGAGGAATATGGCTGGCGAGTCAACTATGAGGGCGCTCCACTGTATAGCCAGTTTGACGTCGTCGATGATACCGATCCCAAATCGAGAGAGGCGCATCCGGGCGAAAGGGGGGTAACAAGGCCCGTCGGGGGGAAGTTCACCACTACTCTTACAGAAATAACCGACCCCACTCGTACGGAGGGCGTAGAGGCTGCATTGACCAAGCTCGTCGAGGATTACAACCGATCCCCCAACCCTGGCAGGTACGTTCTTCGACGCGACACCGATGGACAGTTAACTATAATCGGCATCCGTGTGCGCGATGATTCTGGCGGCTACCAAACGATCGTTCCGGTGCTAGATACGCCGATTATCGTCAGCAAACAACGGCGAACAGTGTATGAGGCAGTTCATGCGATTACCGATGCACTATCCAGAAAAGTTGGTACGCAGGTGATCCTGATGAGCTTTCCAAATAACGAATTCGATAAAGAGGTGACACTGGGCGGAGAGGAAACACCCGCTCGTGACCTACTGAAGCAGGCTTTCTCGGCAACGAACCGACCTACGCTCTATGACTTAGGCTACGACGCGGATGTGCCCGTCTATGGTTTGAACGTTTCCGTGGCAATGAAGGCGCACAACGATGGAGCTGGACACCGAAAGCTCGTTGCCATCGACAGCCCGCTCAATCGTTAAGGGAGCGCTAGAGACCGTTTGTCGTGCGGAGCAATGCTACTCCTACCAAGTGCTTTGAAGGCCACCGTCGATTCGGAGGGGCCACGTCTCTACTTCGCCACCCCCTCCACCGCCGCCCGCAATTCCTCATACGGCATCGCGCCCGGGTGGTACATCGCAACTTTTCCTCCGCGATCCAGCAGGACCAGCGTAGGCGTGGTGCTGGCGCCGTACGTGTTGAAGTTGGTTTTGCTGAGCGGGACAGGCATATCGAGCAGGTTCGCGTAGAAGCGCTGCCGGACTGCCTCAATATACTTCCTCTCGCGCGCCGGGCTGGCGTCGTCTTCTTGGGCGGTGTAGCCGTAGAGTTGAGTTGGTCCGATGACGACCAGTCCGGAAGGAGCAAACTCCTGGCGTAAGCGCACAACGATAGGCACTTCGGCCTTGCAGTCGCCGCACCAGTGTGCCCAGAAGAATAGAAGCACCGGCGATCCTTTCAGCGACGCGAGAGTTGGAGGTTTGGGGCCGAGAAAATCAGTCGCCTGCAGCGGAGGAGCGCCGCTTCCCACCAGGTTAACCAGGTTCAGATTCTTCTGCAGGCGCGCTGCGATCGAGGTATTCCGGTACTTCGAGAGCGCCGTTCGCAGTAAAGTCACAGCCTGTGTCCGTTCCCCGGTTTCGGCCATGCTCTGTGCCAGAACCTCATAAGCGGCACCAAGGGCGATAGGAAGTTGAGGTTCGGAATCGAGCTTCTGCTTGGTCAGGAGTTTCTCGGAAAGAGTGCGGGTTTCGCGGGCATATCCGGCAGCCTGGTTCCACTGCTTCATCGCCGCCGCGCCGCGCGCCACCCAGGACAACGCTTCCAGGTATTCCGGTGTGACACCATGATGCGCGCGGTAGTCGCGCAGTTCCGATTCCGCCGCGGAGTAACTGTTCTGGCCAACCTGGACCCTGACGTCGTCAATGATCCCCGCCTGCGCACCCAATGAGGCCAGAACTGTCAACGTTGACAGCCACCAGCGGCGGCAGATTCTTCCCCGAAAACGCATAAGTGGATGATGAACGACGCGCCCCAAAGTTGCAACGCGACTTGCGGCCATCTCTATGACTATCAAGCCCTTACCTTCGTAAGTCGGAAATTTCTGGCTATTTTCCACAGAATTCTGTAAAGTTTAGATGCGTTTGATCTTTGCGGTTGTAAGCAGTACCCCGCTCTAAAGCGTGACCTGCCTGCACTTTCCTGCGAAACTCAGCGCACATTTCAACACAAAGGAACAAAAGCAACACCATGGAAACAGGAACAGTAAAGTGGTTTAACGATGCCAAAGGCTATGGTTTCATCAGCCGTCAGAACGGGGAGGACGTATTCGTGCACTTCTCCGCTATCCAGGCCAACGGATTCCGCAGCCTGCAGGAAGGTCAGCAGGTCCAGTTCGATGTCGTGAAAGGCCCCAAGGGCTGGCAGGCCGAGAACGTTAAGGCCGTCTAAACCACCTACAATCCGAAAGAAGGCGGCCGGCAGGCCGCCTTTCTTTTTTGCGTCTCGGATCTCGCCCCCGGACCTCTCAGGCTGCAGCCCGCTCCGCTTCGGCTACGCTGCTGTAGAAAAGGAAGAACTTCTCGACCCGCGTAACTTCGAGAGCGTCGTGGATGCGCTGGTTCACCCCGACTAATCCCAGGCTGCGGCCATCTTTCTGCCGACTGACATAAGCCCCAACCAGGGCGCCAATTCCGGCTGAGTCGATGAGCGGCACATTGGTGAAGTCCAAAATCAGTGCCGGGCCACTGTCGGCCCGCACCTTCGACTGGAAGTCAAACAGATTGGTAAGGAGTAAAGGCCCACTCAATCGATACACTCGGACCCCTGGCCGAGACCCGCTGAGTTCTTCGATCTGCAACGTACGTTCTGACATGAACGGCATGTTAATCGGTGATCCCGCGCCTCAATGTTAAGGCAATGTTAATTCCGTTTAGAATCTTTCCACGCAATGAAGAGTGAGGCCATGGCTCTCAAAGTTGGTGATGCCGCCCCAGAATTCGAACTTCCGGCCGTCGCTGGCGACAGCGAGATCACGGTCCGTTCGAACGACTACCTGGGCAAGCAGCACCTGATCGTGACCTTTCATCCGCTTGACTGGACGCCCACCTGAGCCGTTCAAGTGCCCGAATTCGATGCCCGTAGCAAAGAATTCGCCGCGCTCAATGCCCAGGTTCTGGACATCAGCGTAGATTCCATTTCCAGTCACATCGCCTGGCGGCACCAGGAAGTCGGGCCCGTTAAGATTCCGCTGTGCTCTGATTTCTATCCGCACGGAGAAGTCACCCGGCAGTTTGGAATCCTGCGGGAAGGACCGCCTGTTCCCGGCATTAGCGAGCGCGCCGCGTTCATCGTCGACAAAGCGGGAGCGGTTGCCTTCGCCCGGGTGTACCCCCTCGACCAGCTACCGGACGTCGAAGAACTGCTTCGGGAGCTGCGAAAGCTGCAATAGGCGCGCCTTCGGCCCGGCTTTAGCCCTAAAGTCGTAGTACTCCCGCACCCTTGTCGCCCCAGCACTCGCAACCAACAATTGGGAATGCTCAGCCTGCTGGAAATCCTCGCGTTTGTGCGGTATTTTCCTTTTGTTTTCAATGGATTACAGAATTTAAGAATTGCTGGCCGGAGGGGCCGTCTTGCTCTCGCCGTTGCCTCGGCCGCCCTTCTGATCGCGATGGCCGGCTGCGGCAGCGCCGCCTCGAACAATCCTCCACCGCCGCAGACGCCCACAATTTCCACCTTTGCCCCGACGTCCGGATTGGCCGGGACTGCCGTGGTCATTACCGGCACCAACCTGACGGGCGCGACCGCAGTAACGTTCAACAGCAAGGCCGCCGCAAGTTTCTCCGTCGACAGCGCGACCCAGATCACCGCCACGGTTGCCAGCGGCACCACCACCGGCAAGATCATTGTCGCGACGTCGGGGGGAACCGCGGCGTCGGCCAGCAACTTCACGATCCTGAATCAGCCCACCATTTCCAGCTTCAATCCGACCAGCGGTGCCGTCGGAACCGTAGTCACGATCACGGGAACGAACTTCACGGGAGCCACTGCGGTCAAGTTCAATGCCACTGCCGCAACCGGTGTAGTGGTCAATAGCGACACCCAGATCACCGCCACGGTCGCCACGGGTTCGTCCAGCGGCAAGATTACGGTGACGACTCCCAATGGAACCGCCACGTCCACGACGAACTTCACCGTCATCGTGCCCGCCCCGACCATCAGCAGTTTCAATCCGACGAGTGGCCCCGCCGGTACGTCGGTCGTCATCACCGGCACCAACTTCACCGGTGCGACGGCAGTCAAGTTCAACGCCACGGCGGCGTCGGCCTTCACTGTCAACAGCGCGACCCAAATCTCAGCCACCGTTGCCCCCGGCTCGACCACCGGCCCGATTACGGTGACGACGGCGGGCGGAACCGCCACGTCATCCACGAACTTCACCGTGATCATCCCGGCTCCGACAATCACCAGCTTCAATCCGGCCACCGGCCCTGTCGGCACCGGAGTCGTGATCACCGGTACGAACTTCACCGGAGCCACTGCGGTCGCCTTCAACGGCAAGGCCGCGAGCGTCTTCACGGTCAATAGCGCGACGCAGATCACGGCCACCGTCGCCACCGGCTCGACCACCGGCAAAATCACAGTCACGACACCCGGCGGCACCGCCACGTCGGCCAGCAGCTTCACGGTGACCAGCGGCGGCGCGACTCTCGATCTCTCGATTGACGGCCTCTACCTCACGCAGGCCACGCAGGAATATCCGAATCCGCAGGTGCCGCTGGTGCAGAACCGCAGCGCCTGGGTGCGAGTGTTCGTGAAAGCGAATCAGGCAAATACCGTTGCGCCTCAGGTCAAGGTTGATTTCAAGAAAGGTGCCACGACACTTGGAACACTGACCATCAATGCCCCCGGAGCCTCGGTTCCGACCAGCATCGATCCCACCAATGCCTCGGCATCGTGGAACGCAGCCGTTTCTTCGGCGTGGATCCAGACGGGGTTACAGGTCGTAGCTACTGTTGATCCGAGCAATGCTATCCCGGAAGCGGATGAAACCAACAACACCTCTACCCAGAGCCCCGATGTGCGCAATCTGAAGACCTGGAAGGTAACCCTGATCCCGGTTCACATGGTCAACGGCGACCTCGGCTCCGTTCTGGTAAACGGCAGCAGGACGACGAATGACTGGATTGATTTCGCGAAGCGGTTGCACCCGGTACCCGACGCCATCGACGTCACCGTCGGCAGCGTGATGAACTCCGGTGAGAACTCCATCACGAACGACATTAACGTCTGGAGCGCGGTCCTGAATGAAGTCACGGCGAAGCGAACCGCCGATGGAGTGACAGACCGTTATTACTATGGGGTTGTCCACGCCTCCTATAGCAGTGGCATCGCCGGTCTCGGCTGGATCGGCGCTCCGGCAGCGATCGGTTGGGACGTCAACGGCAGTTTCCCCGCGGTCTTCGCTCATGAGGAGGGACACAACTTCAATCGTGCCCACAGTCCATGCGGGGGCGCGAGCAGCCCTGATCCGAACTATCCCTATCCCGGAGCCCTCATCGGCGTGCCCGGGTGGGACGCTTTCGCCACCAGCAACAATCTCAAGTCCGCTTCAACCTACACCGATGTCATGGCATACTGCTCGCCCCAGTGGATCAGCGATTATGTATACATATCCGAACTCAATTTCCGGCAGAACAACAGCTTCGGAAGCGTGCCCGGTTTCCCCGGTTCTGCCGTGGGCGGTGACGGCCTGCTGGTCTGGGGCCGGATTCTTGATGGCCACATGATCCTTGAACCCGCATTTCGCGTTCCGTTTAACGGCGGCCTGCCCGAGCCGGGCGCCTACACTTGGGAAGCGCGCGACGCCATCGGCCGCATCCTCGCCAGCGTGCGCTTCAACGCCCCTGAAGTGGCCGATGGCCCCGAGGACCAGCCGATGCAGATGTTCTCGTTCGTCGTGCCGCTTGGCTCCGATGTGCTGGCTGCCATCCAGACCATGCACGTGAAGTCTGGCGATCAGGAACTGGCGCATCGTTCCGTTTCTGCGCTCACGGATGCCGACCTGCAGTCCACGGTGCACGTAACGGATCTGCCCGACAACCGCATGCAGGTCGTCTGGGACGCGGACAAGTTCCCGGTCCTCATGCTGCGCGACGCCAACACGGGTGAAGTGCGCGGCTTCCTCCGCGGCGGTAACGCTGAAATCGAAGCCGCCCCGCGCGAACTCGAATTCCGCGCTCCCGACGCAACCCGCGGCGAGCCGTTCCGGCACCGCCGAGTCGAACCATAGCGCCGCGCTGACCGGAAAGTTGAAGGAACGGGCGCTCGCCCGCCCTTCTCTCTTAGGAGTGAGTCCCGGGCGCAACGGTCGACCTCGGCGCCTGCACTTCCTTGAGTCGCCGTTGCTACCTCGGGCATCCAACGATTTCAATTGCTATGGACCCTGTTGGCCTCTGGTTTGAGCGCAAATTTGAATTCACGTTCCCGGTAGAGCTTCATCCCAACCTCTGCGCGCGCCTGCGTGGCACGCCGGCGCGGCTCGAGGATCTGGTCCGCGGACTCCGTCGCGAGATCCTGATTCGAAAGCCAGGCGAGAAATGGTCCGCCCAGGAACATGCGGGACACCTGCTCGACCTCGAACCGCTGTGGCTGGCCCGCGTGGACGATTTCCTGACTGATGGAGACGAACTTACACCGGCGGACTTGAAGAATCGCAAGACGCACGAGGCCAAGCACAACGCCCAGCCCATCGCGGCAATTCTTGAGCATTTTCGCAGCGCGCGCGAACGACTGGTCAAACGGGCCGAGTCCCTCGATCCGGCAGCCATTACCCGCACGAAGCTGCATCCCCGGCTGAAGCAGCCGATGCGACTGGTAGACCACCTCTTCTTTGCCGCGGAGCACGACGACCATCACCTGGCCGCGATCTGGCAAATGACGCGCTAAGAACGCCGTCTCAGAAAGTTATTGAACCGCGATCAATGGTTTGGTCTTCGATCGCACTTCGCCGATTTCAACCGCCGGGACTCCCGCCTTGCGCAGCGCCGCTGCGAGACTCTCGCTGGTATCCGGCGCAACGGAGATGAGCAGTCCACCCGCCGTCTGCGGGTCGAACAGAATGGTGCGCATGTCTGCCGGGACACTCTCCGCATATTCCACCATGCACTCGGCGAATTCGCGATTGGCTTTCAGCCCTCCGGGAATGTATCCGGCCCGTGCACATTCCAGCGCTCCTTCCAGCAACGGGACCCTTTCCGCGAACAACGTCAGCGCAACATCGGAAGCGAGCGCCATCTCGCGGGCGTGCCCGATGAGACCGAAACCGGTGATGTCGGTAAGGGCGTGAACGGGAACCCCGCCATCCGCTGTTCGCTGTTCGCCGTTCGCTTTGACCACGACTTCGGCGGCAGTTTTGTTCAGCGTCGTCATCGAGTTCACTGCCGCATCGATCCAGCTTTGCTTGGCCGTTCCCTTCTTGATCGCCGTCGAAATCACTCCCGTGCCCAGCGCCTTGGTGAAGAGCAACCGATCCCCGGGCCGCGCGCCGTTGTTCGCCAGCACGCGCTGCGGATGAATCACCCCCGTCACCGAATACCCGAACTTCGTTTCATCGTCGCGAATGCTGTGCCCGCCGACGATTGTGCAGCCGGCTTCCATCATTTTCGACAGTCCACCGGCCAGAATGCGCTCCAGAATCTCAATGTCGCCCTTCTCCGGAAAGCAGACGAGCGCCAGCGAAGTCAGCGGCCGCCCGCCCATGGCGTAGACGTCGCTGAGCGAATTCGTGGCCGCGATCTGGCCAAAGGTGTACGGATCGTCCACGATCGGAGTGAAGAAGTCCACCGTCTGGACGAGCGCCTGCTCAGGCGTGAGTTGATACACGCCGGCGTCGTCGGCATGATCGAAGCCGACCAGCACATTCGGGTCGTGTTGCCGGGCTAATTTCCCAAGCACCGTGTCCAGCACCGCCGGACTCAGCTTGGACGCTCAACCCGCCGCTTTCACCGACTCCGTCAGACGGAATGGTTTCGTTTCTGGCACGAGGAGATTGTAAAGGAGGTCAGAGGTTAGAGGTCAGATTGCAGAGTTGTTTGGCTGTTTTGAGGGAAGAGACGAAGATCGACACTAGTTCGTTCGCCTCCTGCAATAAGTCTGCAAGTCGGTCCTTTGGAAAGAATTCAGACTCTTGAATCAGCTCCAGCCAGAAGACAGTCTCATCTGCTTCTTCCAGGACGATGCCCAATTTTGCGCCAAACTCAGCACGGGACCGCGCACGACAAGCCGACCGATAATTAGCCCCGATGGATGTGCCCGAGCGTAGCAGTTGGCTGGCAAGAACCCGTGCCTCATTCGTTCGTGGCAGTGACCTGCACATTCGTAGGATCCGAAGCGCAAAGGACTTGGTCCGCTTCTTCAGGGCTTCCGAGTCTCTCTTCATGTCAACACCTGAAGAGATACTATGAGGATCGGACGCTACCGGTTGTGACTTGAATCACATTGAGAATGTTCGGTTTCTACCTCGGCAATCCGACCTCTGCCCTTTTACCTCACTTCGTTCTCACGTCGGTGATCTTCATCTCCGGATACGCCCGGTTCCACTGCGCCGAGATGTTTTCGAAGGTGAGGCGGAAGGGCTTGGTCTGGCCGGGAGCAAGCGGAGACATGTTGAGATCCACCGCCTCGTCATACGGCGGCCCGGTGCGCAGAACCCGCAGCGGCACTTCTTCCCGCTGCGCCATCTGTCCCATGTCATCCCTAAAGACAACCTGCACCACGGCGTGGATCACGGTCTTGTCTCCGGTGTTCGTTACCGTACCGTCCAGATAGTTGACGGTGGCGCCCACGAAGTTCTGCGCCGCACTCGCCTTGAGATCGGAGAAAGTCAGACTGGCCGCGTAGGCGGGAGGTTCGGCCGGAGGCTTCTGCTCGGCGCGGAATACGAGCACCAGAATCCCGATCACCACGGCCACGATCACGACGCCAATCAGCACCGGCCGGAAGCCGGACTCGTCCGGTTGCGCTGCGGGACTTGGGTTGATCAGGCCGCCCATGGCCGGATTGTACTACCGACCCTGCTGGGACAGCAGTTGCTTGCCGTCAGCCCGTGTGACGCTGCGTGAAATTCCGGCAGACCCGCGAAAATTTCCTTGGACTTCGGAGGAAGAACATGGTTAAAGTACCTGTACCCTCCAATTGCAGTGAACGTTTTCAGGTACTTATAGAGCCGTATCAAACGGCCGTACAAGTGCATCTAAATTTGTGTAGGAGCCTCCCCCATGTGGCAAGAAGAACTGGAAGAACCGGCCCAGTTGAATTGGACCGCAATTCTGTCGTTGACTGGATCCATCGCGTGTAGCCTGGCCATCTGGCTGGGGTTGTTTCGGATGGTCCAGTACTTTGTGAAGTAGGAAGCTGAGGTCAAGATCAACTCGACGTTGGCAGGCTGACGGCGGCCCTCGCCTCAGTGGTCGTAGTGCAGCAGCGAGAATACGTCGTACGGCGACAGCTTTTCCCGCCCTTTCAGGAAGTCGAGTTCCACCACGAAGGCCAGCCCCGCAATTTGTCCTCCCAGTCCTCGCGCCAATTCAGCCGTTGCCACCGCGGTTCCGCCGGTCGCCAGCAGATCGTCCACGATCAAGACACGCTGGCCCTTCTGAATTGCGTCTTTATGGATCTCCAGCGCGTTGCTGCCATATTCGAGTTCATAGCTGACCTTCGCCGTCTCAGCCGGCAGTTTGCCCGGCTTGCGCACCGGTACGAATCCGGCATTCAGGCGGTACGCCAGCGCCGGCCCGAAAATGAATCCGCGCGCTTCCATCCCCAGAACAAGGTCGATCTCTTTGCCGATATAGTTTTCCGAAAGCGCGTCAATCAGCGTGGCGAAGCCGAGTTTGTCTTTCAAGAGCGTAGTGATGTCGTAAAACAGGATTCCCTTCTTCGGAAAATCCGGCACCTCGCGGATCAATTTCTTCAGGGCATCACACGTTGCAGCACTTGTCGCCATCTACCAGGCTCCTTCAATGCGGAATGAATTCAGTCCCTTGATCGGTTCAACTTCGGATTCGTCGACGTCGTCCACCCGCGCCGCCCGCGGCCCCTCCAGCAGCCGCGATCGCAACCCGGAGAGCTGATCGCGGTTGCCCTGCGCCAGCACTTCCACCGTGCCGTTCGAATTGTTACGCACCCATCCCGCGATTTTCAGGATGTGCGCCTCGCGCTCGACAAACCAGCGGAAGCCGACGCCTTGCACGCGTCCGCGGACAACAAAGCGACGAGCTAGAGTTGTCGCAGATTTCTCCAAAGATTCTTTCTTTCAAATGTCATCCTGAGCGCAGCAGCTGCGAGCGAAGCGGAGCAGCCGCGGAGTCGAAGGATCCCTACTCGTGACATCAGGTGCGCCCGCTTCTGGGAATTCTTACCAGAACGGTCGCGTGGAACAACCCCCTGGCCCCGAAGAGCGCGGACTCAATAAGGATTCCACAGAACCTACGCTTAGCCCCGTCCCCGCTCAGCCCAAGATGACGGAGATTTTACGCTCTGGATAAGTAGACGCCTTCCGCCGTATCGACTTTGATCTTCTCGCCCTCATTGATGAACGGCGGCACCTGCACCACAAGCCCCGTCTCGGTCTTCGCAGGCTTGGTCACGCTCGACGCAGTCGCGCTCTTCAGCCCGGGCTCGGTTTCGATGACCGTGAGCTCGACTGTCTGCGGCAATTCGATCCCGACCGCTTTGCCGTCGAAAAATTCGACTTTGATCTGCAAATTCGCCGTCAGGTAGTCGACCGAATCGCCCAAGGTGTCGCGGGTCAGGTGAGTCTGTTCGTAGTTCTCGGTGTTCATGAAGTAGTAATCGTCTCCGTCGCTGTAGAGGAACTCCATGTTGACCTCGTCGACGGTTACCTTGTCGATGGGGTCGGGGGAGCGAAAGCGTTCCACGAACATGGCGCCGGTGCGCAGGTTGCGCAGTTTGGCCTGGATGAAGGCGCGCAGGTTGCCGGGCGTGCGGTGCTCGACCGAGAACACGGAATGCAGATCATTATTGTGCTTGATGATCATGCCGGGACGCAGTTGGGTCGCAGGAATCGACATTGCTGGTTTACATCTCCTTCTCTCTCGTAGGAATTCTCGGCGGCGGGGCGGGATACCAGAAGCGTCCGCCGCTCTGTAGGGTTAACAGTTTATTTTACACAGGGTTTGCAGGGAGGGGAAACCAGCACCCAGCTTCAGCGGATCATCCAGGCCAGCAGCGAGAAGGGCTGGTACCGGTAGTGGTAGAGGTCGGCGACTTCCTGAACGTACTCACGTATCTGGCGTTCGCCGTCCGTCTGCACACGCCTGTTGATCAGGTTCTTGGTTCCGAACCGATCATGGACCAGATCGTAGTACTCGTAAGTCCCTTCCATTTCGTTGGCCACGAAAAGGGTGTCCCCCTGCCGTCCGAGCAGGCCGTAAATGGGCCCATAGCACACCGCCACCAGGTAAGACTCGCGTTGGAATCGGTTGTGTTCCTCGCGCGTCAAGGTAAACAGGGGCCGGCCGAAGCGCGGGTCGTCGACAATCTGCCGGTGCCCCAACAGGTAGTAAAGGGTTGGCGTCACGTCGATGTTGAACGCGATCGCCTGCGGATCGTAATACATGCTCTTTTGCAGAGCCGGGGGCAGATGAAAGATAAGCGGCACTTGCAGCACTTCCGGGTGCATGCCGAAGGCGTGATTGGTGTGGCCAAACTCTCCGTAGGACTCGCCGTGGTCGGCGGTCAGCACCACGATGCTGTTGTCATAGATTCCACGAGTCTTCAAATACTGGATGAACTGCCCGAAGCAGCCGTCCAGGCGATTGATCTCTCTCGCCGCCGGCGCATAAAACCCAGGATACATTTCTGCTTTGGCCGGCCTTGTGTGGCGGGCACGCTCCAGCGACACCACGTGGATATTTTGCGGCTGGGTATAGAGGAAGATCGGCAGGTTCTTGTCGCGTCTCCGATCGATCATCTCCTCCGCTTCCGGGGCTGTTCGGCAAAGGTCCTGATCCGACCAGTTGCTCATGCTGGCGTCGAGACGGTGTAGCTGGGGCGGAGTTTGCAGCAACAGCCGCAACACCGTGTCGACCGTGACGTAGCGGTCGTATCCGTCGGCTTCCACCAGCTTTTCCAGGTTGTTGACCAGGTGAAACGGTTGCACATAGTGCTTGTGCAACATCATGGTGCCCGCCCAAATCGCAGGCTCAGAGAGCGTGGTCCCGGCGTAGCGCGTAAATGAATTCCGCATGACCACGCCTTCCGACGCGAACTGGCCGATGTTCGGGGTAAAAGTAACAGCTGGATTGTAGGGTGACAGGTAATCACGCCGCAGGCTGTCGACGACAATGACAAAGATATTCGGCTTTGGCCCCGCCGCCGGCTGCAGATCGGGCACCAGCTTTACATCCACTGCCCGCACCGGGGCGGACGAGGGTATGCCTGTCTGCTCTTTCAAAAACTCACACAACGAGTCGCAGGGTTTTTGTACTGCAATCGTCCATAAGTCTCGGATCGCAGAATAGGAGGCGTCGACCGCGGTGTGCCTTCCCGCCGCCTCGGAGAACTCCCCTCCCCTCAGCTTCTGCTGCCACAACGGGTTTCGCTGCGAGCCTTGATAGGTGACGAATGCCGCCGCCGAAATGGCCAGCATCAACCACGCCGGAAGGTGCCGTGCCCCCTTCGCTCCCCACAGCCGGACACACAGTGCGAGCGTCGCAACCCACAGCACCGCCGCCCACAGTTTGGCCAGAACCGAGTTCCAATCCATCACGCCGATCAGGGCCGGAACAACATAAATGGCTGCCAGCAACGCCAGCGCCATCGCCGCATTCTGCGTCGAGGGCGCGTCTCGCCAGGTGCGCGGCTCCGGCAGTTCTCTCTGCGGAGAAACGCCGCTTCCCGCAAGCAGTCCTCCGGCGAATACCACGAGTGCAACCGCGATGACCGCGGAATACACGGCTGCCTCCCCACCCGTAAACGGGATGCTGGCGAGCAGAACCCTCTGAAACAGTAATTCCAATCCGACTGTCCCGAAAAGCGAGTAGACGAGCCTCAATCCGAATCGCCCCGGCAGCTTCTTCGCCAGCGCGCCCGAGGCATTGAAGAGACACACAGCAAAGAGGGCGAACAACAGATGGACCAGCAGGGCCCATCCCCACGCCGCAAAGTCAATCGGCTTCAGCGCAAAAGCGCGGCCCGCCATTTCCGACCGGAGCCACGCGCTCGCCGGATCGAGCAACGCCACCGCCAGCCCCGCCATCAGCCCGGCTCCAACCGGAACTTGAATCAGCTCGGTCGTCGTCCCACCCGTACGGCGATAGAACTCAAAGTAGTCAAGCGCTCCGATCCAGACCAGCGGAAACAGCGCTACCAGGCTCCAGAGAAAACTCAGGGAATCGCTGTGGACGTGCGAAAACGGCCGGTATACCAGAAAGTAGACACCGAAGATCGCGTGGAAGCCGATCAACTCGATCGCGATCCGCCGCGTGATCCCGCTATATGTCCGCAACAGCGCGACCGCGAGAGCTGCGAGCGCCACACAATAAAGGTAAGGATGCCAGGCGATGAACATGACCAGCCACGTCTGAAACGGCGCCTGGATAAACGCAAAATACAGATCTGGAATATAGGCCAGCAGGCAATAAATCGACGTCAAAAGCGCGAAAGCGCCGAAGACGACTCGAGCCCCGATCGAATACCACTTCGGAATTGCGCGATTGTTCACGAAGACCCCGGCCTGCAAGGCAATCAAGAGTGAGGATACGGGACCGGTCGTGCCGTCGTGAAATTACCGACGTAATTTAGTATCAAGATTCCTGACCAAACTTCGGGCGACACCCCGTGCTACATTGGGAAAGTAACCCAACTCAACATGGAAACCCTTGAGCCCGCTGTCGTCTCGCGTCCGGCTGGATCTCGCAGCGCCCGTCAAACTCTGCTTTTCGCCAGGAATTTCCTGAAGCATCCACAGATGCTCGGCTCAGTGATTCCGAGTTCACCGTTCCTCGTGAACCAGTTACTGGGTCACTTTGACTGGGAGCGCGCCTCGGTCGTAGTCGAGTACGGACCCGGGATCGGGAATATTACGCGGGAAATTCTCAAGCGCCTGCGGCCGGATGCTGTCCTGGTGGCCATTGAGTTGAATCCCGATTTCGTGCAATTCCTCCGCACCGAGTTCGACGACCCCCGGTTGAAGGTCGTGGAGGGCTCGGCATTGAACATTCGCGAGAGCCTGGCCCGGCTACAGCTCCCGATGGCCGACTATGTGATTTCGGGCATCCCTTTCTCCACCATCCCGCATCAATTCCGATACGACATCGTGCAGGAAAGCCGCGCCATGCTCCAACCGGATGGCGCCATGCTGGTTTATCAGTTCACGCGCACGGTCCTGCCGTACCTCAAGCGCACCTTCACTCGCGTGCAAGAAGACTTCGCGCTTCTCAATATCCTTCCCGCCCGTATTTTCCACTGCACCAGCTAGCCGACAGATGCTTCCGTATTCTTGGCCGCCATCCGTCGCTGGATCGGTGACACACGTGCTCTAAGTGTTCTGTCAGCGCCTCTAATTGCTACCGCTGGCGAGAAAAATAGCGAGACCCATTGCAATCGCTCGTACCGTATCGCGTTCTGAAGGCGTGACTTCGTCCTCGCCGGTACCGTTGCAGCCAGCTTTCTTCCTGGGCGGAGCCGCCTATGCTTTTCAGTAAGCGCTCCTATACGGAGTAGGAGGAATTATGGCGCGTAGTAACTTGCCACAAGTCAGTTTGCCACTAACTCTGCTTTTCACCTTCGTACTCTCTGCTATCCCGACCACTACGTCAGCGCAGGAACCCTCCCATTCCCCCGGATGGGTCGTGATTTCCGTCGATGAATACGACCGCATGCGGGCGCGCGCCTATCCCTCGGAACGCGAACCGGACGGCCCGCCCATCGAAGCTACCCTGACCCGCGTCGACTACGACCTGCAGATCAACAGCGAACTCGCCGCCGGACGCGCCAATCTCACCGTCGATGTCTTGAAAGACGGATGGGTGCGGGTGCCCATCCCGCCGGGACTCCTCGTCCGCCAGGCGCGCCTCGACGGCAAGCTGCTCTCGCTCGTCGCCTCCTCGGGTTCATCCAAAGGCGGAGTCGGGCAACTCTCGGCGCTGCTCTCCCACGCGGGTCGCGCCGTGCTTCAACTGGATATCGCTGTCCCCATCGCAGCCTCCGCGGGCAACGAAAGCATTGCCCTTCCCGCGACGGCGTCCGGCATAACGCGAGCATCGGTGCAGTTGCCTCGTCAGGGCGTGGACGTGCGCGTCGGCGGCGGCTTGTTGACCGAGACGTCCGAGTCCAACGCGGGCAGTAAATGGCTCGCCTACGGACAAGGCACTGAGCCTCTCACCTTCAGCTGGCGCAGGAAGACCGAGGACCATCGCACCAGCCAACCCCTGCGCATGCGCGGCACTCTGACGGAACTCGTCAGTCTCGGTGAGGACTCAACCGCGATCTCTGCCGAAGCCGCCGTCGAAATAACCCAGGGCGCGACGCAAGAGATCCGAATCCATCTTCCCGACAGAGTCACCATCAACCAGGTGTCAGGCGCCGCCGTCGCCGACTGGGAGATGAAGCCCGGCGAACTGGTCGTGACGTTCCTGGAACCGGTCGAGCAGTCAGCGAAGTTCGTCATCACCGGTGAGGCCCGCCTGCCGCGCGACGGCGCCATGGACATGCCTCTCTTGCGGTTGCTCAACTCCGAGCGCGAAACCGGCGGCGTAGCAGTCGAAGTGCTCGGCGCCGGCGAGATCAAAGACCTCAAGGCGCACGGCCTCGAAGAAGCCGACGCGACCGACCTCGGGGACATGATTTCCAGCCGCCAATCGCCGCTGCTGGCAGCATTTCGCTTTCGGGTCGGCGATCCGGCCGCCCGGTCGCTCTCCATCAACGTAGCCCGCTACACGCAACAAGCCGTTCTGCTCGCCAACGTCGAAGAAGCGCGCTACCGCGTTCTCGTCAGCCATGACGGCAAAACGCTGGTGCAGGCCCGCTACGCCATCCGCAATAACCAGCGCAACTTCGTCAAGGTCGCGCTGCCGCCAGGCGCGTTCATCTGGAGCGCAGCCTTGTCGGGCAAACCGATCCGTCCCGGTCAGGCCACCGACGGCAGCCTTTTGCTGCCGCTCGAACGCGTCCGCGGAGGAGAGGAAGCTCCAGAGTTCGAAGTCGAGATGGTCTATTTCAATCGCACTCCCGGATGGTCGGACAAAGGAAATGTCGCAATGACCTTGCCCTCGCTCGACTTGCCTGTCTCACGAACCGGGTTGCTCGTTTACTATCCGCCCCTCTTCAAAGTCAACGCCGAGCCGGGCACCTTCCGCACTGAAACGTACGCTGCGCCGCAATCAGCCGTCCTGGTGGAAACGCGCAACATGAGCGAATTAGTTGCGTTGACCCCAGGTGTGGTGGGCGGCCCAACCAGCACTGCCTCTGGTGCGGGCATCGGCGCCGGAACCAATGCGAGCTTCGGTCAGAACGCCTATCACGGTACGGCCGTACCTCAGTCCATGGAGAAAGCCGATTCGTTCGATACCCGAGGCCTGGTCGAAAAATTCCGCGCCAAGTCGACGAGCGGACGGACCACCGGCATTCTCCCGATCCGCGTCTCCTTTCCCGCCTTCGGCCCGTCGATCTACCTCGTTTCCGAACTCACCAGCCCCGGACAGGCTCCAGCCGCCGCTCTCACCTACGAGCGCGACAAGAAAGCAGGCAAGCGATGAAAACATTCTGGTTCGTGTTTCTGTTGCTCATCACCGCCGCCACAGCCCAGGACAAGAACACTCTCCCGCAACCCGATCCCGGCAACGTCACGCTCACGCTCGACGAATACAACCGCCTCGCCGAACTCGCCAGCAAGCCGCAGAAGAAGCCCGACCTCCCTCCACTTCCCTACTCCCTGAAGCGCGCGGAACTCAAACTGAAGGTCGACAACGACCTCGTCTCCGGCTCGATGCTCCTCCAGGGCGACGTGTTGAAAAAGGGCACGGTCAAAGTCCCTCTCGTCGGTGGCATGACCATCGTCGACGCCCGTCAGGAAACGAAGAGCCTCCCCCTGCAACTCGAGAATGGAACACAAGTCGCGGTTCTGTCAGGACCGGCCGAATTTGCCGTGACGCTCGAGGCCGCTCTACCCCTGCGTATCGACGCGGGGCGCGCTTCCGTGACTCTTCCCGTGCCCGCGACCGGGAGCGCCATCCTGACGCTGGCGATTCCCGGCGAACACACCGCCGCAAACATCAGTCCGGGCCTGATCACGAATCGCACGTCGGAAAACGGGCATACCACGATTGAGGCCGCGCTCGTTCCCGGACAGCCTGCCAACCTCTGGTGGGCCACGCGCGAAGCCGCAGCACCGGTGATCGCCCGCGAAGTTCGATTCCTGGCCGATCTGAAAACGCTGATTTCCGTCGACGAAGCTGCTCTTTCCGTCGCCACGCTCGCCGACGTCACTGTAGTGCAAGGCGATCCAACCCAGTTCGAACTCGAAGTTCCCTCCGGATACGAGATCACCGGCGTCACCGGAGCATCGCTGGAGTCGAGTGAAACACAGCCTGGAACCCTGCTCCTCAAAGTCCTCAACCCGAGCCAGCGCGCTCACGAGTTTCTCATCTCGATGGAGCGTCCGCTAGCCGCCGAGTCCTCGAAGACTGACGGGCCCTTCCTGAGTTTCAAGAACGTCCAACGCGAAACCGGAGAAGTCCTGGTCGAAGGTGCGGGCACACTCGAACTCACCACCACAGAAGCTGGCGCCCTCAAGCGCATGGACGTGAAGGAAGTCAACCCGTACCTGCGCGCGCTGGCGCACTTCCCGCCGCAGGCGGCGTTTCGCTATCACCGTCAGCCGAATGACCTTCCGGCCCTGGCGCTCGAATGGGTACGCTTTCCTGACAGCAGTGTGCTGGCCGCGGTCGCCGAGAACGCGACGGTCACCACCATGGTCACTTCGGAGGGTAAGTCGTTAACTGAGGTCCGGCTCGCGATCAGGAATCAAGCGCAACCGTTCCTGAAAGTTGCGCTGCCTTCCGGCGCAACGATTCTCTCCGCCGATGTCGCCGGTGAAAAGGTCAAGCCAGTGGAGGGCCCTGACGGCAACCGCGTTCCATTGCTGCGCCCCGGATTTCGGCCGACTGATGTCTACACAGTGTCGTTTGTCTTTATGCACTCGGGCGCGCCGTTCGCCAAGAAGGGCGGATCGGAGCTTTCCCTTCCGCGCATGGATGTGCCCATCAATCTCGTGCAATGGGAAGTCTTTTTGCCCGAGCAGTTCAAGGTAAAAGACTTTGGCGGCGACGTAACCTCAGCCAACCTGGTCCCGCCGGCTCTGCAAGAAGAAGCCATGCTCGATGCCGGCACTGCGGGGGCGACAGAACTCTACAGGCCATCCGCGGGAGCCTCCGGCTATTTGAACATCTCCCTGCCCGGTCAGTTGGGCGGAATCGTGACCGACCCAAGTGGCGCAGTGGTTGCCGGTGCGACCGTCACCGTCACTTCGCAAGATACCGGGTTTTCATCCGTCGCCGCCACGAATCAGGCGGGCTTGTGGTCCATGCTCGGTGTGCCTTCCGGTAGGTTGACGGTTCGCGTCGAGTATCCCGGGTTCAACGCGTACCAGGTGCGCGACTTGGCCTATGATGCGAATCGACCCGGGGCGATCAACGCCACTCTGTCTCTTGGCGCAGCCAAGGAAACCGTCGAGGTCAGCGGCGAGTCCGAAGCGGTCAACGGTCGCAACATGGCGGAGTTTGGGAGGCTGGAAAGCCAGGCCAAGAAACAGGCCCGCATGGCACAGAATGCTCCCTCCTCCAACGTGATGAACCTACAGCGCCGCGTCGCGGGCGTGCTGCCGGTCGCAGTGGATGTGCCACGCAGCGGTGTCGCTTTCCACTTCGTGCGCCCGCTGGTGGTCGATGAGGAGACGAAGGTAACGTTCGGATACAAAAGCAAGTAGTCAACGCAATCGAGGCTGGTGGTCCAATGACGGGTGCCCCGTGGTCTGGCGGAGCCGAAAACCGGAAGAACCGGGGACAGACGGGACGTTCCCCGGTTGCGGATGCTTAGGCCACAAACCCCAGCTCGCGCTGTCCGGGCAGAGCTTGTTTCCGAGGTCGTCCTCCTCTTTGTGGCGCCAGCGAGCGCGACGTCAACTGTTCCAGAGCGGCGACAAACGAAGCCGTTCCCAGCGGCCGGCCGGTGTGGGTGCATTGCCACAGCACTCCGACCTCCTCCGCCGATTCTGGTGCGTCAAGATATCGCCGCCACTCCGGCGCCGACCAGCGTTGCTTCCAGACTTGCATGTCAATGAGCTCGTCGCCATCGTGTCCCTGCAATGTGGCGTGTGGACCCCATCTCCGGCGGAATCCCTGACTCGGGTTTTAGGTTGCCTCGACCTTAAGAAACTGGGGGTGCGCCTCTTCTCGCGGTTTGAGGCTGTTACGAAACTCGTTGATGAAATCGAGTGGGAAACATGGCGAGACGGGATTTTGTGGTGGGTAGCTGCGGTTGATTCATCGCCTGATCAGGTGGTCTGCAGAGCGTTTTTCAAGACCGCGCCGCCGAGCAGGTTCAGCATCCGTTTCAAGTTGTAGGCCATCACTGCCAGGCCTATCTCGCAACGGGCGCCATCGAGTCCGCGCAGGAGAAAGCGTGGATGACGAAAGATCCCGTATTTCAAAATCGCAAAGGGATACTCCACCGTGCGCCGTCGCAACGCCATGGCGGCAGGGGTAGCGCGTTGGTGCATGCGCTCAAGAGCCTCTTCATACACGTGCCGGTGGACGGTGCGCCGCCGACTGGTCGTACACTGCGGCTTGAGGGTGCAAGCGCCACACACCTCCGGTCGACCCAGATAGGCCAGCGCCCGCCCACTTCTTCCATCACTGCGTAAGCTGTGTCCCGCAGGGCACAGCATGGTGTTGCTTTGTTCCTGATAGCGAAAAGCAGTGCGATCAAACAACTGGCGGCCACGCGTGTTCACTCCTCGCTTGGCCGGGATGTGCGGCAGAATGCCTTGACTCTCACAGCTTGCAGCCTGCTCTCCATTGGAGTATCCGGCATCGGCGACCACATGCAATGGCGAACTGGTTCCTTCTAAGGCGGCTTGCGCAGCCTCGGCCATGGGCAGCAAACTGCGATTGTCGGCAGGTTCATCACTGACCTTCTGCGCCACGATCAACCCGTGCTCGGCATCGACTGCGGTCTGCACGTTGTAAGCGGGAAGCATGCCCTGGGACGTCTTCATGAAACGTACTTCCGGCTCCGTGTGCTGGCGCAGTTTTTCCAGGGCTAGAGCTACCGCGCCATTTTCCACCCTGAGTTCGTCTTCGCCGTCGGCGGTGTCCAAACCTTCCAAGTAACGTTCCAACAGAATCCGCTCGTGCACGCTGCTTACACTGCTGGCCGCGCGAAACTTGCTGCCGTCAATGGCCACCCACTCTCCCCGGATCAGCCCCACCGAACGCGCCAACTTCACCAACTCAGCCCCGGCCTCGCTCACCGCTTGGCGGTGTAGTCGGCGAAATTCGGCAATACTCTTGTGGTCCGGGTAGAGTCGCCCTAACAGCCACAGCAACTCGACGTTGCGCCGGCACTCATTCTCTAACCGTCGCGAAGAACGAATCTGCTGCAGATAGCCGTATAGGTACAGCTTCAACAGATCGCGCGGATCGTATCCCGGTCGTCCCGTCTCCGCCGCTTCCGCCCGCACGAATCCCAGCCTCTGCATATCCAGACGATTCACAAAGGCATCGATCACTCGGCAGAAATGGTCCTGCGGAATCAGCTCTTCCAAACTCGTCGGAAACAACGCCCCTTGTCCCCGCGCCTCGCCCTCAATGAATCCCATAGCACCGCATCTTGCCACTCACTTCTTCCCACCGCTAGTAGTTTCGTAACAACCTCACTTTTCGAGAAGTGGCCCGTCCGTGCCGCCAGAAGTC
>Ga0335077_10000374_pt1 | contig 48929 bp, 48 predicted proteins | sample Lox_Sample_31_FD_207151 | JGI IMG/M metagenome (GOLD analysis project Ga0335077, IMG submission 207151) | Soil microbial communities from Loxahatchee National Wildlife Refuge, Florida, United States - Lox_Sample_3.1 | ecosystem: Environmental > Terrestrial > Soil > Wetlands | place: USA... | reverse complement strand
TGCCCGTAACGGAGGGAACATGCGGCGCTCCTTCGTCGTTTTGTGGGCTGGATCGTTCTTCGCGCTCACTTGGGGCTGTGCAAAGAAAGCGACGATGCTTTATCAACCGCCCCCTGCCGGCGAACATTCTTCAGGGAGGGATTCGGGTGGGGTGGGAGACGCGGGAAAGGTGGTACTGGCGTCCACGGCCTCTCCCCAGCGTTTTATCGCCGAGCATGACAAGATCGAACTTTTAACTTCCGCCATTCAGCTTCAAAAATCGTGGGAATCCGCCGTTCATTTCTGCGGAACGATTCAATGCGAAGTTGTGACGTCGAGCCTGACGACCGGGGCGGGCGGCGCACAGCCAACGTGAAGCATTTCCCTGCGCATCGCGCCGGAGGATTTTCAAAAGCTGATGGAGCAACTGCAGAAGCTCGGGAAGATTTCGCAGCACACCACTGAGCGCACTGATGTCACGACCCAGGTAGTTGACACAGAAGCGAAGATCAAGAACCAGACGGCTTTTCGCGACAATTTGCGCGCGATGCTTTCGAAGCCTTCGGCCACGGTCAAGGATCTCGTGGAGATTCAATCCCAACTTACAGACACGCAATCTGAACTGGACAGCGAGACGACCCAGCGCAAGATTCTCGCGAACGAAACCGAGAAGATCGCCGCAGACGTCAGTTTCTATGCGGAGAACCGTGGACGCAGTGCGTTCTCCTCAATCAGCGATGCCTTTGGCGAAGCCGGTTCGGATTTGGCAGACAGCACCGCCGCATTGATCACTTTTATCGTGACGATTATTCCTTGGCTGATCCTGATCGTGCCCGCCATCTGGCTCTTCGTCCGCCTCTGGCGCAAATGGCGGAGGAGGCGCGACGCGCGTCCGCGAGAGACGGCTGTGCAACAGTGAAGAGTGTCTTCTCCCAGTGCGGTTGCGCACGGTATATCTCTCACTGGAGGTGTGTGAGTTCTTGCGTCAGGAGCCGGTGGTGGCATACTTCCGTCCGCCGGAGATTTCCGTTATTGCATCCAAATTCAATTCAGGAGTGGAATTTGACGAGGGAAAACGAGATGCGGGTCATCTTTGTGGGAGTCAGAACTGGAGTGAAATTTGCCGTGCTGCTGATCGCCGGATTGGTGGCTGCGGCGGGATTGCGTGCAACGACGCTCAAAGAAGCCGAGGCGGAGGTGCAGGCGAAGATCGCGAAGAGTGGCGCGGACGTGGCCATCGCGCTTCGGACGCTTGACGGCAAGGAGGAATGGCTGTTGAACCCGGACGAATCGTTTCATGCGGCGAGCACCATGAAGATACCGGTGATGATCGAGCTATTTCACGAGGTGCGGGAGGGGAAGATCGAGCTGGACGAGCCGCTGGTGATCCACAACGAATTCCACAGCATTGTGGACGGATCGGTCTATCATCTCGATTCCAGCGACGATTCCGAGTTGACTCTCTACAAGGAAGAGGGTCAGTCGCGATCCATCGGCGAGTTGCTGGAACTGATGATCACGCAGAGCAGCAACCTAGCGACGGATCTGCTGATCGAAAAACTTGGCGTGGAGAATATCCGCACGACAGTGCACGCGCTAAATGCAGACGGGATGCACGTTTTGCGCGGGGTGGAAGACGACAAAGCGTACGAAAAGGGGATCAACAACACGACGACAGCGCGGGGACTGCTCGTCCTGCTTGAAGCAATTGCAAATGGCAAGGCGGTGGATGCCGACGCTTCCAAGCAGATGGTTGCCATTCTCGAGCGGCAGAAATTCAATGAAGCGATACCCGCGGGATTGCCTGCGGGCACCGTGGTGGCGCACAAGACGGGCGAAATTACAAAAATCCATCACGATGCGGCGATCGTTTATGCCCACAGGCCTTTTATCCTGGTGATTCTGGTGCGGGGGATCGAGGACCGCAACCTGAGCGCGGCACTGATGGCGGACGTTACGCGGACGCTTTACGGAGCGATACAATAGCGAAAATTTGGCGCAACGCGCGCAAGGTCGGCGCCATCTCATTAATGGGGTTTCCTGGGCATTCCCCATGGGAGTGTATTCAGGGTAGTCGAGGATCGAGCCAGAACCTGAGGGAAAAACGAAATGCAGAACTTGAAAAAACTGCTGATTGTGGCTGGTGTTGCGCTCGGACTCGCAGGCGTCGCCGCCGCGGACACGCTGCAGATGAAGGACGGGCGAGTATTCCAAGGAAAATATTTGGGCGGCACGCAAGCGGTGTTGCGGTTTGAGATCAACGGAGATGTGCAGACGTTTTCAACGAACGACGTTCTGGTGATTACGTTTACAGATAGCGCTCCACCGCCGCAGTCGGTTGCTGCACCGGCTCCTGCGCAAGAGCCGGCCCCTTCGGATGATGCTGCTCCGCCGCCAGGGGAGACGCCGCCGGATGCCAACCAGTCGGCAGACGCAGCGCCAGCTCCCGCGCCCGCTCCTGCTCCCGCAGCAGCCGCGGCTCCCGCTGCACCGGCAAATGTAAGCGCGAGCTCTGACGCCAACAGTATTACCCTTCCGGCCGGGCAATCGCTTCTCGTACGAATGATAGATGGAGTGGACTCCACGAAGAATCATGTGGGCGACGTGTTTCACGCGAGCCTGGAGACGGATTTGAACGTTAACGGCGTTCTGGTGGCGCGCAAAGGCGCGGACGTTTACGGCAAGCTCGTCACCGCAGAAAAGTCCGGAAATTTCACGGGCCATTCCGAATTACAACTAGAACTTACGAGCATTGTGATTGATGGGCGCACGTACCCATCGGTGAGCAGCGATTACAACTTACAGGGCAAGGGGCGCGGCGCGGATACAGCCAAGAAAGTCGGCGGCGGCGCGGTGTTTGGGGCAATTATCGGGGCGATCGCCGGAGGAGGGCAGGGTGCTGCCATTGGCGCTGCCGCGGGATCGGCGGCGGGCGCAGGCGTTCGAGTGCTGACCAAGGGAGAACAAGTGAAAGTTCCTAGTGAAACGCTGCTGGAATTCCGGCTGCAACAGCCGACGACTGTGATCCCGGTGGGCGGGTAACATGCACGCCTGGCCGAGCCGCTGGCGTGAGTAGCGGGGTTTATGATTAGTAGGCATTACCCCACAAATGGCGCTTGTTTCTTCCGCTGTTAGTGACTATGATACCCCCTCGATTGGGGGATCGCATGCCGAAAGAAAAACCACGCGTCAACATCGGGGAAGTGATCAAAACCTACCGCAGCCAGCGAGGGCTTTCGCAGGGAGATATCGAGAGGCGCACAGGCCTGCTGCGCTGCTATTTGTCGCGCGTCGAAAATGGGCACACCGTGCCGTCGCTCGAAACGCTGGCGAAAATCGCCGAAGCGATGGATATTTCGCTGGCGGATTTTTTCCCGGGCACAGAGACGCCGCGCGACCGCGAAACGCAGAAGATGCTGGGCGAACTTTCGCAGGACGAAATCCGCTTTCTGGCGGAAATCAAGAAGTACAGCACCACGCTTTCCGACGGCGACAAACGGCTGGTGCTGGCGATGATCCGGAAGATGGCGACGATGATTCCGCCGCCAGTGCGCAAGCCGCTGGTGAGGCGGCCGGCAGTTTAAGCTGGAGCCTGGATTCAGTCCAAGCTGTTCCGGATTGAACCGGCTTCGGTGGTCGAACGAGAAGAAATCAATACCTGCGCATTACCAGACAACTGGCAATCATGTCATGCAGCGCCTGCTTCTTCTCCGTGAAGCCGGCAAGGGCGTAGCCGATTCCGAGAGGAATCAGCCCGGTGATGAGCTTCGCGAAGAAGCGGCCCGAAGCGCGCCCAAAGGAAACCGGCCTTCCGTTTAGATCAGTCACAAATAGGTTCAGGATTTTTTTCCCGGGAGTGGCCTGCCAACTGGAGCTCTCGAAATAAGCGTAATAGAGCCATCCGCCGAGGAGTGCTGCACCAACCAGAATTCCATAGAATGCAAATATCATGAGAAAGAAGTGCGGATCCGGCTCCTCGCCAGGGTGCAGTCCCCGGATCATCTCCACACCTCCGCTCAGAAAGAAAAGCGGCACAAGAATCGCCATAATGACAAAGCCCATGATGAGGCTGTCCACCAAATAAGCCACGACGCGCAACCAAAAACCGGCGTAAGGAATCGTAGGCGCGGGACGCCAGTGAGGTGAAACTAATCCGGGAGCGGCGGCGGGAATCGCCTGAGGCGCCAGAGGAAATTGAGGAGTGGCTGACGCAGGGGATGGCTGGCCGCAGCGGGGACAGTAGGGACTTCCATCGGCCATAGCGTTTCCGCACTTGGAGCAGTACACGTGTTCTCCCTTGGCGAAATGTATTCGAGGAAAGCGACTGCGCGAAATCCTATTCTACCTTATGCCAGAACTCATAGAGCTGGTGGAGGGAGAACGGGCAGAGTGTTTCGAAAGGCTTAACCGGCATGGATGCCGCGGACGGCGTTCGCGGCCGGGCGCTCGAGATTGAGGACGGAGGAAACGAATTCGCTGACGGTGATTCCCAGGTGGCCCCAGAGGCGGCGCTTCAGGCTGGTATAGTCCTGCGTGCCGCTGAAGATGTCTCCCAACAACTGGCGAAAAACGACGCTTCGCCGAAGGAGCTGAACCATGCGGGTGGTGACGGCAGTGCCCAGGACCGTGCCGCGGTAAAAGCGGCGGACGATGCGGGCGGCGAATTCCAGTTCGCAGGAAAAGGAGGCCTTCACGGCGGCGGGATATTTCTCCGGAGCGCCTTCTGCGATGGATTTGCCGAGCAATTCGCCCGATCGCATGGCGTAGAACAGACCTTCGCCCGTCAGCGGATCCACCCAGGCGGCGGCGTCCCCGACAAGCGCCCAGTTTTTGCCGACGACATTGCGCTGGGAGAGCGTGCGTTCCTGCGGAGAAGGCAGGACGTGGCTATAAAACTGCGCGTCTTCCATGGGGATATTTTGTTTCAGCAGGAACGTCTGCAAATGTTCGCGGAGCTCAGCGCTGGTGTGGGAGGCCATGCTGCCGCAGATGCCCACGGAGAGATGATCGCAGCGGGGGAACGACCAGATGTAACCGTCGAACTGCGGCAAGAACTTCACGATGATGGCATCGGCGGATTGCGGCACGAAATAGCCTTGAGTCATTTCGAGCTCATCCCGCTGCAATGCGCGAGTCTCCGGAAGCAAATGATTGCGAGCGCCGGCGGCGAGCACCAGGAAATCGGAGGCGTGCCACTCGCCCTCGACGCAATAGCGTGGTTTTTCGGCGGAAGTGTCCACCGAAACGATATGGGACCGTTCGATCTTACAGCCCGCTTCCTCTGCGCGATCGAGCAACATGCCGTTCAGTACCCTCCGGGAGTAGACCACGATGGGGTGGGCCATCTCGAGAGTGGCGCGCTGTTCGTTGCTGGCGATCAGATCAACGGAATAGATGAGTTTCTTGGGATAGGGATTGTCGAGCAAGAAAGGGAAGCACTCGATGGCCTTGTGGGTCAGGCCGCCGCCACAGGGCTTTTCCCAGGCGAGATGCTCGTCGTAAATTTTAACCTGGTGACCCGCGCGGGCGAGCTGCTCGCCGCACATGGATCCCGACGGTCCGCCGCCAACGATTGCGATATCCGCCATGGCCCTCTCGCTTGAATCAGGATTCCGTCTTCGGGCGTGAACCACCTCAGGCGACGGGGAAGATCGCCAGGGCCAACCCAGCGAAGAGTATAGCACCGAAGATGGCTGCTGCTGCAGGGGAGTGTGTCTCACGGCGTACTAGAGCCGCGGCGAGGCGCTCAAGAACAAAAAACATTGCGAAATAGATACTCAGAAGAAGCAGAAGGATTTCTCCTGAATGGAGGAAGAAAAGCGCAGACACGAGGGCAACCCACACCAGGGCGCGGAAGCTCAGAGAGAGGAAGTAGCGGCGCCAGCGGGATTCCAATCCGGCTGGACCGAGAAGAATCTCCTCTGCGAAAAACCATGGAAGAAAAAGAAGGGCGACGATGGGGAGCCGGAGCCAGCGCGCGGGAGTTAGCCAGGCATCGTAAAGACTGAGGTTGAACCATGCGCCGAAGAGAACGATGAGAGCGGCCGCGGCAAATGCGGAAGCGAGGAGCGGGCGCGAACGGTGGGAGAACGACGGGCCGACGAGGCGACGGTTCCAGATCAACAGGGCCACCCCGGTGAGAGCGAAAAAGCTGATGAGATAATCGCCCTGGAAAATGCGCAGGGCTCGAAGCGGGACACCGGGGCTCAACGCCAGCACAGCCAACGCGGAGACGATCGCAACTTGCGCAAAGGAACTCCACGACGAAGGCGCGGTAAAAGCTTCCGGGTTCGGCGGATCATCCGGATTGCCCGTGACTTCCCTCAGAAACGGGACGACCAGGATCGCAAGACCCGCGAAGCCGAGGAAAAAGCCGAGAAGGGACCAGTGTGGAGGGATTGGCGAATCAGAAGAGATTTTGAGTAGGCGAGCGACCCAGGCACGATCCTGAGCCGCGACGTCGGAATCGAAGAGCAGGCTGACATGGGTGGCGCGAGGAATGACGACATACTTATCGGAGATACCAGGTTGAGCTGGAACGAGATTTTTTGCAGCCGTTCTTTGAGGCGGTGGTTCCCATGCGCCGCTGATGACGAGCGAGTTAAAGCTGAGTGCGCCGAAACTAGGGTAGGGAAGCATTTCCGGGCTGATGCCGGGAGTCGGGCGCATCGGGGCGGGCGAGATGGCAATCGCGCCAGCGACGGGAATGTGAGAGGCGACGCGAAGAGCGATGGCGCCGCCGAGTGAGTGGCCAACGAGAAACGTTCGATCGGGAAGGATGGCGCGGCGTTCGATGAGATCTTGTACGAGCGCTTCGGAGCAGGACTCTGCGCGATCGTAGGTGAAAGGTCCCGGAGAAGCGCCATGGCCGGGCAAATCCGGGATGAAGACGCGAAGATTTTGGTTCGAGAAAGACTCAGCGAGGTAGAACATGATTCTTTTATTGGCGGAGAGGCCGTGCAAGAGGACCACGAAACCCTCGGCTTGGGAGGTGCGTGAGCCGATCACGTCCACGCGCATGCCGCAACCCCCGGCGGTGGAAATCACGGTGGTGGCGAGATAGGGCTGCGCGTGGAGAAGTAGGACACCGGAACCGGCGAACAGCAGCCCCGCAATCCCGAACCATTGTTTGCCAGGCTTCACGAACGGCCTCGCGGGCGAAAGCGGCGGCAGGACATCGCATGATAAACTAGAAGACGCAGAGATAAGTGCGGTTTCAATATTTTCGCCCGCATGGAGCTCCCTTGCATCCCGGAATTCTGACCACGGAAGAAGCGATTTTGCGGTTTGGCCGCGAGAAACGCAACGGCAAGAAAGTGGTGTTCACGAACGGTTGCTTCGATCTGCTGCATCCCGGGCATTTGCGGAGCCTGGAACAGGCGCGCGAATTGGGAGATGTGCTGATCGTGGGGATCAACGGCGACGCGAGCGTGAAAGAGCTGAAGGGTGAAGGGCGGCCTATTTTGCCGGCGGCGGAGCGCGCGGAGATTCTTGCGGCGCTGGAGTCCGTCGATGCGGTGGTTATCTTCGAAGAATTGACGCCGCAGCGCGTAATTAGCCGGATCCTTCCGGATATTTTGGTGAAGGGGAGCGACTGGCCAGGGGATCAGATCGTTGGGAGGGAAGAGGTGGAGGCGGCAGGCGGCAAAGTGGTGCTCGCGCCTGTCGTGCCCGGTTACTCTACGTCGGCGATTTTGAAGAAGATCCGCGGGACCGGGGCAGAGGTATCGCGGAAATTGTGAATTCAGTTCGATGATCCTGCCCGTGGTTCGTGAGCGTCTGGAGAGTTTGCTGCGGCAGCCTTCGCTGGAGGCTGTTCTTGCGGAAGTGCGCACCGGCAGCAGGCAAACAACGATTTCCGGGCTGCAAGATCCTGCCAAAGCCATCGTCTGTGCTTACCTGGCGCATGAATTGCGCCGGCCTGCCTTCCTTCTTGTGGATTCCAACAAGCGCGCGGAAGAGATCTTCGAGAGCGCGCGGTTCTTTTCAGGAATTTTTCCGGGACCGAGCGGAGGGGTAGCCCTGCTGCCTGCGTTTGACACGCTGCCATGGGAGGCGCGAGGACCGCACGCGGACATTCTGGAACGGCGTGCGGCATCGCTGTTCCGGCTTTCCGCGGGGATGGTATCTCTGGTGATCGTGCCCGTGGCGTCAGCGTTGTGGAGATATCGGGAAGCGAACGAGTACACGGATCTGGCGCGGGTGTTACAGCCGGACGACGAAGTGAGCCTGGAAGAATTCATCGCTCACTTGGGCGCGGTGGGTTATGCGAGAAGCGAAATGGTCGAGCTCCCGGGACAGTTTGCCGTGCGCGGAGGGATTGTGGATGTGTTTTCTCCAGAGGCGCTTCGGCCCGTGCGACTGGAGCTGCTGGGAGACACAATCGAATCCATCCGCGAATTCGATCCGCGGACACAGCGGTCCATTGCGCCCGTCGTTCGAACGCTGCTGCTGCCGCTGACGGAATGGATTGTTCCCGGACCACAGGGAGGGGCGTGGAATCTGCCGGCTTACTGGGGCCCGAAAAGCGAGGCGAGTGCAAATTCGCTGTTCGAACTGGCGGAAAGTTCACTGAGCCCGCTGGTTTTTGTGGATGAACCGCAGAATGTGCATCACGCCGGAGACAAATTCCTAGCGGATGCAGCGGAAACGTACGAGCGGCACGGCCACGCGGATTCGCCTGCGGCTTCGCAATTTTTCTGGAGTGAGGGAGAACTCGCGGAGGCGCTCGAGAAAGTTTCGCGGGTGGAACTGGAGCAGCTTGCGCTGAGTTCGGGCGGCGGTTCGCGCCATGAGTTGTCTTCGCGGCCGAGCGCCATCTTTCATGGAGATGTTGTTGCGTGTGTGGGAGACGTGAAGTCGCAGCTTGGGGCTGGTGGGAAAATATTCTTGACGGCGGCGAGCACGGGGGAACTGGAGCGACTCGCGGATATTTGCCGGGAGTACGAAGTTCCCTACGTGCTGGGCGAATCGGAAGACGCCGCGGCCGGTTACACGGCGGAGAGCGCGCTGGAGTCGGCGGGGCTGGTCTTAATGCGGGCGCCGTTCGGAAGAGGCGTGGCGTTTCCGGACGCGAAACTGACGATTTACGGAAACGGCGATCTTTTCGATGTGGCTCCGGCGGTGGAGCGCGCGAGCCGAAAAATCCGTACTTCGGGATTTTTCAGCGATTTCGCGGAACTGAAGCCGGGGAACTTCGTGGTCCACATTGACCACGGCATCGGGCAATTCGAGGGGTTGAGGCAGATCGAGTCGGATGGACGCCGGGGCGAGTTCATGCTGCTGCGCTACGCGGAGGATGCGCGGCTGTATGTGCCGCTTGAACGCATGGACCTGGTGCAAAGCTACCGCGTGGTGGAAGGGGCCGAGCCTCAACTGGACCGGCTGGGCGGAACAGCATGGACTACGCGAAAAGCGAAGGTGCGCAAATCGCTCGAGGAAATGGCGGACAAGCTGCTGGCGCTCTATGCGACTCGGAAGACGGCGCAGGGATTCGTTTTTTCTCCCGATGGGAATTGGCAAAGGGAATTCGAGGATTCGTTCGAGTTCGAGGAGACTACCGACCAGAACGCGGCGATCGCGGACGTGAAGCGGGACATGCAGCGGGTGACGCCGATGGACAGGCTGCTCTGTGGAGACGTGGGCTACGGCAAGACGGAAGTGGCGATGCGGGCGGCGTTCAAAGCGGTGGCGGACGGGAAGCAGGTTGCGCTTCTGGCGCCGACGACGGTGCTGGCGTTTCAGCACCATGAAACGTTCAAACGAAGATTTGCGGCATTCCCCGCGAATATTGAAATGCTAAGCAGGTTCCGCAGCGCGGCGGAGCAGAAGAAAATCCTGGCCGACATCGAGGCAGGAAAAGTGGATGTGGTGATTGGAACCCATCGGCTGCTTTCGAAGGACTTGAAGTTTCACGACTTGGGTTTGCTGATCGTGGATGAGGAACAGCGATTTGGCGTGGCACACAAGGAGCGGTTGAAGGAAATGCGCAAGAACGTGCATGCGCTGGCGCTTTCCGCGACGCCGATTCCGCGGACGCTGCATATGTCGCTGGTGGGATTGCGCGATATGTCGCTGATCGAGACGCCGCCCCGGGACCGTCTGGCGATCCAGACCTCAGTTGCGCCTTTCAGCGAAGAACTTGTCAAACGGGCGATTGAAACGGAATTGGAACGGCAAGGGCAGGTGTACTTCATCCACAATCGCGTCGAGTCTATTTATTCGCTTGCTTCGCTGGTGCAGAAACTCGTTCCAAGAGCCCGCGTTGTGGTGGGCCACGGACAGATGGGCGAAAAAGAGCTCGAATCGGTGATGTTGAAGTTCATTCGCGATGAAGCGGACGTGCTGGTGGCGACGACAATTGTTGAAAACGGGCTGGATATTCCGCGCGCGAATACGATGCTGATCAACCGTGCGGACCGGCTTGGATTGGCGGAACTTTATCAATTGCGGGGAAGAGTGGGGCGTTCGAATCAACGCGCATACGCCTATCTGCTGGTGCCGCCGGAGAGGATTCTGTCGGAAGCCGCACGGAAAAGGCTTTCGGCGATGAAGGAGTTCAGCGAACTGGGAGCGGGATTCCGGATTGCGGCGCTGGACCTGGAATTGCGCGGGGCAGGCAACCTGCTTGGAAGGCAACAGCACGGGCACATCGAAGCGGTGGGGTTCGATCTTTACACCCAGATGCTGGAGCGGGCAGTTTCGCGACTGAAAGGCGAGGTAGCCGCTCCGGAATTGCGGACGACGCTGAACCTGGGATTGGATGTTCGCATCCCACAAGACTATATTTCCAGCGAGAACCTAAGACTTCGCACCTATAAACGAATTTCCGCGGTGGCCACGGACGAGGAGAAACAAGAAGTGGCGCGCGAGCTGGCGGACCGCTTCGGACCCCCGCCGGGCTCGGTGGAAAACCTTTTGGAGTATGCGGTGCTCAAATCCGTATGCGAGCGATTGAGGATTTCCGGGGTGGAGCGGCAGGGGGGCCGCGTGGCGATGAGGTTTCATCCGGAAACACCGCTTGATCCGGCGGCGCTGGTGCGGGTGTTGCGTTCAAGGGAAGGGATTCGACTCGATCCGAGCGGCGTGTTATGGGTAGAGTTGACGAGGGGAGAGCCGGTGGTGGCGAGGCTTAGAAACGTATTGCTCGGGCTGGAAGGGCAAGGCTAAACTCATCAAGTGAGGGTTTCCATGCAAAAGATTGTATTGTTTGCCGCGGTAATTCTGGCTGCGCCGTTGTACGCGCAGCAGCCGCCGGCGAATCCGCCAGCGAATCCACCGACGAATCCGGCAACGCCCACGCTTGAGCAACCGGGCGAAGCGCCGAACGAGACGCAGCCTCCCGCAGCGCCCGCTGCAGCCCCCGCTCCGGCTCCAACAGCAAGCGACTTACGGAAGATGGCTGCCAAACCGATCAGCCCCGAGGGCGGAGCGATCGTGGAGGAAATTATTGCGCGCGTGAACAATGAGATCATTACGAAATCGGACTATGACAAGGAGCTAGGCAGCGCGGAGGAAGAGGCCAAGCAGGATTGCCAAGGGCGATGCACGCCGGAGCAGTTACAGGCAGAGATCGCAGACCGCAAAAAGAATGCCCTGCGCGACCTGATTGACCAGTCGCTGATGGTGCAACGCGGGAAGGACATGGACATCAACGTGGAGACGGACGTGGTCAAGCAGTTGGACCAGATCCGCATCCAAAACAATTTGGGCAGCATGGAAGACCTGGAGAAGGCAGTGACGGCCCAGGGGATGAACTGGGAGGACTTCAAGAGCAATATCCGAAACAAGATTCTGGTTCAAAAAGTGATCCAGCAGGAGGTCGGCTCGCACATCACGATCGGGCACGACGACGTGCTGAAGTATTACGATGCGCACAAAGCGGACTACGTCCGGCCCGAAGAAGTGGCGCTACGGGAAATTGAAGTCAGCACCGTGGGAAAACCGGAATCGGAAATTCCGGAGCTCAAAAAGAAGGCGGAAACGGCGTTGAAGCGGGTACAGAATGGCGAGGATTTCGGAGAGATCGCCAAGCGCTTTTCCGATGGAGCGACGGCAAAGGACGGGGGCTATCTGGGGATGTACAAGCGCGGCGAGCTGGCCAAGCCAATCGAAGATGTCGTCTTCAAAATGAAGAAAAACGAGCTCACTGGGGTGATGGATATCAAACAGGGATTCATGATTCTGCAGGTGCTGGAACACTACGATCAGGGACAGCAGCCCGTGGAAAAAGTGCAGGACGAAATCATGAATCAACTGTACAGCCACCAGATGGGTCCTGCCATGCGCGCCTACTTGAAAACGCTGCGGGAGCAGAGCTACGTGGTGATCAAGCCAGGGTATGAAGATATCGCGGGAGGCGGAAACAGCGAGATTCAGGAAGTCAGTGCCACGCCGGAAGCGACGAAGAAGAAAAAGGAGCACAAGAAGTTCTTGCTGTTCGGCAAGCGGTCGAACTCTCAGTCATGAAAGCCGTTTTCGTCAGCGATCTGATCGGCGATACGGCCGTCACCGCATATTTCCTCGTCCTCGAAAAGGAAATTCGCAACACGCGCGAAGGGAAGCCGTATCTGCGGCTGGAGCTGGGAGATCGCACGGGCTCTGTGGAAGCGCGCATGTGGGACCACTTCGAAGTGCCGGCGCGGGACGTTGGCCGGGACGATTTCGTCAAAGTGCAGGCGCGCGTGGAGGTTTACCGGAACAAATTGCAACTGGCCATCCAGCAGTTGCGCAAGGCCAAGCCGGACGAAGTGGAACTTGGGGATTTTCTCCCGCACACGAAAGAAGACGTGGAGAAACTGTACGCGCGTCTACTGGAGTATGCGGCGGGGATCAAGAACGAGTGGTTGAGGAAGCTGGTGAATGGGATTCTGGCCGATCCACAGATTGCCGCGCGATACAAGCGCGCGCCGGCGGCAAAGTTGATGCATCACGCATTTTTGGGCGGGCTTCTGGAGCATGTGGTCAGCCTGTGCGATCTGGCAAAGCTTGCGGCGGGGCATTATCCGGAGCTGGACCTCGATTTGTTGCTGACTGCTGCAGCGCTGCACGACGTGGGAAAATTGGATGAGCTTTGCTATGACCGGGCCATCGCGTACACCACGGACGGGCAGTTGCTGGGGCACATCGTTATGGAACTGGAGACGGTGACGCGCGCGATGGACGCGATCCCCGCGTTTCCCGCGCCGCTGAAGACGGTGGTACAGCACCTGCTGATCAGCCATCATGGAGAATACGAATTTGGTTCGCCGAAGCTGCCAATGATTCGCGAAGCGCTGGTGTTTCATTATCTCGATGATCTGGATTCCAAGATGGGAGCCATCCGCACGGCGCTGTCGAGCGAATCGGGCGACGAAGAGTGGTCTGCGTTCAGCGCGGCATTGCAGCGAAAGTTCCTCAGGCTCGATCAATTCCTGAAAGGAACCACGCCGGCCACGGAAAAAGCCGCGCAGGGATAGGCTCTCGCGACAGGCGTTTCCCCTCGCACCATTGGTTCGGCCAAAAGGTGCCTTACGCAGGCACTTGGTTGTAGACTGATCGTGGCGAGTGCGAAATGGTTCCCAACAAACTCCAAATTCGCGACGTTGTGATCCACCCTGCCTCGATTCTTGCGCCCATGGCCGGAGTGACGGACACGCTGTTTCGGCGCGTGATTCGCGGCCTTGGTGGCTGCGGATTGCTGATGACGGAGTTTACCAGCTCCGAAGGCATCACGCGAAGCGCACAGAAAACTTTACGCTATCTCTATTTTCAGGAAGACGAGCATCCCATCACCGCGCAGCTGTTTGGAGCCAATCCGGCAGTGATGGCGGATGCCGCGAAAATGGTGGAAGACCTCGGGTTCGACGCCGTGGACATCAATCTTGGCTGTCCGGCGAAGAAGGTTGTGAAATGCGGGGGATCGGGGCTGCTGCGCGACTTGCCACTGCTTGAGCAAATCTTTCGCACTGTGCGGGCGGCAGTGAAAATTCCGCTGACGATCAAGCTGCGCGCGGGTTGGGACGAGAACTCCATTGTCGCTGTGGACGTTGCCAAAATGGCGGAATCCCTTGGCGTGGAGGGAGTGGCGGTGCACCCGCGAACCCGCGCACAGGGGTATGCTGGCGCGGCAGACTGGAGCATTATTGCGGCAGTCAAAGCGGCCGTGAAAATACCTGTGATCGGCAATGGCGACATCAACATGCCCGAGGATGCTTCGCGGATGGTCCGCGAAACCGGATGCGACGCCGTCATGATCGGGCGAGCAGCGGCCACGAATCCCTGGATCTTTTCCCAGATGGCCCAATATGCCGAAAAAGGGGCCTATTACCATCCCACCGACCAGGACCGGCACCGTTTACTTTCTGGCTACTACGCCCAAATTACAGGTGCCAACCTGCCCGATGGTGTAGGCAAAATGAAGCAGTTCGCCTGCTGGTTTACACATGGCGTGGGAAACGGCGGCGAGCTTCGCAGAAACGTGCATGCGGCGAGAACGACCCAGGAAGTGCTCGAAGCGGTAGAACGCTTCTTCGAGCGCCCTGCCGCAGTGGCCAGCCAAAGTCCGGCTGGCTCAAGGGAGGACCCAGCTCATGGTCAACGCCCTCGTCTCGAAGCAGCGGTCTGAACGCAGGATCTCCGTGCATCTGCCCATGCAGATCAGCGGACGAGACCGCCGCGGAGTGGTGTTCAACGAAGAGACTTCAAGCGAAAATCTTTGCCGGAACGGCGCCGCGTTTGTGACTCGTTTTGACGTTGCGCTCGGCTCAGATCTGGAAATCCGCATTCCGCTCTCGCACCAGGCGATGCGCCGGACGGATGCCGACTTTGCCACCCGAGGGAAAGTCGTGCACGTCGGCAATACACAGTGGGAGGGCGAGCGGCTCGTTGGAGTTCAGTTTACGGGCCCGCGGTTCCAGCGGATGTTCCGGTCGGAATCCGCCGCGTAAGATTCCGCCTGTTGCCAACTTGGCGCACCGCACGCATTTTCCCCCGCATCTCCGCTAATTTACGTCTTCGGCTGCGTTTGGTCTCGCACGATTTGACTTACTTTCCGTCAATTGGCTGTAGGCATCCCTGCGGGTCAGACCACGCTCTTTCGCAGCGAGTTTTAATGCTTCCTTGCGGTCGAGCTTTGCCTGGCGAATCAATTCGTCCACGCGGTCGGCGAGGCTTTGGGCAGTGTCGACATGTGGCGTGGCGCCGGCTTCAGCGGGGCCGATCAAGAGGGTGATCTCGCCCCGCGCGGGGCGTTCGGACAGGGACAGAGCGATTTCAGAGAGCTTGCCCCGGCGGAATTCCTCGTGGACTTTGGTCACTTCCCGCGCCAGACAGGCCGGCCTGTCGCCAAGAATCTCCCGCGCGTCGGCAAAAAACTCCTCGACGCGATGCGGAGCTTCATAGAGAACAATGGTCCGCTCCTCGATTCGCAATCGCGCGAGGGCGCGGCGGCGCTCGCCGCTGCGGGCGGGGAGAAATCCTACAAAAAGGAATTCCTCGCCGGGAAGGCCGGATGCGGAAAGCGCGGCAAGGAGCGCTGACGGACCCGGAACGGGAATCACAGGAATATGATGCCGCAAACAAAGCGTGACCAGACGATGGCCGGGATCGCTGACCAAGGGTGTTCCGGCATCGCTGACCAGAGCGATTTCCTGGCCCTGCTCCATAGCCATGACGAGCTCCGGCGCGCGCGTCATTTCGTTGTGCTCATGGTAACTGACGAGAGGCTTGTGAATGTCGTAGTGGCTGAGGAGCTTTTGCGTATGGCGCGTGTCCTCGCAGGCGATTTGGTCGGCTTCGCGCAGAGTCCGCAGGGCGCGCAGGGTGATGTCCTCGAGGTTTCCGATAGGCGTGCCTACGAGATACAAGCGGCCCCGAGTTTCCGCTGATGTGTCCGCGGGTAGCATGGGTTGAGTCTAGCATGCGTACCGGAACAGCGCGTCCTGCATGCTATACTTTGATATTCTTTGCCACTCTGGAGGAAGAGCAGTGCCCCTGTACGAGTACAAATGCGTGAAGTGCGGTCGCAAAACGGAGAAGATTGAGGGCGTGTCAGGGCCACACCTGAAGAAATGCCCGCATTGTGGCGGCAAGGTGGAGCAGCAGATTACCGCCCCGGCGATTCAATTCAAGGGCAGCGGCTGGTACGTTACAGATTATGCGGGGAAGAAAGGCAGCTCGGGAGGAGAGAGCAGCTCCGAGAAGGCGAAGACGGAGTCGAAAGACAGCGGATCGAAAGACAGCGGAACAAAAGATGCCAGCGCAAAGGAATCCTCCAGCAAAGACAAAAAGGCGTCCAAAGAGAAGTGATCGAAGTCGCGCCTGGCATTAGAGCTTCAGGGTTTTCAAATATTCCCGAAACGCAGAGCCAAATTCCTGGTTTTGCAAAGCTAATTCCACTGTGGCTTTCAGAAAGCCAAGCTTGTCGCCGGCGTCGTAGGATGCCCCATCGTAGATGTACGCCCAGAGGCCTTGCTCCTTGGCAAGGATGCGCAGGGCATCGGTAAGCTGAATTTCACCTCCGGCGCCCGGAGCGGTGCGTTCAAGGCAATCGAAAATAGCGGAAGGGAGGACGTAACGCCCGGTAATGGCCAGATTTGAGGGAGCTTTGTCCGGCTTGGGTTTTTCCACGAGGTCGCGAATTCTTAGGAGGCGCTCGCCGAACGGAGCCTGGGGGGCCGACTCGCCATCTACGATGCCGTAGAGATAAGTCTTTTCGCGGGGAACTTCTTCCACAGCGATGGCGCCAACTCCGGTGGTGTGGTAGACGTCGATCAATTGTTTGGTGGCGGGGTTCGGTCCAGGGATGAGCACGTCGCCGAGAAGGACCGCGAAGGGTTCGTCTCCGACCAAGTCCTTCGCGACAAGAACGGCGTGTCCCAGACCCAGTGGCTCTTTCTGACGCGTATAACTCACCTGAACCAGTTCGCTGATGTCGCGAACCATCTTGGCCTGATCTTTTTTGCCCTTTTCCTCGAGGAAACGCTCGAGCGTCGGGTTGTAGTCGAAATGGTCCTCGATGGAGTTTTTGCCCTTGCCGGTCACGATGATGACGTGCTCGATACCGCTGGCCACGCATTCCTCGACGACGTATTGGATTTGCGGCTTGTCCACCACCGCCAGCATCTCTTTTGGTTGCGCCTTGGTGGCCGGGAGGAAGCGCGTGCCCATGCCTGCCGCGGGAAGCACGGCTTTGCGAACACGTTTGATTGAACCGCTGGGCGGTTGACCGCTCGCTGGATTTGTCATGGATTCAGGTTGTAGGAGCAGCCTGCGTTTATCAATGGGATTCTCCGGCCGAGTTACACGAGAGAGAACGGTTCAAGCCGTCGTGCGTGCTACGATAAATGAGGGGCGGGCGAGCTTTCAAGCTCTGAAGAATTATGAGCATCCGAATCCTGGGTATCGAATCCTCCTGCGACGAAACCGCCGCGGCTGTGGTGGCAAACGGCCGGGAGATTCTTTCAAGCGTGGTAGCCTCGCAGATTGATATTCACCGCAAGTATGGAGGCGTGGTCCCGGAGCTGGCTTCGCGGGAACATTTGCGGCAGATCGTTCCCGTGGTGCGGGAAGCGTTGGAGCAGGCGGGGCTCTCGTTCAACGATTTGGACGCCATCGGTGTCACGGAGGGGCCTGGCCTGGTCGGCTCGTTGCTGGTGGGCATCACCTACGGGAAGACGCTGGCTTCTGCACTGAGCAAGCCGCTGGTGTCCGTGAATCATCTGGAGGGGCATATTCACGCAGTTTTTCTCGAAGCATATAAATCGGGGAAGGCGCCGGAACTGCCTGCGGTTTGTCTGATTGTATCCGGGGGACACACGATTCTTTACGAAGTGAAGGCGCGCGACGCTTCCCCCGGAAATGCACCGGCGCTTTTCGCTTATCGCAAACTCGGGCAGACGCGCGACGACGCCGCGGGAGAAGCCTACGACAAAGTTGCCAAGCTGCTGGGTTTGGGCTACCCCGGAGGGCCGATTCTCGATCGTTTGGCTGCTGCGGCAGGCAGCGCACCTTCGCCGATGCACTTCGGCCAAATCAAGATTCGCGGCAATGCGCATGATTTTAGCTTTAGCGGAATCAAGACCGCGGTTTTGTATCATTTGCGCGAACACCCGGAGTACGCGCCTGAGATTCGCGCCCGGGAAGAGGCCATCGAGCGCGGGGAACGCAAGTTCGAGCAATTGCTGCCTCTTTGCAGCCCGGCGACGCTCGGCCTGGTGCGCGAATTCCAGAATGCAGTGGTTCGCGACCTTGTCGAGCGCACTATGTCCGCTAGGGAGGAACTTTCCGCTGCCAGCGTGATCGTTTCGGGCGGAGTTGCCGCGAATTCGCAGCTTCGCGCCACGTTTGAGCAACGTGCGGCCCAGACGGGCCTCGCCGCGTATTTTCCAAGCCGCGCACTCTCCACCGATAATGCCGCGATGATCGCCGCGGCTGCGTATCCGCGCTTTCGTGCCGGGATCCTCGCGGACGTCTCTCTGAATGCCTCCGCAAACCTGCCTCTCGCCTGAAGGACTACACCTGGCATACGCTATAATTCCGCGAACATGGCTACTCCCGCCGCCGGCAGCGTGAAATTCCAGAATGCGAGCGATCAATCGCTGCTGATTTCTTTCGGCGATTCGTTCAGCTTGCGGGCGCACGAGAAGGTCAGAAAGCTTCTACGGCTCCTTGAATTAGAGCCGGTCCCAGGCATTCGCGATTTACACCCCGGGTATTGCTCGGTGCTGATCCGATTTGACGCTCTGCAGTTGCGGCACGATAAGCTGAAGTCGCTCTTGCAGAAGCTTCTGCACCACTTGAAGTCAGTGGCGCTCCCTAGGCCTCGGCTGGTCGAAATCCCTGTTTGCTATGGCGAGGAATTCGGTCCTGATCTACCTGAAGTTTGCGCGCTGCATGATCTCACGGCCGAACAGGCAATCCAGCTGCACAGTTCCAAGACGTATCTCGTATATTTCCTGGGTTTCGTGCCAGGGTTTGCCTATCTCGGCGGATTGCCGAAAGAGCTCGTGACGCCTCGCCTCTCTGCGCCACGCACGAAGGTGCCGCCCGGGAGCGTGGGGATCGCCGGCAATCAAACGGGCGTCTATCCGTTCGCAACGCCGGGAGGCTGGCGCTTGATCGGGCATACTCCCGCGGTAATGTTCCGCGAGGGGACCAGCTTGCTTGCCATTGGGGATCGCGTACGCTTCGTGCCCATTTCGCGCGAACGCTTCGCCGAACTGGAGTGTGCGTGAAGAGCATCCACGTCATTGCGCCGGGACTGCTGACCACGGTGCAGGATTTGGGCCGCGAAGGTTATGGGCCAATGGGTGTTTCACGATCGGGCGCTGCGGACGCACTTTCGCTGCGTTTGGGAAATCAGTTGGTGGGTAATGCCGAAGGGACAACCGCGCTGGAGATGACCTTGCTTGGCGGCACGTTCGCTTTCCCCGAGGGAGCGGTCATTGCACTTGCGGGTTCCGACTTCGGTGCGACGCTGGATGGCGAAGCCGTGCCCTTGTACACGACGGTGCGTGTGCGCGAGGGGCAAACGCTACAATTAGGTTCGACACGGTCCGGCGCGCGGTGTTACTTGTGCGTTCAAGGCGGAATCCAGGTCAAGCCATTTCTTGGGAGTGGCTCGACACACCTTCTGAGCGGACTCGGCGGCTTCGATGGTCGGCCTCTCCGCAAAGGGGATGTCTTGCAGATCCGCCACGCCGCAGGTTCCGTTCGAGCGAGGAGGCTCTCTCCCAAAGTGCTCAAACAGCTTGTGCCAAGAAAAGTTCTTCGGACCACACCTGGGCCGCAAAGCGACTGGTTTTCCAAATCTTCGATAGACGCTTTTTGCGAGAATATCTATCGTGTTGGAGAAAAATCGGATCGTATGGGCATAAGGCTGGAGGGCCAGGCGGTTATCAGCAAGCGGGAAGGGGACATGATTTCCGAGGGCGTTTCAAACGGCGCGGTGCAAATTCCGCCCGGTGGCACGCCGATTATTTTGTTCGTCGAGCAGCAAACGACGGGCGGCTATCCCAAAATCGCGAATGTGATTTCCGCCGACTTTGGGAGCCTGGGACAACTACGGCCGCGCGATGAAATTCGGTTCGAACAGGTCGGATGGAATAAGGCGCGAGCACTGCTGCTGGAACAAGAACAGCTATTGTCAACGAAGTGTCTGGTTGTGGAATGAAGACGATTGATTTGAATTGCGACATGGGGGAGTTTCCCGAGGCCATCGCGGATGGCACGCAGGAAGCTTTGATGGGCTTCGTCACGTCGGTCAACATTGCTTGTGGCGGGCATGCAGGGGACGCGCAAACGATGAAGGCCACGATTGAACAAGCAATGCGTCGGAATCTGGCGATTGGTTCGCATCCGGGCTATCCGGACCGCGAAAATTTCGGACGCCTGGAGTTGGACATGCCACCGGCCGCCATCATTGATTTCGTGTTTGAGCAGGTGAGCGCCCTTGCGGATATTGCAGCGTCTTGTGGCACGCGGGTGACGCACGTTAAGCCTCACGGGGCGCTTTACAATCAGGCGGTGAACAAACCTGAGCTTGCGCAAGCGATTGCAGCGGGCGTTGCCCGATGGAACAGGGAGGTCGTGCTGGTTGGACTTGCGGCATCGGCCATGCTGGATGTATTCAAGGAAGCTGGATTTGCGGTTGCTGCTGAGGCGTTTGCCGACCGGCGCTACGAGCCGGATGGAATTCTGCGTTCCCGCAGGTTTGAGGACGCGCTGATTCGCGATCCCGTGGAAGCAGCAGAGCAGGCACTGAGCATCATTCAAAATGGAACGGTCCTCGCAAAGGGCGGGACTCCCATCGCTCTTCATGCCCAGACGATCTGCATTCACGGCGATACTCCGGGCGCCGCAGTGATCGCGGAAAACGTCGCAAGAGTCCTACGTCAGGCAGGCGTAACTCTTGGTCCGCTCTCATGATTGACCGGCTAATATGCCGGGACAGGGTAGCCTCAGTACAAAAAAGGGACAGGTGAATTGCCTGCCCCTCTCTACAATTCCGAATGAACTTTTCTACTCGACGGGTTCCTGCATGATGGGGAATTGAAGCTTTGCTTTTGCCAGGGACCGCACCACCAAGGTTTCCGCTAATTCCGCGGAAGTGTTCCGCGCCGTGGCCATCTCGCTGACCAGCAGGTACTTTGCCCGTTCCAACATTTTCTTTTCACGGAAGGAGAGGGGTTTGCTTCTGCTTAGGGAGACCAGACTCTTGAGGACGGCTGCGACTTCGAGGAGGGATCCGGTGCGCATGCGCTCTGAGTTTTCCTTGAAGCGGTGCTTCCAGTCATGATGGGAATTCAGCTTGCCTCTTTCCAGGAATCCGAGAACCTTGGTTGCGTCGTTTGAGCGAATTACAGGCCGGAGGCCGACGCTTTCAGCATTTGTTTGGGGCACCATCACGCGCAGCCCACTGGAAACAATCCGAATCATGAAATATCGCTCTGTTCTGCCGTTCAACACTCCGTAACTGATCTGCTCGATTGCGCCTACGCCGTGATTTGGATACACAACCTTGTCGCCGATTTTATAGTCCATAGCTTCCAGTGCCCCCTTAGCGGATATAAGAATTTTAAGAGTTTGTAGGGAAAGAGTCAAGATATATCATTGGAAATGCAAGGGTTAGCAAAACTTAGGTTCCAATTTGGCAGTCCAATTGCATGCGGCCTTACCTCGCTTTTCGCAGGAGCGATCTCACGGACCTGCTCGGAATGGCTCTCTCCACGCAGACAGTTCCGCCTTATAGGCGCATGGTCTGCGATAGAATGAGAGCATGTTCCTTCTCTCGATAGATACCTGCGACTCCCGAGGCAGCGTTGCCGTACTACGCGATGGTGAGCTCACGGGGGAAAAGATCCACGGTAGTGGGGAAGATTACTCTTCTTGGTTGATTCCTGCGTGTCAGGAGCTTTTGCAAAGCCTTGGGTTAAGTATTTGTGAAATGGATGCTTACGTCGTGGCGTCTGGGCCGGGCTCGTTCACCGGCGTCCGCGTCGGTTTGACTTCCGTAAAGGCTTGGAGCGAGGTTTTTGGCAAACCTGTGCTTGCCGTATCGCGGCTCGAGGCCATCGCTTCTCAGGTCTTCTCGCTAACAAGGTACATCGCCTCCTTTTTCGACGCTCGACGGAATCAACTGTTTGGAGCGCTTTATCGGCGGACGGAAGCGGGTCTACAGCGCATTCAGGACGAGGCCGTGATCGCCCCGGGGGACTTTCTCGAGTGGGTGTCACGTGAGGTTGGGACGGAATCGGTTGCCTGGGCTTCTCCAGATTTGGATACGGTTCAAGCCGAACCTGCCTGGAAAAGCCGGGCGGACAAGGGCGATTTGATTCAACAAGTTTTGCCCCCGCTCGCTCCAGCGATCGGGCGCTTGGGCTTCGCTCAATACCGCGCAGGAAAAGTCACGGACGGACTCCATCTGGATGCGAATTACGTCAGGCGTTCGGATGCCGAGCTTTTGTGGAAAAGCCCAGCTGAGCGAGCTTCCCATGCCTGAGGGAAAAGCGGCATCGAGCGGAGCTGGCGGTGCTGTGGGGCGCGATCCATCCGTCACGATTCGTACATTCCGGCCTGAAGATGGACCATCGGTTGAGGCAATTCTCCGGTCTTCTCCCCAAGCAGCACAATGGACTCAAGATGCCGTAACTCGTTTTTTGACAAGCATTCCGGGGGCATACGCGCATTTTTTCGTTGCCGAGTCTGGCGGCGCGGTCACCGGTTTTCTCATGGCACGGCAAGTAGCGAAAGAAGCTGAAATCCTGAATATCGCCGTGCTACCGGCTTATCGCCGTTCGGGACAAGCGACGGAACTTCTCCGCGAAGGAACCATGCAATGGAACGCCGGCGGGGTCACCATGATCTTTCTCGAAGTACGCGAATCCAATCAGGCTGCGATTGCCTTTTATGAAGCAAACGGATTCACCGTAAGGGGCCGGCGTCCCACCTACTACCGGGAACCGGAAGAGGCGGCCATCTGCATGATGAGAAAAGTCACAGGCTTTCCGGTCCAGGACTAATGTTCTACGCAATTTCTCTTGACGTTCGCCGCCGCTATGCTACTTTCGGCTTGTGGCGGCTGCAGGGGTAGTCGCCGCTCGCCGACCTCCGAACGAGCTTTCCCCGGGCGAGCCGGCCGGTCGAGCGAAATAAAAACTGAATCGAGTTACGCCGCGAGCATCTTGCGGCGCGACCCATGAGGAGGAACGCATGGCCAGCGTGCAGCGGAACCCTCGGGACGTACTCTTCGATGCCGACGCCGAATACCAGCGTCTGGCGGAAGAGCACAGCAAGTACGAAGCGGAACTTCAGAAGATCCTCAAAGCTCCCTACCTCAGTTCGGAAGACCTCCTGGAAGAGATCAAGCTCAAGAAAATGAAGCTCCACTGCAAGGACGAGATGGAGCGTATTGCCGCGCGAGTGCAGTATCTGCGGGCCAAACGTACGCAATAGCTGCCGCAACATCCTTCAAAGTATCATAAAATGGGCTTGCCGCTTTGCGATGCGGCGTGGCATCGCGGAGGTGTGCACCACAGCCCTGGCATGGTCAGAGAAGGCTATTACTTCGGATTGCCGCCCCTCGTTCTTGGCGTCGCCGCGCTCTCCCAGCGCTGGCTGATTCCGGGCGTGATCCTGTGTTTGCTGGCACTCTTTGTTTTTTCGTTCTTTCGCGATCCTGAACGGCGCATTCCCCAGGACGAGTCCCTGCTGGTTTCTCCCGCTGACGGGAAGGTTGTCGTCGTTACGGATGAAGAAAACGCGGAGCGGCCAGGAATAAGGATCAGCATCTTTCTGGCGATCTGGAATGTTCACGTGAACCGCTCGCCCGCCGCCGGCACGATCAAACGGCTCGACTATCGTCCCGGAAAATTCCTCGCAGCTTGGGATGCGCTTGCCTCGTTTCAAAACGAACAGAACGTCTTTACGCTGGCGACGGGGGGCGGCGAACTGGAGATAAAACAGATTGCAGGCTGGGTGGCGCGCCGCGTCGTTTCCTGGAAAAAAGCGGGCGACTCCGTGGCACGCGGCGAACGCATTGGTCTTGTACGTTTCGGCTCCCGCGTTGATCTTTGGTTCCCAGAGGATTCGCAGATTCTGGTAAAAGTGGGAGAAACGGTGAAGGGCGGCTCCAGCGTTCTGGCGCGTTGGCCAGTTGCGAAACCGGGCCCGGCCGCGGAGCCGATCCTTGCCAGCAAAGGAGAACTGGCGTAGTCATGGCCATTCCCGACCAGCAGGAAATTCCGTTCGAGGGACGCCGCCACGGCAAGCGCCGCTTGCGCCGCGGTATCTACCTGCTTCCCGCCCTGTTTACTTCCGCTAATCTTCTTTGCGGGTATTATGCGATTGTTGCCGCACTTATGGGCGGCTGGGAAAATTTCGATCATGCTGCCAAAGCAATTGGCTTTGCGATTCTGTTCGATTCGCTTGATGGGCGCATTGCCAGGCTGACCGGCACGAACACGGAGTTCGGCGTTCAGTTCGATTCGCTGGCCGATGTGGTCAGCTTCGGCGTTGCGCCGGCAATTCTTGCTTATGCCTGGGGATTTCGGAGTTTGGAGGGGGTCGAGGGTGTAGTTGCAAATCTAATGGGCCCTTTCAGCTGGATTCTCTGCTTAGTCTTTCTGATTTGCTGTGCCTGGCGTCTGGCGCGTTTCAACATCCAGGGGATGGCCCCCGGCAGTTCGAAGAATTTTGTGGGTCTGCCTACTCCCGCTGCTGCTGGCGTCCTCGCGGCCATCGTCCACGGTTTCAAGGTGCCGCTCCACGAATGGGAATGGTCCTTTGCTTGGTTCATCCTGGCGGGCGCCCTGGGAGCGCTCATGACCAGTACCATCCGGTATTACAGCTTCAAGGACATTCCCTGGACTCGGAAACTGCCATCGCTCACAATTATTCTGATTCTGCTCCTCATCGCCGTGATCTGGAAGTATTCCGAGATTGTCCTTATTCTCCTCGCTTGCAGCTACACGGCCGCAGGAGTTGCTCTTCATCTTGTTCGTCACTTTCGTCACAGGCTCGTTTCGCGCACCGCCTCGCCCTGATCCATGTCCCTCCTGTATGAGTCCAGGCGTCTCGTGATCGCCGGTGCATCCTCCCTGCTGGGAACCGAGCTCAAAAGTTTGCTGGAAGAAAGCCGCCTGGCGACGTGGGATTCCCGGCTCGTGGACGAGGAAATCGCCGCCGGCATTCTAACGGAAGCCGCGGGCGAGGCCGTGGTCATTCAACCGGTGGAGGGAAGTGCCTTCTCGAAAGCGGCACTCATCTTTTTTACTGGATCGGAGAAGTTCACCGCTTCGAACCTCGATTTTGCCACCCACTCCGGTGCTACGGTCATTGATCTCTCCGGTGCAACTGCAGGCCGAAGCACAACACCTTGGTTCGGGGGAAGCGACGCGCTGGCCCGAGGCGCAGGATCCGGTCCAGGACGGCTCTTCTTCATCCCTTCGGCAGCCGCGGAAGCAATCGCCAAGCTTGCGCTTGCCCTGACCCCGCTTGGCCTCAAGAATCTCACAGTGGTTGCTTTTCAACCGGTTTCCGGCGCAGACAAACCGGGTATTGAGGAATTGGAGACGCAAACAGGGCAGCTCCTTTCGTTCCAATCGCTCGGCAAGCAACTCTTTGATGCCCAGATCGCATTTAACCTGCTGGACCGTTTCGGCCCGGAAAGCATGCATCGACTCAGCGATTTCACGAGCCGTGTGCGCAAGGAAGTCGGAGCGAGTTTGCCGGAGGGAGCAGTGACCCCGGCGATTCAGGTTTTGCATGCGCCGGTGTTTTATGGGACGGCGTTCACTGCATGCGCCGAGTTTGCCCGGGAGATCGGGCGCGAAGCGCTCCTGGCGGCATGCAAAGGCGCGGGCTGCTCCGTGACGAGCGAAGACGCCGCACCCAGCAACATTTCCGTCGCGGGAGAATCGCTTTTGCATCTTGCTCCTCCGCAAACGGACCCGACGCGTCCCGGGACTTGGTGGTTTTGGGGCGCAGCGGATAATATTCGATTGCCTGCCTGGAACGCCGTCCAGCTTGCGGAGAAGCTTGTCGAATGAAACTCACACGAATGATTGCAATGCTCCTGGGTGCAGGTGCTTTTGCCGGTTGCGGCTACCATGTTGTTGGCCAGAATGACGCCTTGCCGAAAACCATCCATGTCATTGCGGTTCCCGCGTTCGAGAACAAAACTTCCAGCTACCGCATCGAACAAAAGCTTACCGGCGCCACGATTCGCGAATTTCTGGAGAGCACGCGGTACAAAATTGTTTCCGACCCCGGCGCGGGTGACGCCGTTCTGCGGGCCAAGGTTTTGACCGTCGAGGCTACCCCGCTGCTGTTCATCACCACGCCGGCTACCAGCACAACTCCCTCGACGACCCGCGCCACCACCATGCTCATTACCATGAAGTGCGATGTCACGCTGACGGACTCGGCGACGCAAAAGGTCTTGTTCCACAATGACAATTTCCTGTTCCGCAACGAGTACGAGATCACTTCGGATGTAAAAAGCTTTTTTGAAGAGCAGGATCCCGCGCTCGACCGCATGGCCCAGGACTTTGCCAAGCGTCTGGTCGCCAACGTCACGGAGAACTTCTGATGCCGCCGATTCCCGCCGCGGAGCTCCTTGCGCGCATACAAAAGGGGAAGACCATTCCGGCGTTGCTGCTCCTTGGGGAGGAGCCGTATCTACGCGACGTCTGCCGCGCTCAATTGATCGAGCATTATGTTGCGGAGGCTTCGCGCACCTGGGCGGTTTCCCGCTATTCCGCGGATCGCGGCGAACTCCAAGCCGCGCTCGAACAGGCGCAAACCATGCCCATGCTCTCTCCGCAGCAAATTGTTTTCATCGAGGATGGCGAAGCCATCGAGTCCATGAACGAAGCGCGGCGGGACGAAGCCGTAAAGCTTCTGGATGCCTATTTGTCTGACCCGGCGCCTTTCACCGTTCTGGTAATCGAAGCCGCGGCTCTCGATCAGCGCATGAAGATTGGCAAGTTGCTCGCCGAGCACACTCTCGTCGTTCAGGTGGGCCTCGGAGACAACGCCAATACGCGCCTTGCAGCCGCCGTATCGCTCGCCCGGAGTCTCGCCGGCGAACGAGACGTCCAATTCGAAAAAGGTGCCGCTGAAGACCTGGCAGAATCCGTCGGCGGCGATCTTCAGCGCCTCAAGACGGAAGCGGAAAAACTGGCCGTTTACGTTTCCGGAAAGAAGCTGATCCGCCGTGCGGACATCGCGGCCCTCGTCATCTCGGAAAAAAGCACGACCATCTGGGAGCTTGCCGATCTGCTGGCCACGCGACAGCCAAAGAAATCGCTGGAATTTCTCGACCGCCTTCTGCGCGAAGGAGAAGAACCTCTTTCGATGTTGGGCGCCATGGCCTGGATGTATCGCAAGCTGATCGAAGCCAGTGAAATCAAGGGCGCGGTGAACGGCTGGCAAGCCGCGCGCGCGCTGGGTATGGCGCCGGACCGCGCACAGCTCGCCGTCGAAAATGCCCGCAAAATGTCCAAGCCGCGTCTCCTCGCCGGCCTGCAAGCGCTTCAGAAAGCGGACGACCGCTTGAAACGCGGCAGTGACAACGCCCGCACGCTCATGGAGTTCCTTGTCACGCAGCTCACCGCACCCGATGCCCGGGCAGCGGGGAACTAGGCTCACACTGGAAATTTGCCCACAGAAACGGAAAGGGCGGGCCATCGCCCGCCAACAGCACTCTTCACAGGTGCGGCAAAGTTCGCATCCTACTTCGTGCCTTTGGCCTTCAGCCCATTGAACGCCAAATGCAGCCGCGACTTGTAGCGGTTCGCGGTGTTCTCGTGCAAAACGCCCTTGGTGATTGCTCCGTCAATCGCGGACATGGTCGGCTGAAACAAATTCCCCGCCGCCGTGGCATCTCCCGCGGTGATCGCCCCGCGCAGCTTGCGCATCAGCGTGCGCACCTGCGTCCGGTTCGCCCGGTTCACTTCTGCGCGTTGACGAGCTTGCGCCGCGCGCTTCAAAACCGACTTCTTCTTTTTCTTTACTTTGGTAGCCTGTCCTTGAGCCATCTCTCTGGCGCTCCTTTTGCTTTCTGTTCAAATATTCAAGTCTAGGGGACGCAACAAGTGAAGTCAAACGTCGCCAAGGAATCAAACGCCGCCCGATTTGCAGGCTTCCGGCGCGCAACTGGGGAATTGTCGAATTGATTTCCGAGCATACAACGCCGAAAAAGCTTGACGAATTGCGGTTGCTCGTCAATTCACGGCATCCCGTCATCACCGTCGAGACGCCCGAAGAAGAGCGCGTCGAACAATTGCTCTTCGAAGTGGCCGCGGACTTGAATGTTCCTCTCTTCGTCTGGAGCGTTACGACCGGCCTCGCTCGCTTCCATGGCGCTCCCATTTACAACAGCGAGCCGCCCGAAGCTGCACTCAGCAACATTTCGGTCATCCAGGGTGACGCCATTTTCCTGCTGAAGGATTTTGCGCGCTACCTTGAAAACGACAAAGTCTGCAGGCGCTTGCGTGAGCTGGCAGAAAACTTCCATGCCGCTCGCCGTTCCATTGTGGTCACTTCCGCCAGCATGCAATTGCCTGCCGAGCTCGATGCGGATTCCGTGCCTTTTGAACTTGGCCTTCCGACGATTGACGAACTTCTCGCCGGAGTGAAGCAGACGCTCTCCGATCTCGGCCGCGAAAATCATCTGGCAATGGCGCTTGACCTGGGCGGGATGCAGCAGCTCGCAAAAAATCTCGCCGGTCTTCCCCAGGAGGAAGCCATGCGCACGCTGCGCAAGTGCATCCTGGCCCGCGGCAAAGCCGACCCGGAAATTCTCGACGCCGTTCTGGATGCCAAGCGCGATCTTTTGCGCGGTGATGGTCTCCTCGAATCCGTTCGCCGCGATGCGTCCTTCGGCGATATCGCGGGTTTGCAACGTTTGCGCGGCTGGATCGAAAAGAGAAAAAGCGCTCTCACACCGGAAGGGCAAAAATTCGGCCTCGAACCCCCCAAAGGAATCCTGATCACGGGCGTGCAAGGCTGTGGCAAAAGCCTCGCCGCACGCGCCGTCGCGGGCGAATGGGAATTCGAGCTGGCTCGGCTGGATGCTGGCGCGCTCTACGATAAATTTGTCGGCGAAAGCGAGAAGCGCCTTCGCAAGGCGCTAGACCTGGCGCAGAAAATGGCTCCGCTCGTTCTTTGGATTGACGAGATCGAAAAGGCTTTTGCTTCCGCGGGAACCAGTGGTGATGCCGACGCCGGCCTTTCTCAGCGGCTTCTCGCAACGCTGCTCACCTGGATGCAGGATCGCGAAGGCGGCGTCTTCCTCGCCGCAACATCGAACAACATCTCCGCGTTGCCTCCCGAAATGCTTCGAAAAGGACGATTCGACGAGATTTTCTTCGTGGATTTGCCGGACGAACCCGCTCGCATTGCCCTTTTCGCGTTGCACCTGAAAAAACGTGGCCGCGAGGCCTCGTCATTCGATTTGCAAAAGCTCGCAGGAGCGAGCGATGGGTTTTCCGGCGCCGAAATCGAGCAGGCCATCGTCTCTGGCCTCTACACCGCGTTCGCCGCAAAGCAGCACTTGAGCACGGAAATTCTGCTCGCCGAGCTGAAGGGCACTCAGCCGCTCAGCGTCACGCGGGCCGAAGATGTTGCGGCAATTCGTGATTGGGCCCATTCCCGCGCCGTCCCGGCAGACTAGAGCAGGTCGGGCGGTGTAAATCGTCTGCTCGATGCACACAACACTCAATCACGCGGACGACGAAGCAGGGCAAGCAAGGCTGCAAGTGCGACGCCGTAACACATGCCAGACGCAATGAGTTGGAGCACGTCCACGGTGTGGAAGAGCTCAAAGCGTTGCTTGTGCATGATGTTCATCAACCCGATTGATCCGATCAGGACGGGAATCAAGATTGCCGAGCCAAGCGCTGTCCGATTTGCCATGAATCCTCCGGAGATCAGAGATAAACGCCGAAATCCACCAACCCCTTGGTCCCAAGCGGGCGGATTCTAACAAGTGCACCACAAGATGTCACCGGGTCCGGAATCAGCTCCCGGATTGATGCTATGGAATCATGGCAGGTACGATGGCCGGCCCGCGGATGCTTGACCGTGGCTCACGCGTGCGCTAGGGTGAAGTGAGTCGCGTGTGAATCGAAGTCTTGGCCGAACCTCCGGGAGGAACGCAAACTCTATGGGTGACCGCGAAGCGGTCCGAAGTACGCAACAGGGAGCTTCACCCGGAATCGGAAAACCTGCCACTTGGATGCGACGCACCGTCCACATCGCCGGAAAAATCGAGCCCTTCTTTGGAACTTTGGATGAAAATATCCGCCTGCTGGAAGACGCGCTGCACGTCCGCACGCATTTGACGGATTCACGTCTGACCATCGAAGGAGAGCACGACGCCGTCGAGCAGGCCGCGCGCATCGTCGAGGATTACAACCACGCCTCGCGCCACGGCCGGGTTCTCTCCGGCGAAGAAGTGAAGAGCCTCATGCGCATCGCGCTCGATGAGCCGCAGGAGTCGCCTCGCGGCGTTTTCGAACATGGTAGAACGCGCGCTTTCGGCAAAAAGAACGTCACGCCAAAGAACGCCGGCCAGCGCCGCTACATGGAAGAGATCGAACGGCACGACATGGTGTTTTCCATCGGCCCCGGCGGCACTGGCAAAACCTACCTGGCCGTAGCCATGGCCGTAAGCGCGCTGCTCACCAAGCAGGTGAATCGCATCATCCTCGCACGGCCCGCCGTGGAAGCGGGAGAGAAATTGGGTTTTCTCCCTGGCACGCTCCAGCAGAAAATTGATCCGTACATGCGCCCGCTCTACGACGCGCTGTACGACATGCTCGACGCCGACAAACTCGAAAGGTTTCTCGAAAAGGGAATCATCGAAGTTGCGCCGATGGCGTTCATGCGCGGCCGCACCCTGAACGACTCTTTCGTCATCCTCGATGAAGCGCAGAATACCACCAGCGAACAAATGAAGATGTTTCTCACGCGTCTTGGGTTCAACTCCAAGGCCGTAATCACCGGCGACATCACCCAGATTGACCTGCCCGCCGGCCGCAAGAGCGGCCTCGTCGAAGCGCTGGAGATTTGCGGCAAGATCGAGGGAATCGCCTCCGTCCTGTTCAACGAAAAGGACGTCGTGCGCCACAATCTCGTCCAGCGCATCATCCGCGCGTACGAAGAGCACGACGTTGGCCCTGGTAAGCGGAGCGACGATGCGCCGCGGAGCGGAGATAACGGCAAAAGCGGCTCGCAGATCAAAGACGCGACTTCCTGATGGTTTTAAACCGCCAGAGGAAGATCCGCGTTGCCCCCAGGACGCTGGAAGACTTTTTGAGCAAGGTGCGTAAAGAACTTAATCTGGAAAATGCTGACGTTGTCGTCGCTCTGGTGAGCGATACAAAAATCGCGGAAATGAATGAGCGATTCCGCCGGAAACCAGGGCCTACCGATGTGCTTTCGTTTCCTCCGCTGGCGAGACATGGGAAAAAGCCGCGCAGAGTCCGGCGAACCGATCGGACTGAGTATTTGGGCGACATTGCAATCGCCCCGGAAACCGCCCGGCGCTTTGCGAGGATGCATCGCCGCTCGCTCGCGCTTGAGCTTCGCGTGCTCATCCTGCATGGAGTTTTGCACCTTCTGGGCTATGATCATGAACGCGATCGGGGCCAGATGAACCGGATCGAACATAGACTGCGGCGGAGGCTCGGACTGGCGTGACGGGCTATCCCTGGCTTTATGCCCTCGGTGTCGTGCTGCTGGCGCTGTTCTTGCCGGTTTTATCCTACCTCACTCTCATTTTCCGTGAACTCGGACGCATGAACACCGGCCGCGTTCACGAACATTTGGAAATTTTCGAAGCCGAAATCGAACCGAGGCTGAAGCTGCGCCGCCGCAGCGCTGGACGAACCTTCCGCATTCTGGGCCATTTCTGGCTGGCATTTCTGGTGCTCGAAACGACCCGGGGCGTCCTGTTTTTCGTCCCGGGCACTTGGGAAGCCGTCGTCGAATTGAGCGTCTTCATCATCCTGGAAGTTGTCTTCGCCATGCACTTCATCCCGGACATGCTGCTCTACCGCACCGACGGCCGCTGGCTTCTGAAAATCATGCCGCTGATCAAGGCCGCGATCGTAATTGCCTGGCCCGTTCGCGTGTTTCTCGAGGGGGCGGAATCCTTGGCGCGCATCTCCGAGCAGGAAGTGGAGAAAACGCAGGAACAGCGGACGGAAGAAGGCATTGAAGCTCTCGTGGAGGCCGCCGAGGAGGAAGGCATCATCGAACCCGAGCAGGCGGACTTGATCGAGCAGGTTGTCGAATTCAGCGACAAGCGCGTGCGGGAGGTCATGACTCCGCGTCCCGATATCGTCGCCATTGCCGCGGACGCCACGCTCGAGGAACTTCACGCCAAGGTAGTCGAGACCCGCTTTTCGCGCATTCCGGTTTACGAAAAGACACTCGATGACATTCAGGGCGTCGCGTACGCCCAGGATTTGCTCCAGATCGCCGATACCGATCTTCCAAAACGCAAGGTTCGCGAATTGATGCGCACCGTTTTACTGATGCCGGAAACCAAGATCGGATCGGAACTCTTGAAAGAGATGCGCCAGAAGAATCAGCCCATGGCCGTCATTATTGACGAACATGGTTCTGTCGCGGGCATCGCCACAATCGAGGATCTCGTCGAAGAGATTGTTGGCGAAAGCAGCCGAGGCGCTCTGCATCCTGCTCCGGACGTGGTGAAAGAATCCGACGGGGCTATGGTGCTCCGGGGCAGTACGACGATTGACCACGTCGAGGAAATGCTGGGGGTGCAGTTCGGGAAAAAATCCGACGAAACCGTGACCACCATTGCAGGTTTGCTCAGCCACGTCGGTGGGAAAGTGCCCGCACCGGGGGAGCGCTTCGATCTCGAAGGATACCGATTCGAAGTGCTCGAGGCCAACCAGCGCAAGGTCCTTCGCGTGCGTGCAAGGAAGCAAGCCGCGGGTGTACGAGCCGGCTAGCGAAGCGCGCAAGATCATTCCGCAATCACGAAGGCTCCAGGAGGGAAAGTTATGCTGGTGAGAAAAGCGATTCGTCCTGGCGTGTTAGCTGTCGCCATGGTTTTGGGAATTCTCTTTCCGGCGGTTGCGGCCGCCCAGGAAAAATCCTCGCCGGAGAGGAAAGGCGTGGACATGACCTGGGCCGTCAGGATTCCCATGCGCGACGGTGTGCTCCTCAACGCTACGGTATACCAGCCGCACGATCAGAAGGACCCTCTTCCCGTCGTGTTCACACTTACTCCTTACATTTCCGATTCCTATACCGATCGTGCCATGTATTTCGCGCAGCACGGTTTCGTTTACGCGCTGGTGGACGTCCGTGGCCGCGGAAATTCCGGCGGCAACTTTGAACCCTTCGCCAACGAAGGCCGCGATGGTTACGATGTCGTGGAATGGTTTGCAAAGCAAAAATATTGCGACGGCAAAGTGGCCATGTGGGGCGGCTCGTACGCGGGGTTCGATCAATGGTCCGTCGCTAAGGAATTTCCGCCGCATCTCGCGACCATCGTTCCCGCAGCCGCCGCGCATCCCGGCGTGGATTTTCCCTACCAGTACAACATGTTTACTCCCTACGACATGCAGTGGCTCACCTTCACCGGCGGCGCCACGGGAAATGAAAAAACGTTCGAGAACGGCGATTTCTGGACCGCAAAGGCTCGCGAAATGTATGAAGCCCACAGCGCCTTTGCGGATTACGACAAGCTTGTCGGCAATCCTTCGCCGATTTTTCACAAGTGGCTTCAGCACCCCACGCCCGACGCCTATTACGACGCGATGGTCCCCACGCCGTCGGACTACAAGAAATTCACATTGCCGATACTAACCATCACCGGCGACTTCGACGGCGACCAGCCCGGCGCGTTCACGTTCTACAAACGCCACATGGAATACGGCAGCACCGAGGCGATCGCCAAACACTACCTGATCATCGGCCCCTGGAATCACGCGGAAACACGGACTCCTAAAGCGGATGTGGGCGGTTTGCAATTCGCGCCGGCTAGCGTGCTCGATCTGAATAAGCTCCACACCGAGTGGTACGACTGGACGATGAAGGGCGGCAAGAAGCCGGACTTCTTGAAAAAACGCGTGGCCTATTGGGTCATGGGCAAAGAAGAATGGAAATATGCGGACAGCCTCGAAGCCATCTCCAGCACCCAGAAAACTCTCTACCTGGAATCCAACGGCGTGGCTTCGGATGCGTTTCACTCCGGTGCGCTTCTTGAGGAATCTGCAACCGGCGCAGCCGGCGACTCATGGACGTTCGACCCCCTCGATACTCGGCCGGGCGAAGCGGAAGGCGACGATCCGAACTACCTCACTTCGCAGCGCTATATCATGAATCTTTTTGGCGAGGGCGTCGTCTATCACAGCGAACCGTTTGCCGCCGCAACCGAAATCAGCGGATTCCCGAAGCTCACCGTGTGGCTCTCGATGGACGTTCCGGACACCGATCTCGAAGCTGACTTGTACGAGATTCTCCCCAATGGAAGCTCCGTGGCTCTCACAAGCGCGCCGATGCGCGCGCGCTATCGCGATTCGCTGCGCGATCCCAGGCCCGTCCCCGAAGGCAAGATCGAGAAATACGTGTTCGACAACTTCACCTTTTTCTCCCGCGAGATTGCCAAAGGCAGCCGCCTCCGCCTGGTTTTGCGCAGCATCAACTCGTTAGGCGTTCAAAAGAACTACAACTCCTGGGGCGACGTTTCAGAGGAAACCGGCAAAAATGCGAAATCCGCGCACATCACGCTTCTTCACGATGCGGATCATCCCAGTGCGTTGGTCCTGCCCGTGATGAAATAAGGAGCAAAGGAAGAAATCCGCGGTTTGCCCGGCGTCCATTCAGACCACGCCAAATGTGCTACTGGGTTTTCGCCGCTTCAGCTGCGGGAGTTCTTAAAGCGAGCTTCTTGTACTCCGCTTTGGCCTGGAGCAGGATCGGGATATTCGGGTCCGCGTCTTTCCACATCGTGAAAAAGTCGTCGTAGGCTTTCCGGCTCTTCTCGCGGTCTCCTTGCATCGCGTAGGCGCGCGCGAGCCCGAGTTGGACGGGGGGCGCGAACGCTTCCCAGTGGTCCCATCCTCGGTTCTTGAGCAACATCTCGAACTCTGAGGCGGCTTTGCCGGGTTCTTGATTCGCCAGATAGCTCAGCGCGCGCTCATAGGGAGCTTCGATCGTGTTTTGTTCGTATTTTGTGGACACCGCGAGTACCTCCACGGCCTTGTCCGGATGCCCATTTTTCCGCGCCAGAATTGCGTAAAACTCCGGCTCGCAAAGTTTCTGGTTGCGCGTGTCCTCGGGAAGCAGTTTCGCTTTTCTCGCTGCCAATTCCTCGGACTGCTTCAAGTCTCCGGCATGGCCCAGTGCCTTCGCGCAATAATCAAGCACCAGATCGTTGTCCTTACTGATGGATTCGGCCTGGCGGCACAGGTCGCGTGCTTGATTGAAATTGCCCGCAAGGGCCTCCAGCAGTCCATGCCACGCCAGCGCGGCCCCCGCGTTTTGCAGGCGGTTTGCGCTTTTCTGGCTCTTCACCAGGGCATCACTCAGCGTGCGTAGCTTTTTGAAATGCCCTTCCAGGAAAGCCACTTCGATTTGCAAATCAATCCACTTCACGTCGTCCGGGGGGATTTGCCGTTCAAGTTGTTGCATTGCCGCCGAATCGTTTTGCAGAAAGGCGATTCGGTAGAGCATGAACCTTTGTGAAGGAGTGAGCGGCCCTTTCTGTTTCCACTGGTTAAGAATGTTTTTTGCCTCATCAAAACGGCCCAGTACGATTAACACATGTGCGGTGTTCAGATTGTAGGAGGCCGACGGGACTCGGGAGTGCTCAAGTGCCCAATCGAAATCGTGCAAAGCCAAATCCATTTGGCCCGTCAAGGCGTATGCCCTCCCCGCCAGATTGTAAGGCTCTATCGTTCGCGGATATTCCTGCTTGTAGAGGTCAAGTACCGCAATTTCTCGTTCCAGATCGCCGGTGATCGCCGAATCATACAGGGCAGTGGCTTGCAAATTCTCTTCCTCGGTGAGACGCCTGTCCTTGAGTCCGCCGGCCTTTTCGAAATTCGATTTGGATGCTTGGATATCGCCAACGTTGTTATAGGCCATCCCCAGCATCAAGTAAGCTGATCCGAATTCGGGATCCAGTTCAACGGCCCGTTGAAAAAGAAGAATGGATTCTTCCTGTTTGCCTCTGCGATAGAGCGTTAGCCCTGATCTATACGCTTGCAACGCTTCGAGAGAGCCGGTTGTCGCGAGATCGAGCGGGCTGTCGTACTTCTTCAGCGAACCCAGGCTTTCGCCCAATTGCCTTCGCAAATTCGCACCTGCTTTTCCCAATTCGGCGATCACTCGGTCTTTGCTTTCCGCCTGCACTTGCGACTCCGCGATGGACTTCCCGCTCTGCGCGTCAATCGCGTCCAGGGTAATCACATAGGTGCTGCCCACCTCATCAATCTCCGGCACGACCACGGCCTTGAGACCCTGCCGCCGGCAGATTTCGATGCCCAGATCCCTGTTCACCCTCTCGTCAGGGCTGCGCCTCATCATTCGCATCGTGGCGGCGACGTCGCTCTCCGGAAGAAGACTCAGAAATGGGGACTCCGTAAGTTTCACTTGCAATGCCTTATCGAGCGAATTGTCGAAGATCGGGTCGCCCGTCCGGTTCGTGAAGTTTGCCAGGAGAATGACGTCGGTTCTTTTCAACGCCGGCCGGGTGCTCAACATGCGCCAGGCGCCCAACCCGGCAAGAGCGGCCACCAACGCGGCCCCGCCCGCAATGATCGCAATATGCCGGTGTTTGGCCGCCTCCTGCACCGGCTTTTGCGGCAACACGAGTACAGGATCTTGTTTCGCTGCAGTAAGGCCGGCCGAGTCTCCGTTCTGCACTTGTGCGATAAAACGATATCCGCGACGCGGTAATGTCTCGATGTATCGCGGTTCTTCGGCGGAATCGCCCAGCACGTCCCGCAATTTCTTCATGGCGCTGTTCAGGCTCGTATCGAAGTCAACGAAAGTGTCCGCGGGCCACAGTGCCTGGCGGAGTTCTTCCCGCGTTACGACGTCGCCGGGGTGCTCCAGCAGCAGTGCCAGCACTTGAAAGGGTTGGTCCTGAAGCTTCAGCCGAATGCCGTGCCTGTAGATCTCTCCCGAATGCAGGTCCACGTTGAAAGCGCCGAAGCGCATTCTTCGTGGTCTGGGAGTGGCGTGCACGGGGCGTTACCAGGAATTGCGGGAGTCTAGCACTACGCAATTGCAAAAGAAATACCTAAGGCAAGCGGAACGGTCCTCCACAACTCGCGCTTATCCAACGTCCTGGACGGTCAGACCGGGATCACCTGCAAACCAGACCCACGCCATTGTGTCACATTCCGTCTCGCCCCAGAGTATGCGTATTCAGGGGCGCCAGTTCACAGCAAAGGCGAAATCCATGCAACGATTCAGTCAAATCCCAATGGTTGGAGCAGCGCTACTCATGAGTCTCGCAGTCGCTCTCGCCGGGTGCGGTGGAGGGAGCGAGGCCATCTCAACCCCTCCTCCCAGTAATAACTCGACCCCCGCGGTAAGCTCGTTGTCACCCGCCAGCACCTTGGTCGGGGGAGCCGAATTCACTCTCACCGCCAACGGATCGAACTTTGCCTCATCCGCAATCGTTCTCTGGAACGGGGTATCAGTTCCCACCACCTTTGTGAACAGTCAGCAAGTGACGGCCACGATTTCGGCGTCGCTGATCACTTCAGCCGGATCCGCTTCCGTCGGCGTCCGCATCGGTTCGTTGACGTCCAACTCAGTCCAGTTCGTCATCAACAATCCGGCCCCACAGATCACCTCCATCTCCCCCGACAACGCGATGGCCGGCTCCCCGCCCGTGGTTTTGACGGTAAACGGTTCGGGCTTTGAGGCGACCACATACTTGCTTATCAACGGCACCCCTCAGGCGCCCCAATCGCAAACGCCCACCCAACTGCTGACGACAATCCCAAGCAACGAGATGGCCACGTCCGGAACCATTACTATCTCCGCTGCAAATCTCGCTCCCTCGGCGGGCCCCTCCAACCAAGTTCCGTTCACCGTCGCTAAGTTTACGAGCAATCCGGCCCCGACTTTGATTTCCGCTCTGGATACGTCTGTTCCTGCGGGTTGGCCGGGGTTCCAGCTGCATGTGTACGGCACCAACTTCGTCGCAGCCTCCTTCCTGCAATGGAATGGACTCAATCAGCCGACCACGGTCATCAGCAGCACCGAACTCGCAGGAGCGATCCTCCCCGACCAGCTGGCTTCGCCGGGAACTGCGCAAGTGTCCGTAAGCAATCCCTCACCTGGCGGAGGCCAGTCGAATCTGTTGCCCATCCAGGTTCAGTCCGTTTCACCGGATGCCACGGGGGTCATCGAGCGATCGGACATCGCAACCGATCTTACGGAACCAGACGGTGCTAGTGAACTTCCAGCGGTCAGCAGCGACGGCCGGTTTGTAGCTTTTCTCTCCTCGAATGACAACCTCATTCCGCCGAACATTGAAACTGGATTCTATGTTGAAGACAACCTTTTTCTGCGGGACACGTGTCTCGGCGCGCCGACCGGCTGTGTCCCATCCTTGACGTTCGTTTCCCCCGCCTGGTATTACACGCCCGCGATCAGCGCGGACGGGCGTTTCGTGGCGTTCACTTCTGATGCGGGCATTTCGCTCTACGACAGTTGCGCTGGCGCTCCCAGCGGATGCGTTTCCGGCACTCGGACCATGGATGACTCTTCAAACGGGGAAGACGGCCAAGTCTCACTGAGCGCGGACGGCCGCTTCGCTGTGTTCTTCTCGGGTGATCTCGAATGCGGGTATTGGGATATCTGTGGCGGTGCACAGGTTTTTCTTAACGATACGTGCGCCGGAACCTCCTCTAGCTGCGCACCAAGCTCTCGCGCGATTTCACCGTACATCGAAGCTTATGATGAGTCCGGCTTGAGTTTATTAACGACAGCTCATCCGTCGATCAGTCCGGATGGCCGTTTCGTTGCTTTCAACACGAGCAGTACAGAGGTGGTTCTGTACGACACGTGCTTGGGCGAAGACGCGAGTTGCTCCCCATCCACCACCATGGTCTCCGTGGCTGACGACGGCAGCCCAACAGACGCAATCAGTTATGGAGCCTCCGTCAGTGCGGGCGGCCGATATGTGGCCTTTCTTTCTTCGGCAAGCAACCTCGCGCCAGGCAATCTCACATCGGGAATCTTTCGAGTTTACCTGCGCGACATGTGCACCGGCGTACTCTCAGGATGCACGCCGGCAACGACGTTGATTGCCCTCGCAGGCGACGGCACGCAACTGGTGAATGACCCCTCCATCAGCGCCGACGGACGATTTGTTGCGTTCGGTTCGGGGGCGGCCAACTTGGTTCCAGGCGACACCAACGGAGTGCAGGATATTTTCGTGTTCGATACGTGTGCCGGGGTTTCGTGTGGCTGCTCGCCTTCCACAGTGCGAGTCTCTGTGGCGCTCGACGGCACGCAAGGCAACGCTGACTCATTTCAACCAATGATCAGCGGAGACGGGCGCTTCGTTGTCTTTTCATCCTCGGCGAAGCTGGCGCCAGGAAACACGTCAGTCGCGGACGTCTATCTCGCACGTCACTAGCGGAGAGCAGATGCGCTTCAAACGCCCACGTTTGCTTTACGCGAAGCCTGGCCCTTTTCCCCGGACAGCGTGTCCGTCGAGCCTGGGAACGCCGAAGCGGAGTTCTTGTGCTGCACATGCCCTCGCCCAAGCCCCGGCACGCACGCTGCTCGAGAACTCGCTCGGCAATAAACGAGCAGATCTCAAATCTGGAGGTTTTTCATGAGCAACAAATGGTTGTGGTCAGCGGCACGCATTCTCGCGGTTCTGGTGTTGGCGGCAGGCGCCGTCGCTCTGGCCCAAGCTCCCTTGCCCGAGCATTTCAGCGGAATCATCAGCGACTACACCCCTTTGATCCCCACTGCAAGTCCCACTGGCCCGTGGGAAATGCGGGGCCACTGGTCCTTGTCCCTGAAGGGAAGGTCCGGCAAGGCCGATTTCTCTGCCTATATGACCATGGGGCTTTCCGACTACTGGGTTCTGACAACGAATTCTGACGCCACCAACCCGAACATCCGAAGTGCCCACACCCACCACATCGTCATGACGGACGCAACCGTTTCCTTCGACACAAGCACTTGCCCTGCGTATAGCCCTGCGAACACACCCCGTTTCGTCGTCACCGGCCCTGCTGAAATCGTCACAGGCAACGGGAACCCGGCGCCTTTCCAGAAAAACGGGACCTCATCGTTACAGGTTTGCATCTCGGGAGGATCCGACGTCGAATATTCGAACGTAACGTTGGTGTTTACGGGACCCGCGACCGGGCATTTTGGCCCTCAGCCGATTCACGGTGCCGTTCGCTTCCCTCACAAGGACAACGATCTCGACGACGGCCACCGGCATTAACAACCGCTTCTTCTGAACGGAATTGTCGAGATTTTTGGAACAGTCCGGTTGAGCGCCACAGATCCCTTAACGCCGTGGATGGGCACGACGAACTTTCCCGTGCCCGCCTCGTCGCTTCCTCGTCCCGTCATTTTGAGGACCCTGCCTGCTCGCGTTGCCGTTCTGAGGACGCTCTTTGCCCGAAGAACTTCCTACTCCGTCCTGCGACACACGAGAAAATCCCGACGCTGAAAGTCTTCACCGTATGCATTCTGGCGGGCAAATCCGGCGTCCTCTACGCCAGCATTTGCGGGACATTCGATCGCTAGCCACTTCTGGAAAACCGTGAGGCCCATCCTCGCAGGTCTCGGCCATGCTCCTGATGCTAGGTTCTCGAGCACAAGGTACAATCTTCACATGGACATGCACGGCGAGCCAGAAGCAAAAAAACGGTCGGGCTTTGTCGCGATTGTGGGCCGGCCGAATGCCGGAAAATCCACGCTGCTCAATCGGCTCGTTGGACAGAAAATCGCGATTGTCACTTCCAAGCCGCAAACGACGCGAAATCGTATTCAGGGAATTGTGTCCAGCCCGGAAGGTCAAATCATTTTCATTGACACGCCGGGCCTGCACGACGCGAAATCCGCGCTCAACCGACAGATGATGCGCGAAGTCGCCGCCGCCCTGGAAGGCATTGACGTTCTTCTATTGATGGCGGACGCGAGTGTTTTGCTTCCGCATGCGGATACGATGCTCCTCGAAAAAGCGCAGCGCTTCGTCGGAAAAACGATTCTTGTCCTCAACAAAGTGGACAAATTGCCGAAGCCGAAACTTCTTCCTCTGATCGAAGCATCTCGCAAGGAAATGGAGTTTGCCGCGATCGTGCCAATCTCCGCGCTCAAAGGCGATGGTTGCAGCGCGCTCATGGAAGAAGTGATGAAACTTCTTCCGGAAGGAGATCCTTACTTTCCCGAAGATCAAGTGACGGACCAGCCTGAAAGATTTCTTGCTTCGGAAATTATCCGGGAGAAGGCGATTGCTCTGACGTATCACGAAATTCCGCATGCCTTGGCCGTGCAAATTGAGAAGTGGGAGGAGTCGCCAAAACTTCTGCGCATCGAAGCCACGATGTTCGTCGAACGCGATTCGCAGAAGAAAATCCTCATCGGGCACAAAGGCGCCATGCTCAAGAAGATCGGCACGGCGGCGCGCAAGGAACTCGAGGAAATCCTCGGCACGAGGATTTTCCTCGGACTCTTCGTGAAAGTCGCTCTGGACTGGAGAGAGAATCCGCAGCGCGTGCGCGAACTCGATTGGCACACGCAACTGGAGCATTTGGGAGAAGCGCAGAAGCAGAGGGAAGAAGCCCAGGAAGAAGAACAGGAACGCGGAGACGGTTTTCCAGAGTGAGAAATTCAGCTCGAGAAATCCGCGCAGAGATTTAGGACCAATTTGAAGCGAACAGAATCGAGGTAGAAAAATCGAGGTAGAAAAATCGAGGGCGGCTGGGTTTTGCCCTCGCCGCCCTCTTTCAATTGAATTCGCGAAGCTTTTTGCTTTTGCGTTCCGCTCGCGCGTGCAACCCGGTTTTACCCGCGCTGCCTTCGCCAACTTTCCGCGAAGCTCGCTTCCGGATCCGGCCCCGCGCCTGCCGTTCGGTTTTACCCTTGCGACCTGCCTGGAGCCTTTTCCTGGAAGCCGCCTCGGAATGCTTTTCAGAATTGCGGCACGGTGTGACCCATACCACGCATCGTGAACCGCTTCCGCGAAGCGCTCACTCCCCTTATCCGTTCCGCGATTGCACGGTTTTACCCGCACCTCCGCGTACAGACTCGTGAAGCTTCCTCCCCGATCCAATCCAGCCGAGACGTCGTGGTGTTACCCGCGCCGTCCCTTCGAATTGAACAGGAAGGAGTCCTTCTTATTCAACTCTAAATTGACTGGCCAGGTTTTACCCTTGCCGCCATCTTCGAATTGAGTCGCGAAGTGTTTCTTCCCGATCCAATCTGAGGCGATGCTAGGCTCGACACGATATATTGGCAAGGGGATTTTGCGCGCGAATCTGTGGAAATTTGTGCAGAAATGTGCAAAACGGATGCGTAAACGCTGGGCGAAATTTCGAAGAAAAAGCGCATTTGTCAGTCCGGGGCGGCGATGCCAAGAGATTTCATCTTGCGGTAGAGATGAGAGCGCTCGAGGCCGAGAGCGGCGGCGGTCTGCGTCATGTTCCAGCGGTTTTCCTGCAATTTTCTCAAGATAAATTCGCGTTCGTAGGCGCTGCGCGCTTCGTGGAGCGTGCCGTAAGGCTGCAACGGGCTTTCCGCCACGCCGCGGAAAAGCTCGGGCGGAAGATGGTGCGCTTCAATGCGCGTCTGGGGGCAAACGATGACGAGGCGCTCGACAAGATTGCGCAATTCGCGAACGTTCCCGGGCCACGGATAACGGATGAGAATTTCCAGCGCGGTATCGCTCAGCTCGCGTGTTTTTTTGCCATAAGCAGAGCTGAATTCATTGAGGAAATGGCGCGCGAGAATGGGAATGTCTTCGCGGCGATCGCGCAAGGGCGGAACGAAGAAGGGAATCACGTTGAGGCGATAGAAAAGATCCTGTCGGAAACGGTCATGCGCGATTTCCTTTTCGAGATCCTTGTTGGTGGCGGCGAGGACGCGAACGTCCACTCGGATGGTTTGATTCGAGCCCACCGGCTCAAAGCGCTGCTCTTCGAGAACGCGCAAGACCTTGGATTGCGTGCGGAGGCTCATGTCGCCGACTTCGTCGAGGAAGAGCGTGCCGCCATCGGCTTTCTGGAATTTGCCGACTTTGTCATCGCTCGCGCCGGTGAAGCTGCCCTTGATGTGGCCGAAGAGTTCGGATTCGATGAGCTCTTCGGGAATGGCGGCGCAATTGACTTCGACGAAAGGTCCTTTGCTGCGAAGGCTCGCGGCGTGGAGGGCGCGGGCGACAAGTTCTTTGCCGGTGCCGCTTTCGCCATAGATGAGAACGCGGCCGTTGGTCGGAGCGGTGACGGCGATCTGCTGGCGGAGAGCCTTCATGGGGACGCTTTCGCCGACGACCTGATGGCGATGACCGAGTTCGGTGCGGAGAAGCTGGTTTTCTTCTTCGAGACGGCGCTGCTGGACGGCGTTGCGAACCAGGACAATGATTTTTTCGAGCGACAGAGGCTTTTCGACAAAATCGAAAGCGCCGAGCTTGGTGGCGCGAACGGCGGTTTCAATGGTGCCGTGGCCGGAGATCATGATGACGGCGGGGGGGCGCGGAAAGGACTGCATGCGGCTGAGGGCTTCGAGGCCGTCCATGCCGGGGAGCCAGACGTCGAGAAGGATGACTTCGAGATCGCCACGAGCGGAGCGTTCGAGGGCCTTTTCGGCGGACTCGACGGCTTCGACGGCGTAGCCTTCGTCGGCGAGGATGGAGGACAGGGATTCGCGGATGCCTTCTTCGTCGTCAACGATCAGGATGTGAGGGCGAGGCGGCATGGAAGTTTGTTGAGTACAAGGTAGCGCAAAAGGGAGCGGTGTGGCAAAGGCGAGACAGTGGAAATGTATGAATGCCACAGGGAGAAGTGCGGTCTTGGCGCTGGGGGTAGGCAGAGGGTCGTAGGAGTTCCAAAGTGGGAGTGGAGAGGGACCCCACCCCCCATGTTTTTGTGAAAGAGTGCGGAAACGATTGAAAGGGAAGGGCTTAGATGAAAATTCCAGTTTGCAAGAGTGCGCAAAGAGCGCGAAAGCATCTGAAAGGGAAGGAGTTGTGTGGAGGCGAGTTGCGGAACATTTCTGAGAGGAGCAGACGGAGGGGAAGGGGAGATTGCGGACGGAGAGCGGAGGCGCCGAATTCACAGCGAATGGTAGCATGGAATTGGTTAACTGTCAAGTGAATATAGGGAGTGGTACTGAGAGCGACTGGGCCGGAAGTTAAGCTTCAGGGTGCTACTTGCTATGAATGGCGGCTCTGGGGGATGACGAAGGCACCGGGGATTCGGCGGTCCAGCGAGGCCAAAACTGCCTCGTTGGCCTTGGCGAGTTCCGCAAGATGGCCGTCAGTCGTTTGCTTGGGAGTTCGGACCCACCTAGGGAGATGGGAGATGTCGCGGTCATCGGGAATGAAGCTCCAGCGGACTGCATTGCTATTCTTCACCTTGAGCAAAAGCTCGCAGGCCTGCGCGATGGACGAGCGATACTGTTGGGCTTGTCCCAGCACACGGACAAAGCCCAACTCGGTGATCGAGCAGGTCGCCAGTTCGGGAATGCCGCTTGCGCGAAGGCGTTCCACCCAACTCGCGACCCGCGCGTGAAATTCATGTTCCCATACGACGAGGGCAAGCAGAGTGTTCACGTCCAACAGGTATCTCATGGAAAGTCGGCGAGGATTTCGCGCACTTCTGCGCCCGTCAGCTTAGGGGCCTTTGGACCGGCGGTAAGGACGGGCAATCCCGTGACGGGATCCCGAATGATACGTGCCTTTGGCGAACGAGCTTTTCGCGGAGTCAGCACAATCCGTTGGCCTTCGACTCGGGCCTCGAGCGAGTCTCCGGGTTGCAGTCCGAGTTTGCGCCGGATCCTGCTGGGGACGACAACCTGGCCCTTGGTGGAAACTCTCGTGAACATGGTAAGACGATCTTACCACAGATGGGGCGCCGCAAGGGGAGGTTGGAAGAGATGAGAGCTGGGGAGCCGAGAATGTCCCGCGCTTTCGTTCCGAAGGGTGGCCCACCCGTAAGCCTCTGAAAATGCGAGAGTGTGCCTCTTGCCCTCCACCAGGTCGCGAGACTCCCGATGCAAAGCGCTCATCTACGAAGTTCCGGGACAAATGGCGACTAGTGGGCGCTGAAGAGTCGCATGATTTGCCCGGTTATGGCCGGCGTGGCAGCGAGCAACCAGAAGCCAAGGGTGTTGAGGAGGCCACGAAGCCCACGAGTTTTGTAGAGATAGTAGGGCAGGACAATCATCCAAGCAAAAAAGAGGAAAGCGTTGAATTCAAATGGCGTCTTCAGGTCATACAAGCGGCGATCTAGTCCAACCCAGCGGATCACAAATAGAGCAAAAGTGTACTTCCAGAGGATGGCGGAGGCGCCCGGCGCCGGTTCGCCGCGACTGGCAAGAATCCCCAGGGCCACAGCATAAATTAGCGTGAGAATAAGGAGAGGAAGCAGGGATGTCCACGCGGGCGGCTTAGGCTGTCCGATGTGGGATGCTGTAACCAGGGCGGAAGGTAACGTGAAAAGAAATTGCGGCTGTACTATGGGGCGTAGGGCGCGTAAGTCAAGTAGGGTTTTGGACCGTATGTTGAGATTTGATCGTGCCCGAGGAGCAGAGGCAGGCATGCCCAAGGTGTATACGCTGGGCTAATATGTGCCGCGCCTACGGCGCTTGCAAGGATTCTGTTTACGGATGCGCGGAGGAGAGGGTTAGCTGATGGAGCCAGCAGGAGCGAGCGTTCCAATGTCGCCCTCAGCCCTCTGGAGCGTCTCGGGAGCGATATGGCGCAGCAGAGGCGCCAGATCAGCTTTGCTGCGCACATTGTGGAGGGTGCGCGAGGGTGCGAAAAAGACAACGACCGGCTTTTCCTGACGGGCGAGATCCAAGATGGTCGTAAGGGTGCCGCGGCTTTCGCCGTCCCAAAGCATGAGGCCGTAATCTGCTTCCCGGGCCATGGCGCGATCCTTGGCGGCAAAAAAGGCAAAATCATGGCGTGAGCCTGTTGGGGCTGGAACGGTTTCGGTGCGCCAATGACCAATGTTATTCCGGCAAATTCCCTCCATGCAGAACACCCGAACCCTGTCGTAACGCTGAGAAGCGAGATAGATTTGGACAGCTTTATCTACCCCGTTGGCGTCGCCAATAAGAATCTTGAAGTGTTTCTCGAGGACATTGTCGAGCCGGCGAAGGACGTCCTTGTTGAGGCGGGAGAGCCGCCGGGATCCAGCAATGAAGACCTTGGTTTCCTTGCTCATGGGCTCATTTCGTCCGGGTCAGCACGAGGGCGTAAACCGCTTTTACACCACAATCTCTCAAGAGCACCTCAGCGGAGCGACGAAGCGTTGAACCCGATTCTACCAGATCGTCGAGGAGCAGGACGACCTTGTCGCGGAGGTCGGCAGGCCCGGCCTGAATCGCTTCTGCGAGAAGTCTCTGGCGCTCGAACCAATCCTGAATGTTTTTCATTTGTGGTGTGGGTTTCGTCTTTATGAGAGCGTCTTCGATTGCAGGAATCTGCAAACGCTCCGACAGATTGCGGGCAATGTGGACGACGGGTTGCGTGGGGCGTCCGAGGGAGGGTGGCGAAGGGACGATCACTTCAATGGGAGGGTTCCAGGTACCGAGAAATTGTCCCAATGTGTCAACGATTTCGGTTACGGAGGGATTGGCTCCAGCGCGGTATTTGAGGTGGTAGAGAAGCTCTCCAAGTTCTGTACGCTTTGTGTCGAATCGGTAGTAAGGGTCGCCAGTGGGAATGCTGCTCACAGTGTGGTAGTCAAGTACGTACCCGCCGGCCCAAGGCCCAACCAGTTTCATGGGATGGGTTGCGACTGCCGACATTCACTTTACGGTATCACTAAACATCTGGTTAAGCGAGTATCTATAAGGGACTTGCCCGGACGGTGAATATGCCAGAGAGAGCGACGCGCCAGAAGGCGATGTGGAGTGACCGCTGCGAAGAGAAAAGAAAGACGAGGAGGCCCGCCAAGGTCGGCGGGCGCTACGAGGCGGATGGAGAGGAGGAGGCGAAGAGAGATTCTTCGTCGCTACGCTCCTCAGAATGACAGTGAGCGCGGTGGGGCGCGGGGTAAAGAAAAAAGCAGATCCCGCACATTCGTTCGGGATGACAACGAGCGCGCTAGGAAGCGGGACATGGAAAAAGCAGATTCCTCGCTTTGCTCGGAATGACAAGGGGGATGGCAAAAAGAGGAGCCCGAGCGGCGCGGAGCAGCGCGGCGGGAGCGCCGCACCTACGGCGCGTACCAGGGGCCGGCGTGCGAACCCAGCGTTTACCGGTTAGGCTAATGGGTGTCGCGCCGATGGCGCGCACGAAAAAAGACTCAGAGGGCTCGCGCGCTTGGCGGGGTGATAAGCGCGGCGTGAGGTGTTGACCGATCGCGCGGCTGGGGAGCAACCATGGGGAAGTACGCTGGCACGAAGGTCTTGTTCGTTGCAGGATTTGGTCCCATTGACCGGGACATTGCGGAAAGCCGGAAGCTCTATGGCGAGAGTCTCGGAATCCCGTTTCAAGAGGAGGCAGGCGGCTATCTTTATACGGGAGAACTGCAAGGGGCGAAGCACTTTGCGGTATGGCCACTTTTTCAGGCGGCGCAGTCCTGCTTCGGCAAAGATTCCTGGCCCGAGGAAATCCGTGTGCCGCAAGCCTGGCTGGAGTTTGAGGTCGAAAGCGTTCCGAAGGCCACGGCGGATCTCGAGTCGAGCGGATATCGAATGCTCATCAAGAACAAGAAGGAACCCTGGGGGCAGACCGTTAGCCGATTCCTTTCGCCCGAGGGACTGCTGGTCGCGGTCACGTTCACGCCGGCGCTGCGAGAAAAGAAGTGAGCGCGAGGAGCGTCAGTGGAGGAACAACGCGGAGATGGCAGCAACGAGCATCAGCTTGACGAGGCAGCCCGTGGCGTAGGACGCGACGAAAACGCGATGGAGCTTCATGAAGGCGGCGTTGGCGAGAATCAAGGGCAAGGGACCAATCAGCCAAACAGCGGCGGCGAGTTCGAGGGCGGCCGCAATCGAGCGCAGGTTCAACCAGGCGACGACCGCGGCAAAGACACCACAGGTGAGAAAGGGCAGAGGACTGGTGAGGGCGATTGCACGTGCCTCGTTCCCCTTGCGCCAGATTTCGGGATAGGTGTAGCGGCGGTGGATCCAATCGCCGGCAAAAAACCAATCTGTCAGCGAGGTGAGGAATCCGGCGCCAAGGAGGGTCAGGAGAAATCTTGTCCAGCTCATGGAGGCCTCCAATCCGAGGACGCATTCTACTGCGAATCAGAGAAGGAAGTTTAACCTTGGCGTGATGGAGCCGGTATGGATTGCGCGTGCCGAGTGTTGGGGATCGTGGGATACTCGGGCACGAAATTTGAAGAGGCGCAAGACGCTGAAAATTCCCGATGAAAAATTGAGGACATCCTATGAAACGCAGAAGGAAACGCAAGACTGTATATCTTCTGGCAACATTTGCTGCACTGATTTTCGCGGGAGCGGCTGCGGCGCAGACGACGCAAAGCGCGGCGGAGGCACAGGGGTCCATTGTGGTGCAAGCGCCGGCGTGGGAGAAAGGCGAGGGATGGGCGAAATTCGATGAGAAGCTGCTGGTGGATTTCGCCAACCTGGAACGATTTCACGACGAGGATGCGAAGCTGGGAGCGCCAGCAGCCGGAGAAGAGCGCGTGGTGTTCATGGGCGACTCGATCACGGAGGGGTGGAAGCTAGAGACGTCGTTTCCGGGGAAGACGTACATAAACCGGGGGATCGGCGGGCAAAGCTCTTCGCAAATG